>Ga0137307_100070_pt1 | contig 155571 bp, 132 predicted proteins | sample NAcewD2O_March_2_FD_97180 | JGI IMG/M metagenome (GOLD analysis project Ga0137307, IMG submission 97180) | Mouse cecal microbial communities from Vienna, Austria - N-Acetylglucosamine amended D2O_March | ecosystem: Host-associated > Mammals > Digestive system > Large intestine > Cecum | place... | reverse complement strand
AAAAACATTATGGGAAAGAACAAGAAAAAGGCCGCATATAGCCGCAAAGAAGAACAACAAGCCAAGAAAGTGTTGCTGATTATCGGTGTGTCTGCATTGATACTGGTGCTGGTGATGCTGATAGGATATTCATTCTTAGGTAAATGACAGACGGATGTCGCAGGAAATAGAACGCAAATTCCTCGTGACGGGAGAGTATAAGTCGAAAGCGTATGAACAAAGCCGCATCGTGCAGGGTTATATCAGTAGTGCAAGAGGGCGGACGGTACGTGTACGCATCCGCGACGGCAAAGGGTATCTTACGATAAAAGGTGCTTCCAACGCTTCGGGAACCAGCCGCTACGAATGGGAAAAGGAACTGCCTTTGGAAGAAGCCGAAGAGCTGATGAAACTCTGCGAACCGGGAGTGATAGATAAGACCCGCTACCTGGTGCGCAGCGGACGACATACGTTCGAGGTCGATGAATTTTATGGTGAGAACGAAGGACTGATCGTGGCGGAAGTGGAACTCGCCTCGGAAGATGAGTTTTTCGAGAAGCCGGACTTTATCGGTCGGGAAGTGACAGGCGATGTACGCTATTACAATTCGCAACTGATGAAGCATCCGTACACGACGTGGTAAGAAACTTTTTATAATGAAAAAGGGAAAAGGAAAATAGAAAAGAAAAGGAAAGGAAAAGGAGAAGAGGAAGAGAAAGAGAAAGGAGAAAATAAGGAGTTACTTTCCTTCATTTTTCATTTTCAATTTTCCATCTAATACCGGGCAATATGGAGAAACTGTATGAATATCTGCCAAGGGAACTGGTCACCTTTGTATTAGTGACCTTATTCTCTTTACTGATAGGACTTTCACAGCGAAGAATCAGTCTGAAGCGCGAAGGAGAAACAACGCAGTTCGGTACGGACCGTACGTTCACCTTCATCGGGATTCTGGGGTATCTGCTCTATATACTCGATACGACGGAATACCGCCTGTTCATGGGGGGAGGTGCCGTATTGGGATTATTGCTCGGTCTGAATTACTACGTCAAACAGTCGCAATACCACGTATTCGGGGTGACGACCATCATCATCGCCCTCATCACGTACTGCATCGCGCCCATCGTCGACACGCAACCCTCCTGGTTCTATGTGATGGTAGTGGTCACCGTACTGCTTTTCACAGAGTTGAAGCATACCTTTACGGAGCTGGCGCAGCGCATGAAGAATGATGAAATGGTCACTCTTGCCAAGTTCCTTGCCATCAGCGGCATCATCCTCCCTATCCTGCCCAACGACAACCTGATTCCTGACATCAACCTGACGCCTTATACCGTATGGCTCGCCACGGTGGTCGTGTCCGGCATCTCCTATCTCTCCTATCTGCTCAAGCGATATGTATTCCACGAATCGGGCATACTGGTGTCCGGTATCATAGGCGGTCTGTACAGCAGCACGGCAACCATCTCCGTATTGGCACGCAAGAGCCGCAAGGCGCCCGCACAAGAGGCACCGGAGTATACGGCCGCCATGCTCCTAGCTGTCAGTATGATGTTTCTCCGCTTCCTCATACTGATAGGGATATTCAGCCAAGAGATTCTGGCAACGATCTATCCTTACCTGCTCATCATGTCCCTAGTTACGGCAGGAGTAGCGTGGCAGCTGCACCGGAAACGCCAACCCGTCTCCCCGACCGACAGGGAGATGGAGGAGGAAGACAGCAGCAACCCGCTGGAGTTCAAGGTAGCTCTCATCTTTGCCATCCTCTTCGTAGTATTCACCATCGTGACACACTACACGTTGCTCTATGCCGGCACCGGCGGTCTGAACGCCTTGTCCTTCATTGCCGGACTGAGTGATATCACCCCTTTCATCCTGAACCTGCTGCAAGGCTCAGGCATTGCCGTACTGGTAGTGACAGCCTGTTGCATGCAAGCCATCGTGAGCAACATTGCGGTCAACCTGTGTTATGCCCTGTTCTTTGCCGGACGCAGAAGCCCATTGCGGAAATGGCTCTTACGCGGATTCGGCAGTGTCATTGCGATCAACATCCTCTTACTCATCTTTTTCTATCTTTTATAGCAAAACTGTAATATTCGTAAGACATTGTTGTTCTCGGAGTTGCTGGAGTTCTTAGGAGTTAACGGGAGTTATACTCCGCTTCGCTCCGTTAGGAGTTAAAGGCCAATAGATTTGAGGTTTTGAGGTTTTAAGTTAATCGCCAACTAATAAACTCAAAAACTGGTCAACTCTGCCTATTTTGCTTTTTTAACTCCGAATCTTCCGTAGACACAAAAAAACAATTTACTTTTGTTGCGTTCATTGTGACAAAACAGGTACAACTAACGTCTAATACCGAAACAGTCGATCAATATTTATCAAACAAACAAAAACTAAAATGAAAATGAAATGCCTATTGCTGCTTATGATGTATAATCCGCAAAACCATTTGGCGGCTGACAACAAAACGACGTGTTTAATTTTTCCGCTAAAACAAAAAACGAAGCGGCTAAAGAAAAGAAGCAAACAACACACTAAAAGTGTTATTCAAATGCTGTTTAAATCCCATTTGAATAACACTTTTTACATATAAAAATACAATGCAAAAAACGCATCAAACAACTTGCATAAATCAATTAAAATCGCTATCTTTACATCTGTAAATTAGGAGTTTTTTATTCGTTTCCTTGAATGCCGACATACTTGAAGCCTTGTATCGCTCTAAAGTGTCCGCCATATCCGCCTTTAGGGTCTTGTTTCGACTTCTTCAAGGAAGCAATATTTCTGGCCTTATTACATCCATATAGTGTTGCACTGCGTTGAATCCATCCTTTTTGCCTACGCAAAGAGTTACATAATTGTGGATGTGAAGTATTGAAATAGGTTGAATATTGCCTGCCACAACGCCCTTTCCCTTCCAAATGTAACCGGCAAACTTCATTCAGAAAAGCACTCCCAATACCTATACCTTGCCATTCCGGCAAAACAACCAACCTCATGGCTCTATATCCTTTACTCTGAAAGAAGGGACTGAAAGCTACATGACAAACAGGTTCACCGTTTACGCAACCAACAAAATAGGATGCAGCAACAGGATAAGGCAACTTCAAATAATGATGCGGCTGAAAATATTTCCAGAGTTTTCCACTTGTTTGGAATATATCGAGTTGTATTTGTGGTCGTTGCCGAAGACAGTCACGGCTCAGCCGCGCCTCCCTTGTATCATACACCCAATCCGGTTGCAACCATTCAATTATATCATAGTGACACGAAAGCAAAACAATCTTCCCCTTTCCTTTTCTCCAACTTCTTGCAAAAGCCGCCGCACCTACTTTTGCTACTTGCCGGTCTATCACGGAAGTAAATTCATCCACTACCGTGTTTTCCGGGTGTTCACATATCAGACGAGCCAATCCAGCCCGGAACTGTTCTCCGTTGCTCAATACATGAAACGGACGTAACCACGCAGGAACATCCCCCAGCCCTACAGAAACAAAAGCCTTTGTTACTTGGTTGAAATCACCATCGGGAGCAATCGCATCAATTATAGGCTTATCTACCGCCCAATTACTATATAAATCATATATCCCGGCATCCGGAAATATTTTAGAACCGATACTTGTCTTCCCTGAACCGGACGGACCTACGATAAGACCTATCTGCCAATCCTCCGAAATATCCGGAAGTTCTGCCACATGGTGCCAGTCACACCCTTTCTCTACATTAAACAGAGACTTCACACGGGCAGCACGATAGCTGTCAAAATCACTACATTTATGATTAACTTCTACAATCATACACACACGACTTTTAAAGTTAATCCCATTTCATGCAATCTCTCATAAACTTGGATTTGTTCCTTTTCATCAGAGCAAACCACAATCACACCATACTGTTCTTTGTACTTAAAATCACTCATAATGTTATCCTTTCTTCAATAATTATGCTGCAAATATGAAGAAAACAGGATTAACAGTAAACAAAACGCCTTATATATGCACTGCATCAGTCGTGCAGTTACTTCCAAACCGCTTTATTATCGCATAAACTTTACGTTCGCTCACTTGGTATTTCATGGAAAGGAAAGAAACGATATACGTAACTTTCTCCCCGTTATTACGCATGTATTCATACTCTGAATACAAATCTATAAACTTGCAATCATCCGGCTTAAATCCTATGCTGGATAACCTATTTAATAACTCCTTGTTAAAGTTCAATATCTCAAATACTGTCATAATCAAATTATTTTCTTACTTTTGCAATGCCAATCATTTATTTATCACATAAAAACGCCACGAGTGCGGCGGAGGGTACATGCCCCCGGTCGCGCACTCGTGGCGTTTTGTGTTAATAAATGATTGGCGTCTATATTAACAGGCCGGGGGCTTTTTTATTCTTCCCCCGATAGAATTTACTCGTACAAAGTCATATCTAAAGCATCTTTCTTCTTCCAGCCTTGACGCAAAGTATCTTGTATATACTTCATGGCACAAGTATAGAACTTTGTCAATTCCTCAATCGTAGTGAAAGTCTTATATACCGGCTCTGTATCTGTTCCAAATTTAAATACTACCGGAAGCGTATCACCATCAGTCTGAACCGCAAGGTCATAAGCGGCTTTGTAATTGAACTGGTTCTCTTGCGAAAGCCATACTGGTACCTCTTCATAATTAAAACCGGATAAGATTCGTTCTTCCGTTTGCCGATTATACCAATCTGTAATCAAAGCCCGGATTTCAGCCCTGTTCGGCTTGCAGACAAACTCTTCCTCCATATAAGTGACAACATCACCTTCACTCGGTACAACATCCCAACGGACACGCCATTTGTTTTTTACCGGATTGGTACATTCAAGCAGTTGTACTCCGGAATTTCCTTCTACTCTTCTCATCAGCTAAATACGTATTTAGTTCGACCTTTTCCGAAACTTTCCGTCTTGATAGTCGTTTCAAAAGGAAAGCCGTCCGGAATTTCTTTTATCTGCTGGAGGATGTTCTTCATTTCCTCCGAATTGGTAAAGAACTTTTTCGCTTCACCATTCTGTTCAATAGCAACAATACAGCGGTCTTCACCTTGTTCGGTTTTAATACCCATTTCAAAGTCTTTCACTACGATTGGCAAGTTTACCAACTCACGGATGGACACCACCGTACCCGGAAAACGCTTCTTTCCATCTTCCGGTTTGTACGCTACATTCAAACTTTTAAAGTCTCTCATTTTTTTGCCTGTTAATTGATTAAAAACCCTTATACAATCTGCGTGCTTGGCCATTCCATAAAAGGAAGCGACCAGTTCACGTTTCCTACGCTTACTTTGCACCTTGTGCAGCTGACGAGCAAAATTCTGTTTAACACGTTTCCGGATACGGACGTAATCCGGTCGGATTACATATCCAAGAAAATCAATGCCTTCTGTCACCGGAAAAATACGCTCGTTCTGCTTGACTTCCAGTCCGAGTTCTTCTATTTTCCTATGAATCAGCTCACGCACTCTCCACAATTCCGATTTTTTACCAAGCACGACTATATCATCACAATAACGGTAATAATATTCAATGCCGCACTCATCTTTCAAATAATGGTCAAGGCTCGACAAAAACAGATTACCAAGTCCCTGGGAACTCCGAAGCCCTATACTGATACCACTGGGCATCATGTGTACAAAATGGTCAAGTAACCCCAACAGGATTTTATCTTTGAAGACCCGGCGGGTACAATCCATAACCTTATCCTGACTGACACTTTCATAATATTTGCGTATATCCAATTTGTAGCAATACCGGGTATCTTCCGGATTGGCTTCCATGTCACGACGGATATAATTCAATAAATCGTGCATTCCACGTCCTTTTATGGATGCTGACGTAGTACGGATAAAGCGGCGACGGATACGTTCGTCCACTACACTCATAACGGCATGGATGGCAATTCTATCCTTTAACGGAAGTACTTGGATGCGCCGGAGCTTACCGGCTTCCATGACTTCCATTTCATGGTAGTTGCTGATACGAAAACTACCATTGGCCAGTTGTTCAGAAAGTTCTGCAATCACCTTCTCTTTACGGGCAAGTAATACGCGACCGGTGCGGCTTTGCTTACGCTTGCTACCACGGACTACGGCACGGAAAGATGTTTCCATATTGGAGTACGCCGTTATTTCTTCCATTAAAAAACCTTCTCTACGCATAATTTTTTTGTTTTTACCAGCCTTCAATCCTCCGGGTCTGACTTCTTCGAACCGTTTCCGGCCTACCAAACTCCACCCGACGTAGTTGTTTTCCGCCTTTCCGGCAAAAGCCGCTGCTGGCGAGGCTCATCCCCCTCGGCACCGATTCGGGTACACGTACCCGGTTCTGTACGCCGATAGTTTTTTATCCTTTGGACTGTTTCCGAGACGAGAACCGATGTTCGTGTTCGTGTTCGATGAATCGTTACCGCAATTCGCACGACAGACACCGGCGTTCGCATTCGCGTTGTTGTTCGACCGATAGACCACGCGGCCTATGGGGGAATCCACCTTTGGTTTATTTTCGGATGCAAAAGTAACATTTTATACGCTAACACTTTAATGAAAAATATTTTCGACGGGCTTACGCCCGTATTTTTCCCAGTTTTCAAACAGTATTACGCTTTCACGCTTTGTCGCTTCGCTCCCGTTTTTCGTTCACGCGTCACGCATAAGGTTTCAACGCCTTAAACGCTCCAACGCTGGTCGCGACTACGATTTGACCGCGGAAGGCGAGACGAGAACCGATGGTCGTGTTCGTGTTCGATGAATCGAAACCGCAATTCGCACGACAGACACCGGCGTACGCATTCGCGCTGCTGTACGACCGATAGACCACGCGGCCTGCGGCACTACTTGGTATAAACTCATCACAATAATAAGTGGTTGAGCTTCCTTGCTGGGTCATGGCACATACCACATCCATATATTTTTGATGGACAACACCTGTTAAATAGCCGCCGGAAGTACCCGTCTTCACTTTGCGCGTACTTCCATCCGGCATTTCAATCACCATTTTATACTGTTCGTTAGCGGTAGTATTCGGAAGGCCGACTTTTCCCACCCATTCAGCCTTATTCCCATAAATATTCTCATAGCCCAAGCAATTACTTGAAGCAATCTGTACGTATTTATCCGCTCCATATTCATCCTGCGTTTTATACCAACACCATTCGGTCTTATGGTCTGGATTCACGGTATCACGCATTCCCAGAATCGAAGTTGTCCCCATAATGCGGCCATTGGTATTTTGGCCATAACCACACTGGTCTTGGGAATCCCGGCGGCCATAACGGGCAAAAAACAAATTCGCTATATCCTTGTGCATCTCCCAGTCTATCAGTTGTAGGCCGCGCTGGTCTGCATAATAAGTCATATCCGGCTGTGTCAGGGAAGCCACGCTGGTTTGCCCGTTGACCGCACTGTACAATTTGGAACCGATTGTTACAGCCTGAAAACACCCCACAAGACAGGCGGAGTGTTCTACCCAATCCGGCTCCAAGTCTTCTATTTTATCACTATTTGATAAAACGACACAATCAAAATCCGAACTGTTACGGGTGGTAAAATGAAGTTTGGTCGCCCCTTCCGGGACTTCCGAAATCAAATACATGCCATCCACAAATTTAGCATTCAACGTATCAACCATAACAGAATCTATTATCCTGCCGCTGTCGTCCGCAAACACGGCACCAATCAGACTGCTGCCAAGAACACTTGGAAAACGGACACGCTTATAACCAATTACGGCCACTGTCATGCAGGAATAGTTCGTGTCTGCTACATAAGAAGACTGAATATCCTGTTTGCCGACCTGTATCTTATTGCCGGTCTTGATACCTTTGGCCGCCACAATATCTTCATACGTGATAACGGTACATTCCGGGGTGTCCGGCATTTCCTCGTTCGTACTGAAACATGAATATTTCTTGTTGTTCAGATAATCATTAATCCCCTTATACCAATAATGTGGCTCATAAACAAAAACATCACCTTCCGAACTGTCCAGTTTAGCCGGGCTACAACCGGTTACTTGTTCCGCATCCGCATAATAATTGGAATCCTCATCATGCAGGGGATATATGGTCATGGTTCCCTTTACACCTTGTTTGCCCAAACAACGAAAACGCCGGTTCATTATACCGGTAATATGCGCACTCGGAATATAAGAATTTCCATATTTGTAACCGGTCTCATTATCCAGATTGGAAATATTCGCATCATCCGCCACCGTATCATCAAACTCTATCATCGTATATTGCGGCTGGCGGATATTCAACTCATCAAAGCGTTCCGCATATTTGGAATAAATATCATCATTCAAGTATTTCGTCAGCTTATAAGTACCACATAACTTACAACGGCTGCCGGTAGTATTCCCACTGGCATCAATACCACCCAGACCGGCATCATACCATTTTTTCAAATCGCTACCGTCACCTTCAAGTTCAAGACCGGTTATACGGATATACTTCAATTTACTACCGGTACGCCCCAACACTTCTTTGAATAATGCAAAACCGTCAAGACTTGCACAGTTCTCAACCCAAAGGCCGGTCAATGACTGCATGTTGTCAAACGTAATACCGCTACGTTTAATCCCCGGAAGGGAACGGAGGGTCAATGTTTGATAACCGTCCGGCAAATGTAATTTGTTCAAGGGGCAGCCCTCCGCAAAGTTCATTGTGGCTAAAGAGGAACATCCACCAGCTTCTACTTCAACCAGACGGCTGCATTCGGACAAATCCAAAGAAGGAAGCAACACATAATTACGGACATCCAGTTTTTGAAGCATGGGAAGTTTGTCGCCAATAGCTATTTCTGTCAAATTATAAGTACTGCCGCTACGCCCCATTACCAATTCCTCCAAACGTGGAAGGCGTGGAAGGTTCAAATCGGTAAAACCGCCCCATGCGGACAGATCAATCTTCCGGGCATATTCACCGCCGTAAAAATGAAAGATGGTTCCTACATTGGCCATCTGGTCATACGTGAAACTCCATTCAGTACCGGCGGACACTTTCGATTGTTTCAAGACCGCCGCCTCGCGGACAAAGGTGAAATAAAAATCACGGGTAGCCCATGCACGGATTGTAGCACCGGCGGCACTGTTACCCTTAAAAGTCAAGTCTGTTACCGTGTATTGTCCGGTCATATACCTTGCATCAAACAACCCGAAACGGTTTGTAAGCCACCAGTGGCGATGCGCCTTGCGGCTTCCCTGCATGGCTTCCAGATAGGAATAAGTAACCGTGGAAACCTGACCGTTCTGATTCACTTCCACGCCTTTGGTCTTTGGCGTGACATATTTATTCAATGCGTCAATATTGTAAATGCGTTCACAAAACTTACCGCTTTGCTCGTCGTCGAAGATATTGAACACAAGTTCATTCGTCATACGGGCACGCAGACGCTTGTAAGCGGCACCCAGTTCATCAGGGAATTGCTCACGAAGATTCTTCCATAATACCGAATCGTGACCGGCATACGCATATACTGTCTTTTCAGGAGTAGTAAGTTCCGTATCAACCGTGTCGTTGTCCAAATCCCAGTTGTATTTCAAACGACCGTCATTACGCACGCCAAGAATCGTGTCGTTATCGTAAAATATCATATACGCCAACATTTTGGCTTTATCAGGATCATACCAGAAAGCCATCATCATGTTCTTAACACGCTGGTCAACGCAACCGAAAATCTCAGTGAACATGTAATAGTCACAAAGGTAATCCACATCAAAATAGTCGGGCAATTCGGCTTTGAACTTTGCACCGTCATTCTGTGTACTCTTTACCCATTTCACGACACGCATCAGGTTTTCAGGCTTTTTTGTCCCGGCCTCATATTGGGCATTTATATCATCATCATCCGGGAAACGGGCTTCAAAGACTTTAAGCCAGTGAGGGGTTCCGTCTTCATCCAGCGCGTCAAAATCATCATCAAGAAACATACCCATTTCATAGTCATTGTTCAGAAACTCCCAACATTCGGTGGGATTCTGCCCTCCGAACCTGTCCGCAACCCACTGTTGGTCGTGATAGCCCGGAATATCCAAAAAACCGAACACCGCTTCCGTTGACTTGTCATTGTTGAAATTGAACTTACCTAAGAATTGCGGCATATCATCAACCGTATTGCGGTAAAACAACATGCAGGGAAAACCATCCACCGTAGTACGTACGTCATACGGGTAATCCCCTGATACATGCTTCTGTACCGGGGTAAGTTCCCCTGCGGATTTCAATACACGGTGTACCATCTTGGCCATACCGGTATTGTGCGAACTGGAGCTTTCCGCATAATCGGCCTTGAAACACCAACAGTCAACCGGCGCGGCTTGTTTCTGATCACTCGTAGCAGCGCGAAAAGAATATTTTGCATCTGCCTGCAAGACGCCGCCAATACCTTGTGCATCGCATCCCAGATAAATCTGCCCGGCTTCCTTGTTGGCATTTTTGATATAAAGACGATAATTCTTTGTAGGGTAAGCCAAAGAGGATGTACCCTGCAAGGATATGCAACCGCCTACCAGCCGGAAATTCATCGCAGGATTAGACCTGTCCACATATAAGGCTTCCGATATATCATACTTCGTTTTTTTATTATTGTTCACGGCGGCCTGCAGGACTGTCGGCACACCGTTTTCCTGCTGCCCCGTAATGATAATGTAAGGCAGGTTATACGGAAGGGAATCCACGCTGATCTCTCCGTTGCCGTCCAATACATTATTTTCCTCATACTTGCCGACAAGTTCATCCGCACCGCCCAAGTCCATCATGTACGCATCAAGCATCTGCGAATCGGTCAGATAGACAGTGTAGGCACGCATGGAATAGACATCCAGCGTACAGCCACCGGAACCCATTGCAATATATTGGGGGAAGTCCTGATAAATGCTGTCGGAAGCCCCGCGCTGTACAGAACCGGACATAATACCGTTTACATATAAATACAGCATATTGTCATTCAGTTTTTCATCCTCCGTACTTTGCGCACCGGCTTTCGGATAGGCCACAAAACCGATATTATATATTTCATCCGTTGCAAACTTGGTTATTACCGTACTGTTGCCCCTGCTCACCATTTTAGCCTCTTGGGTAGTAATGACAAAACCGGTACCGTTCTTATCCACGCAACGGACAACCTCCGCATTTTCATCCATTACATTGGTAACCTTATAGCGTATCATAAATGCCATTGCACCGGTGGCGTTACTCTCCGGTGCCGCCAAAGGCTGGAAACGGACTTCGGCACGTGCGTCATCCGTCATACGGAGGGCACCGTTCATCCAGCCGTCACCGCCCCACTTAAAACCGGTGAATACCGTTTCAATATCATTATAACGCCATTCCTCACGGTTTACATCACTGTTGGAACGCCCGGTGGCGGACAGTTTCAACACCATGTTATCCGTAGGTTCCGTAATTTGAAGGTCGGACTTGCTCACTTCAAGAGAAAATACATATTGACCGGTACCGCATACCATGCTGCATTGGACAACACCGGCATTCATGGCACGGGATTGGAGTTCCGTGCGGACAAAGGAAACACTTGCCGAAGATATAAGGTTGCCGCCTTCATACACTTTTACCGTAGTTGGAATCTCTTTCGGGTTATATGCCGCATAAACCAATGTGTAGTTGTCATATTGAGAAACCGGAATATAAGGACGTGAACCGGATTTGATTACAGTTCCATCCGAATAATCGAAACGCGTGGCGAACACAGGCGTATTTTTCCCTTCCTCGCGGACGGCAAGGTCAAAATAAATACTGTTGCTTTTTATCAAGGAACCGTCTGCCTGTTCCAGTTCCGCCACCAACTGCACGGAATGCGAACCGTGGGAAAGTCCGGAAGTATTCACACTAAAAGAACCGTTCGCGCTGGAAGTGCCAATAGTGCGGTCTTCCGTATCCTTACCATCTATATACATACGGAGTGTTTTACTCCCGGAACCGGTAAGGGCAAAAGGTACGGAAACGGTATCGCCCTTATGAATAACCATTGCCACATTGAAGGAACTGGCCAGCGTCAGCAGGATGGCCGTTACCGTCCATGATATACTGGATACCTGCTGTTCCTCACCGCTACCGGCCACTACCCGGATGCGCACCGTATTACTGCCCGTACCGATATACTTGGTCACATCCAGCGTGGTCGTGCTTCCGGCGGCGATGTCAAGTTCATAACTGCTGGAGACAGCTCCACGGGTAACGGTTATAGTAGCTTTCGCACCGTTCCCGGTGGAATTACCGGAAGCCGTGTCTATCTGATCGTATATGAATTGGAGTTTAACGGTGTCACCCAACTTGACGGTAGGATTAGCTGTGATACGGGTAAGCACAATTTTAGTAGTGGCAATGCTGCCACCGCCGCCACCGGTAAAGGATTCAGTAGTACTCAGTACCTCTCCGTTTTTATCAAGCAAGGAAATGGAAAATGCCTTGTCATCGCCTTCCCCTATCGTGTTCAGTAATACAGAAGCTCCCGCCTGAATATTTTCAATGGCAGCATGGACGGCTTTGCCCTGTACGGGATTAGTGCCGTCAGGGGTAAGGGTTTCATCCACATTCACTACGGGTATATTTATGGTTCCGGTACCTTCCGCGTCCGGCGTTATATCCTTACTTTCCGTACCCATTGTCACATGAAGTTTTTTTATCGCATCACCACCGCCGTGTCGGCTCCATGCCGAAGGTACAAGAAAGCTGTCTGTTCCGGTACCTTCAAAACGGTAATCCTCCCACTTCCCGGCAGATGTCTCAAAAGTGATTATCGTGCCCGGCTTGTCTTCATCCTCGATTTCTGCATCCTTCATGGCGGCAATGGCAGTTGCTTTTGTATAATAGCCGTTCTCCAGCGGATGAAGGTGCGTTACATTATAAAAACCGCTTCCGGAACCGGAACCGCTACTCTTTACCAAATCACCTTTTTCATTATCCCACACATACAGGATGCCGTCATATAAGTAAATCTTATCTTTCAGCATTTCTGTACGGGCAGCATTCATATACAAGTCGGCGGCAGGAACATCCTGCACATTCCAGTCATTATAATATTTGTCACCAATAAAATAAGCAAAGACATGAGAACTACGGACATAGACAACAGTTCCACCTTCATCGGTGGATTGCAGTTGTTGGATAGTGACATTTTCCACAATACCGGAAAAACGTGCCGTTGCACCCCTTAAAGCTGCCCCGGCTGTATTTTCATACTTATTTATTACATTCCCCGCCTCCAAGGCTGCTTTTCTGGCTTCTTCTGCGGCTTTCTCTGCCACACTTGCCTTTTTTGCCGCATCTTCTCCCTTTTGGCTTGCATAATCAGCCTTTTCTTTGGCTTCCTTTGCCGCATCCTCTGCTTTGACCGCTGCATCCGTCGCAGGCTTGGATAACAGAGAGACAGGAACCACCACTACTTTACTTCCCTGCATGGCAGGAAGGGAATTAACCCCGGTTAGAGAAGATACGGTTTCCAGTTCCGAAACACCTTGTGAATTGGCTTTCACTTGATTCAGCACATCTTTTACAATGGCTTCTTTTTCCTCATTCGTTATTGCCATAATTATTATCCTTCTATTAATTTTATTATTTGTGAAAAACATCCGGGAGTCAACCCACCAACAGCTTCTTTTATCAATACCGCATCCTCCAATGTTATATCTACTTCCGCAGTGGAGCCCATTATTCTCATACAAAGATTATAGGACTGTAGTTTTTTTTCATTGTCCACTTGCAAATTACCGGTTGGATTGATACCGGTTCCGTTAAACAAACATTGTGCAACAATCCTTCCAATGCTTTGGGGTTTATCATTTATCAATAATTCACCACCATCAAAATCTTTAAAATACGTATTGAAATTTACCTTCATTATATAAATATTTAATAGTTATCCATATTGAATCAAAAGTCCGTTTACAAATCTCCATCTAACGCCACCGGCAAAAGATATATCCTTGGTCAGCCCTTTGGTATAAGAATACGTGCCATCACTGCCAAGTCCCCAAGAAGTACCGATTTCATTGGCGAGTATCACCCCACAATACACATTCCCGTTCACATGTACACCACCATCAAAATAGCCAGCGTAAGTGTTGGCACTGATAGGATAACTTTGCCCGGAGGATTTACTGGAAGCATAAATGGCAGCCCCGCCAGAATTGGAACCTACAGCCTTCACCCCAAATTTACCCTGCGTAGCCGCATTAAAAGACACGTCCACAATGCCTTCCATGCCTGTTTGTGATACTCCCAACTTTAAACTACGGGAATCATTTCCAAAATAATCACCGGACTTCCAATACAAGCGTCCGGATTCAATAGTAAAACCACCGATTTTACCTTCGTAGGCATACACCGTTCCATAAATTTTAGCATTACGTGTTTCAATACTTCCGTCAAGCAATATTTTAAAATTATTATTCGCTGTTACCAATCCTTCTAAAGTGATGTAATCTCCCTTTATCTTGACACCTTCAACGCTCGCACCTATGAGGGATTTAAGATTTCCGTTTTCATCAACTACAAATGCTCCGGCTGCATCCTTCTTGGTTATAAGCCCGGCACCGGAAACAAGATGTCCGTGTTCATCAAACAGGCCGGAAGCCATCAGATTCATGTCGGCTTTCGTTACAATCTGTGAACTTTCAATTATATTGCCGTCCTTATCGAAATTGGAAGCCGCAATCTTGATTAGCTTTTCACTCTGTTCGAATAATGTTTTGTATTTATAAGCCAACGCTTCCGCACGGTCTGTAGAAAGTACCAGCATGTACAGATAGATTTCACCCGTAAAAGACAGTTTAAAATCACCAGTTCCATTCCAAAGCCCGGAGTGGTTGAATATCTGATAACCGTCCGTCACTTCCAGCTCCCCGTCATAAGTGAACATGTTGAAGTTTTCAAAGCCGGTCTTATCCGCATTCTCAAAATCTATCCGTAAACGTCCGGCTTTGGCTACACGGTAGAAAAAAGCAAGATAAACCGCTTCCGGCCTTTTCTCACCTTCGTCGTTTACATCCGTATAGGTTGGAATGAAACGAAAGTTCTCATGTTTCTGGATGATATGTTTATTACAGATATATACAGTTACACGTCCGTCATCATTACGAACACAAGCATAATCCGTCTTTGTGGACAGTGGCGCATCGTTTACCCAAATCCATTTGCCACCTAATAGAAAGAAGGTCGCTTCATTCTCTGTGTCCCATTTGTTCATTCCATCGCCAAATGAAGCATTATCCAGATAACTCTTATCTTCCGTAAATTCCTTTCTCAATCCTTCAACGGCGGATGAAATTTTACCTTCAACAATTTCAAATTTTGTCAGAATATCCTCACCGGTCATCAAGATAAAAGTACCTCTCAAATACACATTGTCACCATACAATCCATTGTCATGCGGTTGATTATCCAGCGGAAAACGGTCATCCTTAATGCCGTCCAGGTTTCCAAAACGCACACGCAGACAACCGTTGAAATTCTTGGACTTTACGCCATCCAGCACATCGACACGGGGTTGTCCATCTTCGGTGGCAGCTATGGAGATAAGGTTCTGACGTAACGGATTTTCAGTATTACCCATCAATACACACTCATCACCGGCCACCGGTTCCACTCCGGAAAATTCCGACACAGGAACCGTTATTCCATTGGAATCACTTCTGGAAACTTCAACCCAATACCCCTTTATCGCACCTGTAAAAGAGGCACAACGCATCAGGTCATGTTCAACAAAGGCGTTATCTTGTTCAAAAACGATTTTATAATTATCCCCTTCACGTATAACACTCTTTATTTTGCCATTAGCCGCAGATACAATAAACTGCCCGCCGATACTGCGTACCTTTTCTATAAGCAGTTCCAACGCTACCAGTGTCTGACGAATGGTCACCTTGTCAACGGTAAGGTTGGAAAGTCCGGTCAGTTTATCCATCCATAACTGGAAACCTTCACCCAACATGCCATCCACAAACTTGGTGCTACGCAACAGTTCACGGATGACTGCGGTAAGAAATTCGGCATTACCCTCACCGTCAACACAGCCGCCATTTACCCCCTGTTCAAAACGCCCGAAATAAACACCTTTCAAATAGGTTATTATCTCTTTGGCCGTATCGGCTTTGAGTTTACTTATGAACTCCTTTTGTGAACGCCGGGAAGAAAACAGGTTATTATCTGTCGGAAGGGTGTTATCCCAACTTTTAATAATATCAGGGAATGTCGTTGTAGCAGTCTTAACCTCAGTCCTTATCGTCGTTATACTATCCTGCATACGGGATTGTGAGGTTTTGGAAAGAACATCACTGATTTCTATATCCGCCTCATTGGGACGCTGTACATTCCGGGTGATACGGGTTATACGGCTTTCACGATACCCGGTTTTAGGGAAATACCGGTCACTTACAAGACGTACGCGCTGTCCGATAGTCAATACCACTCCGCGCTGATCCAAGTTGATATAGTCCGTCCGGCATTTGAAGACAGAACGGTCGGTCATTCCGGAATGGGTCTCTAAAAAATCCCCGACCGCATCACCATACTCCGTTTCAGCCGCAGGATAGTATTCATCCGGCATACGGATATTATACAATATATAAGCATCACCCGTTTTTGGAACAAGCAAACCACCTGGCACTTGTGTGTCATCATCATAAGGAAAGGTGGTTATAATCTCAAAACGCTTTGTACTGGCATTATAATTTACTTCAAAATCACGTCCGGCCAGTTCCCCGTCCTGAAAAACAACATGTTTCACCAAACCACCGATTTCATAGTCATTCGGGTTAAAATTCAGGCTTTCATCCGTGAAATAATAAACGGTAAATTCAGTCCCGTCATCATTTTTAGCCTGTTCGCTGCTTACAACGGACACATGGCCGGTACGACGGGGGAATATCTTCTCGAAGGCTTCCGCCTCATAGTGCTCAATGACACCGAACTCCTCTGTATTCCTTTCCACGTATTTATCACCTGTAGGAAGCTGCAAACGGGAGTGTCCATATTTCTCCGGGTCAATATTCTTGGTGCTGCCTACCGGAAACAGACGTGTAAAGAATTTTACATTATCCGCATTATCCCGTTCGATAGAAAGAAGGCCGTTATCATAGCCCAAATCAATCGGTTCATCATGCTCACACCGGGAAAGGTTGACGGTCATTCCCTCCATCCACCATTCGGCACCTTCACCAACGGCATCTGAAATTTTATTCAATGCTTCATTGACGTATGTCCCACCGGAATAATCAATCACAAGGTTTTCCGTAGATATGCAGTCACCGACTTTCCAGTCCGTTATATTTCCCATCCAACGGTTAAGGTTCTTTACCACCATTGCAAGCTGTTCACGCGCAGGCGCAGTATAAGCTTCCAACGGGACATTTTCCGAACTAAGCATCAATGCTTGCCTGACAATGCTCTGTGTCCCGTAAAACTTCACATTATATTGCCACTCTACAGTACTGGCTTGTTTGGGTGTATAGGCTTCAACCAGCCAGAAACGGGCACCCAGGAACTCAACAAAATCCCCCGGTTCCAAACGGACACATTCATAAGAAGTCAGGGACAGGGTAAGAATATCATCCTCCTGTACACCGACCTGCTGATTGGAACTGTCAGATTCACACAGTACCACACGTGGTTCTTTATTTCGATCATATACTTGCAAAGCCATTGTTTTAATTCGTTTTAAATGCTGTTCTTATACCATTAGAATGCCGGTTGAGGCTCCCGGAACATAACAGGGAAACGAGCCAAAGAGCCGTCATCCGAGTAGGCAAGCTGTTCCCAGCCGGAAGGAAAATCTTTCAGATAAAAACGGAATGTCGTTTCAATTTCCGGCAAACGGAATAACAGCCACCCCTTATAACCCTTACGAAGAAATTCCCTGAACGCGGAACGTTTTCTTATAAAGTCTGCCCGACTGACCGCTTTAATGGCAAAAAACAAGGTCACATCACGCGGCTTGAATGTCACCGTCAGTTCGTCCGGCAGCCTTTCACCATCACGTTCACGAATATCCACCGCAATCTGCTCCTTTGTTCCGGCTGATGAAAACAGGGCATCATAATTTTCGTGCCCGTTCTTCGTTTTCTCCGCAAGAAAGGCACCATATTCCTCATACACGTCTATATCATTGATATATAAAAGTCCTTCTAATATTTCCATGTTACCGCGTTTTTACACCATCCCTTTTAATGGTGGCTATGTCCGACTTCATTTCACTAATCGCCTTGTCTATATTTTCCAGATGCTTTTTACTCTCACCGGTATTTTCCTCTATCTTCTTCAAATGCCCTATTGCCGTATTCATGCCTTCGGAAATTTCCTCCACATTCCCGTCAATATTGATTTCATGCTCCAACATGGAACTATATAAACCTTCCAAACGGGTAATGCTTTCCTGTGAGGCGGCTTCATAGGCACCGGCCTTACCGCTTTGACTGGCACCGTCCTTTTCCCAAAGATTGATGCCCTTATCAGCCGCCATATCCCTGTACTGTTCCAAAAGAGAATTATAATACCCCTGCTGGTTCAGAATATTATCCGTCATATTATCCAGTATTCTCACATAATTACTGAATTTCTGTTCATCGGTCAGTTCGTCATTTTTCATCACACCCAGCATTTCATCCTGCGCCCGTTCTATGTAAGGTGCCAGAGTGACCGTATAAATCATCTGTTCGGCTAAATCCTCCAACATGCCTGTAACGGCATCCACAAAATTTTCTGCTGCATCGGTACCGTTACGGAAAGCATCCACAAGCGCATCGCTCAAAGTCGTACCCAAATCGCCGAAAATCCCCTCAAAATAGCTGCGGACTTCTTCCCATGCCTCCTCAGCCTGCCGGGTAAGGTCTATCATGTTCTGCAGGGCTGCCTTATCTTCCTCTGACATCTCACGGGTGCTTACAATCGTTTCGGCTAAAGAAGCATTGAATTTACCGTTCGCATCCACCAGCTGAGGATACACGTCAAGTATGGAGGAATAAATATCCTTTCCCTTTCCCCAACCGAAAAGACCGGTTTTTTTATGCCCCGTCTTAACCTCTATATCGGCCAAACCCGAATAAACATCCTTCTGAACATTGTAGTTCCGGTTAAACGCCCGGTCAAAAAAGGCATTACCGGTACTTTTGTATGCAAAGGCATTCTGTTGGGATGCACTACCTTCCAATTCTTTCTGTAGCTGTTTATAGGCTTCCTTCATCACCCTTACCGCATTGGCTGCTTTGCCGTACTGATCGACACCGAATATCGTGGACGCTTTCTCATACGCCAGATTCTGTTCCAACAATAAGAGGTTATACGTTCGTTGCTGGGCTATTTTTTCATTCATTACAGCCTTTAATGCCGCCTGGTGACGGGCTTCCGCAGCAAAGGCTTTCCCTATAAAATTGGCTGCTTCACCAACAGCCGAAGCAATACCACCGACTATTCCCCCTTTGGCAAAACCCTGTCCGATATTGGAAATGGCACTCATGGCATCCTGTATGCCACTCATGGCATCCGCAGCACCGGTGTTTCCCATTTCTTCAAACATATCAGACAAGTTCCCGGCGAGATTACCTATCAAATCAGCCGTTTCCGATGCTGATTCACCAATTTTGGCAAGCTTCTTGGTAGTGGTTTCCTTGTCATCTCCCGTTTTAAACAATGCCTTTAAATCGTTTATCAAAGTGGAAAAAGGATTTTTCTTTACTCCTACTGAATACAATTCCTCTACCGCCTGCTGAATGGCTTTCAAATCTTTCGGTGAAGACTTCAAGGTTTTTAACTGCTCTGCCGTAAAACCGAATTTTGGAGTTATATCCTCCGATGGTGTAGTGGACAGATAAGCCAGCAATTCCCTTGTGGAAGCGGTTATCTTATTTATTTCCGATACGGACTTATTGGAAGCATCCTCAAACAAGGCAATAAGAAAAGTGGAATTTTTCTGCATTTCCTCCATTTCGGTATCATTAACTTGCTTGAGAGCCTCCTTGCGCCGCTTTTCCAATTCGGTTAAAGCAGTATTCTTAATATCTTCACCCAAGGGCTGGCCGTCCGCTCCGATTCCATTCTCCACAATCTTACGCTGGGCATCAAACTGTTTATTTATAGCCGCACGTTGTTGTTCATAACTACGGTATTTCCCTAACAGTTCTTTCAACAGTTTGTCTTCCGAACTCTTTTTATACAAAATTGCGGCATCTTCATAATCTTTCAACTGTTTTTTCTGGCTTTCAGAAAGGTCATCAACCGTAACCACCGGAGAAGTAAGTCCCTTTTTCTTATAATCCGGATGGGCGGTTTCAAATTCAAGTTGAGTTTTATCCTGCAACTCTTTCACCCATTGCTGTTCACGTCGATGGTTTTCTTCGATTAGCTTATCATAATGTAAATTTATGGCGGCTTTTTCTTTCTCCACACCTTCATCCATTGCGGAAATACGGGCTTCACGAATTTCAAACTCGCTCTGCCGTTCCTGTCTGGCCAGACTTTGCGTATATTCTCTTATCTGTCTCTCACGGGTGTCTTTCTCCACTTTTAAGCGGTTGGCGGTTTCCACCGCTGAAGTACCCTTGACGGTTTTCGTTTCACCGCCCAAATTCTCATACTTCTTTTTGGCCGATTCCTCTTTCTGTCGGGCTTTTTCTAACGCAGATTTATAGGCGGCTTCATCCGGGTATTTGATACGGTCGTTACGACCGGCTATGATTGACGTCACTTCGGCCTGTGCCTTTCCCCATGCAACCTTCGCATCGTTCAAGAAATCTTTGGAAGCATTTTCTTGAATAGTTTTTATACGGACGTTAAGTGTCTGAATACGTTTTTCAAGGGCTTCCGTGCTGACAGGCATCGCTTCTCCCTGTATTTGCGCCCATTTCTTGCCTGTATCTTTAGCCAGTTTCAGAAGATTCGAATAGCTTTGTGACATAGCCAATGCGGCATCTGCATTCATACCGTTAACAGAAGCTTCCCACTGGGTTTGTGCATCAGCTCTCACTTTTTCGATGTCTTGGGATATGGTGCCTTCCGCAGCTTTTATCATTTCGGACAACCCGGTCGTAAACAACTGAAAAGTTCCTTTGCTGGAATTAACTTCCGAACGGTATTTCTTGGCCAAGCCTGCATATTCAGCTTTTTCATCGGTTGAAAGGCTATTATAACCGTGGTCAGTACTCTTGTCAAACAGTTCTTTATACCGTTTCAACTCGGAAAGCCGCTTACGGTCATCTTCCAAATTCTTAATACCTTTCAATGTTTTCTCTTCACGCAACTCTTTGTTGTAATCCCTACGCACATCCGTCAGGTGTTCAACCAGTTCTTTCTCCGTCTTATATTGGTTAAACACAGAAGGCATAAGGGTTTTCAGTTCGTTCAGCTTCTCCAGTTTTTCCGCCTCCGTCCGATTCTCATCCTGAATGGCTGAAATCAACTCTTCTATTTTGCCCTTGCGCTGATTCAATAAATCCGCCTGCTCTTTCTCCCGATTATTCACCCGGCCTAATTCATCTTCCAGGACGGTACAACTTTTAGAATAAGCAACAGTGGCGGCAATCAAACCGACAACAGCCATTGTTACCAATACATAAGGATTGGCCAACATGGTTTTATTCAAAGCTGCGGTCTTCGCCTTCAATATATCCGTAACAGCCTGCATCTTGGTCATGCCGGCCATTTGCACCAACGTGGATTGGTAACGCAATTTCTCAGCAACGTGAACGGCCATGACAGCCGCCTTGTAGGAACCGTAAATGCTGATACAGGTTACAAGGGCTTTCCCTACTTCATCGTAGTTCTTGACAATGGCTGTTGCCATCTGAAGACCATCTACATATACATCCTGAAACTTGGTTCCAAGCCCGTTTAACATATCATCCACCGCTCCTTCATAATTGGATTTCATGCCGCGAACGCCTTCGCTCTGTTTCTCCAGCATACCATGAAACTTACCGCCTTCTGCCGTCGCATCGGCAAAAGCCTGTGCAACCATTTCGGCGGAAACGGCACCCTCTGACATTTCATCCTTCAACTGTGCCACAGACTTGCCGGTACGCTCTGAAATGGTCAGCAAAGGATTGAAACCGGCATTTATCATCTGGAGCAAATCCTGCCCTTGTAACTTGCCGGTGGCATACATTTGAGAGAAAGCCAATGTCATGGAATTAAAACGTTCGGCATCTCCCATTGTAATATCACCGATTTGCTTTAAGATTGGGATTACACGTTCCGAATCCACACCAAAACCTAACATCATCTGGGCACCTTTGGACAGGTCATCCAACATTAAAGGAGTTTCTACGGCAAAATCTTTAATTTCCGTGAAGAAAGCACTTGCCTTGCTTTTACCGCCCAAAAGAGTATCAAAGGATATTTGGAAACTGTCAATCTGGCCACGTACATCCATCATGACCTTACCGAACTCTATGGCCTTGTCAACGGTAAAAACCGCACCAACGGTCAGTCCGACACGTTTAAGCGTCGAATCCAACAGGTTGGCTTTTAACCGTGCATTGTCAAGACCGCCGGACAACCTGTCACGCATCAAAAATTCGATTTCTACCGGTTTCATTTATTTTAAACGTGATTGGAATAATTCGGTTATACGGCTTTTTCTTTTACCGGTAGCCGCAGACGGTTTGTTTTTCTTCTGTTTCTTATTTATAGGTTTACTGTCTTCTTGCCCCGGTTTTCTTCCGGTGCTTACATAATGTGGTGCATCATGTAACATCATCTGCAAAGTCTGCAAGTTTATACCCCAAAGGATATAATTAACGCTCCATCCGGTGGCAGACGCTATTTGCCAGATAAACCCGAAGAGGCTATGGGAACCTTCATAACGACTCGTTAACTCCCCTTCTTTTGTTGGCTCTGATTCAGCGGGACTGTCGGATTCGTCTTCTCCGCTGATCTGATAATATTCTCGAAAGACTTGGTTCCCAAAAGGGAAACAAAACGGGTACAGGCGGCTTGCAGATAAACATCATCCACCCACCAAAGCAATATCCATGACACCAAAGGAGATAAAAGCAGACCGGAATATCTGCCCCGACAAATGGTAAGCGCAATCATCCGGCAGACATCATGGCCATGTTCAACCATGAAGCTCATCTGTTCCTCTTTAGTAAAGTCACGCATCTTCTCATAGGTGACCCCTATTTTCAAGTAAAGCCGGGCAATACGAAGCTGAGTTCCCAGTTTGGGTCGTTTCATCGTCATACGCAATTGCACCGGCTTTTTTCTGAAAGGAAGACGGAAACGCCAAAAAGGAATGGAAACGCCTACGTCCAGCAGGGCTTCCGCCACTTGGGGTTCCACATCCTGTTTATTCATCTTCTGTCGGGGTTGGTTCGTCAGTTCCCGCTACAGGCAAATCCTCACCGGCGGACACCGAAGCCGCCACAGAAGCAGCCTGCCCCTCCAGCTTCGCAAAATCATCTTCCGTCATGTTCTCAATTTTATAGGGAGCCGTCTTGGTATCTACCGCAAGCGGTGTTATGGTAGTCTTGATTTTGGCTACCCCGCTCAAAGTCAGCTTATCACCCAGATAAGCGGTTATGGTACCCTTTGGAATAGTTATCTTGTGCCCACTGAATGTGTAAATCACAACTTTATCCGATACCTGCGTCAACTTGTTTGGGGCTTCCCAACCGGTAGCCTTTTCTCCGGTCTTTATAACCTTACCACCCATCACCCTTACCAGATTTTCATAAATCAGATGAATCAGGTCAAAAGTAGGCTTGATGGTTCCGTTTGATTTCGGAATAAGAAGAACCGGCGCACCCGGTATTTGTGAAGCCTTGACTTCCGTTGCCTCACCGGCCTGACCACCCAAATCAAAAGAATCCTCTTCTATAAAACCGATGTCTGTATCGCCTACTTCCATCAAGGCAAGACCGTATAAAAAATCTTGTACATTATCCATTTTTCCTTTTATTATATATGATTATTGTTATGAATACTCCGGCTATAAAACCGGATAAGATATATTTGAACGCCGTTTGAATACTCACAGAATACTGTTCCGTATGCTTCTCATCCGTCATGGTCTGCCCCCGAATGCGCACAAGTTCACGCTCATAATACTCGCAAAGCATTTGCAGGCTGTCGCAACTCGCGTAAATGCGTATTGTATCCTTGTCATGCTCCACCTTTACATTCGCCTGTCCGCTTTTTTGTGTATAGGAAGCGGAAGGCGGAAGGTTAAGGAGGCTTGCCGTCGGGATTGTTAGGCTCACCCTCGACTCCGGAATCCCTATCGGCTTCAACACCCGGATTTCGGATAGTAGGCTGTCCCGAAGGTCTTCTGTCCGGCTTGCCGTAGTTATATGCCCGTGTGTTCTGCAGCTCTGCACGCATAGGGCAAACAGGCCAATAACGGCACACGGAAGCACGCGCCACAATCTGTTCAAGCCTGACAAATTTCTTGTAAAGATTTCCGTTTTCATTTCGCAATTCAATTAGAGTTTTTTGCTGGTCTTCATACATGGTCTTGTAGGTATCGTGTACCTCCTTGACTGTCCGGGTATTCCGCAATGTGCGGTTGGTGAGCCAGACGATAGCAGTACCCAAAACAGGAACAAGCCATTGAAGAACTGTCATTATGGTATCCATCGTGGCTCATCCTTTTATCACTTACCCTTTCGAACCGTCCTTATCCGCAAACAGTCCAAGAAGCCACTGAATCAGCCCGGTGTCCGCCACGCCATTTGCCACTAAAGAAGAACCTAAACCGTAAAGCAAAGCCATATACCATGTCATCCCGGAAACAAATCCTACATCCAGCCACCACAATAACACAGCCGCCACAATACCGACACACCAACTGACTATTTGCGTTGTCAGTCCTTCCATTTTCGGGAACAGGGTTTTGATACCTTCAATAAGCAATACTACACCGCCGACAAAACCGGCGAAAGTGGCGATCATACTGTTATAGTCTACTTCCGGTACTGTAACCGTTTGGGCAAAAGTGGCTGATGCAAATCCAAGCATCAGCACAAAAAAGAAAAGAAATCGTTTCATGTTGTTAATTTATTGAGTTATACCTATTTGTTTAAGCCATTTCTGTACATCGAAACTGGGGCAGGCCTTGGCCGCCAGTTCATTATGCCCGACAATTTTCACGTTGGGAAAACGCCGGTGGAAGTCCTTCACGTACTTCTCCAATGCTTTTACCTGACAAGCTGTACGGGTGTCTTTCGGAGTTTTGCCGTCACTGGCAACACCACCGGCATAGACTACATGGCGGCTCACGGAATTGTAACCGGCCACCCCGTTAGTCACTTCCCACGGGTCTACATTCGCATCCTCGTTATTGTCCACCAAGCGTTCTATTCCACCGTTCAGATGAAACAAGTCAGTATATCCGACCTGCTTCCAACCACGACCGCCCTTAGTGACCGGATTGGTATGCCAGGCGCGAATCTCCGCACCGCTTACCTCACGCCCTTCCGGAGTGGCCGTGCAATGAATTACGAGATATTTCAATGCTGCCATTATTCCTCCGGAATGCTCTGTATTACGGTAATATCCACCTTTTTGCTCTTGTCGGCATCAAGTGTCAGAGTAATAATACCAGTTTTCGCTTTCCCGGTAGTATTAGCCTCCGCAGTAATACTGATACCGTCATCGGTACCTTTGACAGTAAAACCTGCCGGAGACACGCTTATGCTATACTCACCGCTGGCCGTTACAGCCACTTCTTCCGTACCACCTTCCGGCGCAATAGTCACCGTACTATCATCCACCGAAATAGTTCTCTCCGCTGATTTAAACACCGGGGTCTTACGGGTGTCAAGTACCACAAACTCTTCACCGAAAGCAATATTAGTATCGGCTTTCATCAGAAGTTTAAAGAAGTACAGTTCGCTGGCATTGGCTATTTTATCAATCTGAATGACATCTTCGTCATCCTGCAAATTGACGGCGGCGAAGAAATTGCCGTTCGCATCCGGAGAACAAAGGCTGACTACAATCAAATCATCCGGCCATGCCGCCAGTGTCTCAATGGTGATTCCCTTGTAACGTTTGCTATTCACATCCGTTTCGCTGGCATTTTTCGCCTCACGTTCTGTCAGTTCATCATCATACTTATCGAAGTCGTCCACGCTCATTATGATACGCAGATTGGGGTTATTACGCATAGGTTTCGGAATCATTCTGCGCACGGCCTTCAATTTGCCAATCATGGTTGTCTCATCGGAAGAAACAACAATCACCTCGGAATCCTTCGCCGCCTGCGTCAGAATACCATTCATCAAATGGTCATCATCGTTACCGAACTCGCCATTGATATAATGATCGCCCAACTCGAATTTTACCTGTTTGGTCAGTTCTTCCAACAAGACATTCTGGGCTTCGGGGGGAAGTTCCGCAAACACAAGGTTTCCTTTAGGTTGCCACTTACGCCAGATGTGCTCAAAAGCACGGGGATTGAACACTGTAAAAGCCATGAAGTCCACAGGATCCAGAGACTTTTCCGAATAGTTGAAATTTCCTTTGGAATCTTCAATTTGAGGGTTTTCTTTACGCTTCTGGAGCATTTTACCACTTTTGATACGTGGCAGGCTCATTTTCTTTTCCACACCGGGAATGACATAAATCAGCCCTTTATCAACAAACTCATTGCCGGTAGAGGCGACGGTCAGAATCTTTTCAAGTACCTCGCCGTTGTAATTGGTATTTTTTACTACTATTGCCATATTGATACTGGTTATTTACGGTTGTAATTATCCCGGATTTCATTCATACGCTTGTCCCACGGACTTTCACTTCCACCGGGAGCAATATGCAAATCCGTTGTCACTCTCTTTTTTGGTTTCAGGTTCTTCAAAGCCTTCTCACCGTTTTCGCGGTCACTATCCAGCAGATTCTTGTAGATGGCGCGAGTTTCGGCATTGATACGGCCATCACCTTCCGCATCATCCAGCAGTTTCTTTTTGGCGGCTTCGTCATCTTCCTTTGCCTTGTCTTCAAAAACCTTGTTTTTCTTTCTAAGGTCTTCCACCTCCGTTGTCAGGGAAGGAACCTTACCGGCCTCCGCTTCCAACTGATCCATAATGCGGAAAACATCCGCATCCGTCGCGCAATCCTTGAAGCGCGGACGTTTCTTCACTTCTTCTAAATTCATTTGATTATGATTTTGTGGCTGTTGCTTCAGCCGGTTATTGAATGTCCTGTAGATTTGTTCCGGGGTACTGTCCTCCGGTACCGGTTCCGCATCATAGATACCGTCAATAAAACCCAATGCAAGTGCTTCATCAGCTTTCAACCAATGGTCGGTATCATCAAAGTAGCGCGCCCTGATTTCTTCCTCACTGATACCCAATTTAGGGGCATACATCTGACACAGGGTATTTTCCAAAGCCTCCACTTCTTCCAGACACCTGCGAAGCTCCGTTTTGTTTCCGTAGCAACCGCCGGAAACACTATGCAGCATGAGACGGGCATATTTGCTCATTTTGACCGGCTTGCCGCATAAGGCTATGACAGACGCCATACTGGCCGCTATCCCGTCCACATAAATAGTTATGTCAGCCTTGCTGTTCCGGAAGGCGTTAAAGATGGCGATGCCTGCATATACATCGCCACCGTTGCTGTTAATCCTGACATCAATCTTCTTATATGCAGCTTCCGCCTCTATCAGTTCCCTTGCAATATCACCGCTACGTACATCCTCATACTCTCCGATGTCTCCATAAAGCAGGATGCAACACGCATCATTGCCGGGTATCATATTGAAAAATCTATTCATCATTTATTCGTTTTGATAGGCTCTCCGCCCGTTTTACGGTGCAAAAATGAAGCTATTTAAAGGGGTACGCAAATCCGGTTTTTATCATACCGGACTTATAATGTTACCATAACGTTATAAAGTTGTATCATGCGGCGGCCACTTTCCTAACTTCCTTTTTTAGAGCAATTTTGCAAATAAAAAAGGTATCAATATGGCAGATTTAAGCAACCTTCAAAAGAAAGAATGGGCAAAACTGCTCTTCACCAAAGAGAATCTTACACAGCAGGAGATTGCCGAACGTGTAGGGGTGTCGCGCGTCACCATTAACAAATGGATAAACTCTGAAAACTGGGAACATCTGAAAGTGTCCATTACCATCACAAGGGAAGAACAATTAAAAAATATGTACCGTCACCTGGCAGACCTGAACGCCGTCATCGCAGACCGCCCGCCAAGCGAAAGGTTCCCTAATCCGGCAGAAGCCGACACTATTTCCAAACTGGCAAATGCCATCAAGAAAATGGAAACAGACGTCGGGGTAGCAGACATAACATCCGTATTCGGGGATTTCATGAAATGGCTGCGTTCGTTTGACATTCAGCAGGCAAAGGCCATCTGTCCGGTATTGGACGCTTTTGTAAAATCAAAACTCACTTGAAATGGCAAAGAAGAAGCTCACACCAAAAGACAGACTTGCACTGGAGCAGTGGAACGAACTGGTGGCATCCATCAAGGAAAGTTCAGACATCAACACCTCGGATTCGGTAGCCGATATTGAAACCCGTAAAAAAAGGCTGGAAGCAGATGACGATGCGTGGTTCAAATACTACTTTGCCCAATACTACACTTGCGAACCGGCAGTCTTCCATAAGAAGGCCACCAAACGAATTATGCAGAATAACCGGTGGTATGAAGTACGGGCATGGTCAAGAGAGCTGGCTAAGTCCGCCCGTTCCATGATGGAAATAATCAAACTGGCTTTAACCCGGAAAATCCGGAACGTACTGCTCATTTCCAACTCTGCGGATAATGCGGAACGCCTGTTGTTGCCTTTCATGGCCAATTTTGAAGAGAACCAGCGCATCATTCAGGATTATGGCGCACAGAAAAAGCCGGGTTCTTGGGAAACGGGGGAGTTTACATGCCAATGTGGTTGTTCCTTCCGGGCTATCGGTGCCGGACAATCACCACGCGGTACCCGTAACAAGAACTTCCGACCGGACTTTATCCTGATTGATGATATAGACACCGATGAAGAATGCCGCAACTTGGAACGCATTAAAGCCAAATGGAAATGGCTGGAAGAAGCATTGATACCTACCATGTCCGTATCAGGCAATTACCGGATTCTCTTTAACGGGAATATCATTGCAGCGGACTGCTGTATCACACGCGCCATCGCCAAAGCTGAGGAACTGAAGGTAAAAGGTATCGGACATGTGGATATTATCAATATCCGGGATAAGAACGGTCATTCGACATGGCTGGAGAAGAATTCGGAAGAAGACATAGACCTGTTTCTCTCATTGGTCAGTGCATCGGCTGCACAAAAGGAGTTCTTCAACAATCCGGTTGCGGAAGGTGAGGTATTCAAGGAAATTGCCTACGGGAAAGTACCGGCATTATCCAAATTCAAGTTTCTTGTTATATACGGCGACCCGGCACCGGGAGAGAACAAGACAAAGAAAAGTTCGACAAAGACCGTATGTCTGCTGGGTAAAATAAACAGCAGACTGTATGTTATCAAGGCGTTTCTTGACAGAGGGTTGAATGCTGAATTTATAGATTGGTACGTAAAATTGCTGGAGTTTGTCGGGGGGCGCACTTCCGTGTATTGCTACATGGAAAACAACAAATTGCAAGACCCGTTTTTCCAGCAGGTATTCCAGCCGTTGGTAAGAAAAGTCAGAAGGGAAAGGAATATTTCACTTTACATACGTGGGGATGAAGACAAGAAGACCGACAAGGCGACACGTATTGAGGCGAACCTTGAACCCATGAACCGGGAAGGAAACCTGATACTCAACGAAGCGGAAAAGGACAACCCGCACATGAAACGCATGGAAGACCAGTTTAAACTGTTCAACCTTCAACTCACATTCCCTGCCGACGGTCCTGACTGCGTGGAAGGGGGAAACCGGATATTAGACAGAAAACTGCGTGATACGGAACCGCCGAAGAAGATTTCCCGGAAAGCGTTGCGCATAAACAATAAATACAGACAATGAGCCAATTTATAGAACTAAATGATTATGATGCGAGTATCCATAAAGAAATACTGGACGCATTGGTAAGGGAAGATGATACCCTCGTGGAAATTTGCGAAGACCGGGCTTTAGCGGAAATGCGATGCTACCTGTCAAAACGCTATGACTGCAACAAGATTTTCAACGCTACCGGCGAAAACCGGAACCAGCTTGTCCTGATGATAGCCATAGATATAGCCGTGTACCACATCTTTTGCATACACAATCCGCGCAATCTTTCCGGCATACGGAAAGACAGGTACGACCGGGCTAAAGAATGGCTCGCCGATGTAGCAGCGGAAGAAATAAGTATTGAAGGAGCACCGCTTCTACCGGAGGAAGAACGGAAAACAAAAGCAAATTTCCGAATAAAAAGTAACCGCAAACGTGTAAATCATTTCTAAATATGAGTAGAAAAAAGAAAAACAGGATAACGGTCGGCGGCAACATACCCAGACCGGGACAAAAAGGGGCACGGACGATTGTACTCACACAGCCCAAACGGTTTGGGATTGATATAGCGGACTTCACGGCATCCATACATGCAGCCGAGAATGTGGACTACTCGCGCCGGTATAAGTTATACGACTTGTACAGTGACATACTTATGGACACGCATCTTTACAGCGTGATTGACAAACGGATAAAGGCTGTTTTGGCCACAAACATAGAGTTCCGCAGGAATGGTAAGCCGGATGAGGAAATAAACGAACAGATTCGCTCGCCGTGGTTCCGCCGGTGTGTCGAAGATATTCTATCCGCACAATGGTGGGGATTCTCCCTTATGCAGTTCTATAAGAACAAACAGTGGATAGATTACGACCTGATTCCACGCAAACATGCAGACCCGGTACGAAAAATCATCCTGCGCCATCAGACCGACATTACTGGAACCCCGTGGGATGAATACGCGGACTTGCTGTTCGTCGGGGATGCGGATAATCTGGGATTGTTGGCCAAGGCTGCACCGTGGGTTATTTACAAAAGAAATACCACTGCGGATTGGGCACAGTTCTCCGAAGTGTTCGGTATGCCCATACAGGAATATATCTACGAAACGGACGATGATGATGCACGGCAAAGAGCCATTGACGATGCGACAAACGCCGGAAGTCTGGCGGTGTTCATTCATGCCAAAGATACGGAACTGCAATTGAAAGAATCCGGCAACAAGACCGGAACGGCGGACTTATACGAAAGATTGTGTGAACGGTGCAACAATGAAATATCAAAACTATTCCTGGGCAATACACTGACTACGGAATCTTCCGACAAAGGCACACAGGCTCTTGGAACCGTACATAAGAAAGTGGAAGACAAGGTCACACAGGCAGACCAGCGGTATATATTGGATGTCCTTAATTACAATATGACGGACATATTCCTTTCGATGGGTATCAATACCGTTGGTGGCGAGTTCTGTTTCCCGGAACCTAAGGATATTGACAAGGCTGCTAAAATGAATATACTAAGCCAACTAAAGACATCATTTGACCTGCCGGTTTCAGATGATTACCTATATGAAGAATTCGGAATTGAAAAACCGAAAAATTACAAGGAGCTTAAAGCGGAAGCCGAGAAAAGAAGAACGGAAGCGCGGCAGGAACCTACCCCGGCAAAAGAAGAACTGGAAGACGAACCGAAAGACGATCCGAATAAACAGACGGAACCTTCACCCGGACAAAAAAGGAAATTTGCAAACTGGCTGAGCGGTTTTTTCGGCCACGCCCCGAAGGAGAACGACGGGGCTTTAGAATGGTGATGAACACTCTTTACCGAGATGCGGCCACGGATGTTTCTTCTGATTTCACTTTCGACGACGAAGTTTTAAAAGCATTTCTCAAACACATTTACAGCAAAGACTTCCATCCGATGGACGAAATAGAGGAAGGTATGTTCAACGCTGTATGGGAAAAACTGAACATCGCTACCGACAAAGGATTCGGAACACGGCAGGCTCACGATCCCGATTACGATTTCTATCAGGAACTGCGGTATAACAACGCCGTATTTTCCGCCTTCAAGGTACACCGGATGCAGAACGACATGGCGGCATTCCTGCTGGATTCTAACGGCAATCTAAAACCGTTTGAACAGTGGGCAAAAGAAGTGATGCCCATAGCAGACCACCAGGTGTACCAATGGTTGCGGACGGAATATGATACAGCCATTATCCGGGCACATCAGGCAGCCGACTGGAAACAGTTTGAAAGGGAAATTGATATTTTACCCAATTTGGAATGGATTGAATCAACCAGCGTGACACCCGGCGAAGACCACCGGAGGTTCTGGGGTATCGTGCGGCCTGTCAATGACACTTTTTGGGACAACCATAGGCCTGGTGATCGTTGGAACTGCAAATGCGGACTACGGAACACCGGAAAACGGGCTACACCCAAAAACAAGCTGCCGGATGGCAGCAAAAAAGACAACCCATCAGACGGGTTGGACGGGAATCCGGGCAAAACCGGCTCCATATTCGGAAAGACACACCCCTATATAAAGAATGCCTACGACGGAGCAAAAAAGGCTGTCAGAAAGCTAATGGGGAAAGTGGAAGAAGAGGAATTTTCAAAGAAAATGCCTGAGGCATTATTGCCGGAGCAGGATTATCTGAAAGGCAAGAAAATACGGTTCAAGAAGGACTTCTTCAACCTTATAGATGATACACCGGGAAAAGACATACGGTTCCAGATAGACATCAACGGTTCCGGGTCTTATTATATGCCGGACACAACAAAGGTAAGAGAAGGAAGGAAGATTGTGGATGTACCGGAACCCAAACGCCGCATGGTGCATATTGCCGAAAACAAACGCAACAAGGCAAGCGACTGGCATCGGGAGAGTGTCATATACCATGAGTTCGGCCATGCCATTGATGCACAAAGAAACATGTATGCCAGCAAGGAATTGAAGGATGTAATGGATAAGGGACGGATGGAACTGGGCAGACGTGGCAAATATAGTTATTGGGATATCAGGTACAACAGCGAGAAACAGGCATTCGCACCGGTCAAGGTAGAAAAAACAATGAGCCGCTTTGAATATGTGGACAAACGCCTGGGACAACTTTATGAAAAGGTGCGCCGCATGGACGCGGAAACATTCAAACGGCGTGGAATAAGCCAAGAGGATGTCATTGAACAAATATGTTCTACAATGGACACCATCATGTCTTTAAACAGCCGGTTCGGTTTCGGGCATAGCAAAGAATATTTCAAGATTACAGGAATGAGCGAAAAAGAATTTATAGCCCATTGTTTTGAAAACACGTTTGCCGGGAACAGGGTGTTTAAGAAATATCTACCGGAATTGTATGACGATATGGTCAAATATATAGAAGGGCTTACTCCATGACAACCTTAAAAGGACAATCCAAGGCACCGGCTTCCCAAAGAGGATTATCGTATTTCAAACGAATACGCCTTCCCTCACGCTCGCACTGTTCAAGCATGGGGAAAAGGGTGTCGCCAATCTCAACATGGGCAGCCTGCAATGTCTGGCCATAGTCCCGGTCTGCCGCATCTGACAGTGTGTAATACCGAAACAAGTCCTCACCCTTCATCCGGGAAGTGTCTATCATTTCGCTCATAAAATGGATTTTTCGCAAATATACAACATTAAAATGAAAAAAGATTATGGAGATACAAGAATTTACCAGAATACTGGCTGCCAAGCAAAGGGAACTGGACACACTTATGCGCCGGAAATTACCGGTACAAGTGGGAAACATGGCCAAAACGCACTATCAGGAGAACTTTAGACAGGGTGGTTTTGTAAATGACGGACTTCACAAGTGGCCGGATGCAAAAAGAAGGCTGTCCGGTAACAAATCCGCAGCAGCCAATTACAGAACCCTGCTAAGCAGCAGGAACCATTTATACAGCAGCATGAAGTATATTCCGGCTGATTACCGCGTAAAAGTGGCCAATGATGTACAATACGCGCCTTTGCATAACTGGGGTGGCGATACACATCCGCGTGTTACACCGCAAATGCGAAAATTTGCATGGGCTATGTATTACAAGGCCGCAGGGATAAGAAAGAAAGGCACTACGGGTAAAAGAAAAGGCAAAAAGAGAAAAAGGAATATTCCCCCCGAAGCTGAAAAATGGAAACGGCTGGCACTGACCCGGAAAAAGAAATTGAACATCCGAATCCCCCAACGCCAGTTTCTGGGTGAGAGCCGGGAACTGAACGAACAAATAAACAACAAAATCGAATCGGAAATCAGAAATATAATTTTTAAATGATATGGAAGAACTATTAATCGCACTGTTGGAGCGAATTTCCAACAAAATACCTGAAATCTCACTGATAGATGAGGATTGCGGACAACTGGAAGCACTGGAAGATGAAAACGAGGATATGTACCCGGTTACATTCCCTTGTGTACTGGTAGGAAACACGGACATCAACTGGACGGATATTGCTCCGGGAGTGCAAAAGGGAGAAGCGCAACTGACCGTCCGTCTTGCTATTGACTGCTACAATGACACGCATATAGGTTCCGGAACAACCGACAGGATAGCGGAAAGACAGCGTTTGAGCAACAAGGTTTATAAGACCATACAGGGATTCAGGGTAAACCGTTTTTTCGGAGCTTTAAAACGTGTCAAGAGCCGGGACTACAATCTGCCCGGAAATATAAAGGTCTATGAAAAGGTGTTTACCTTCTACTATCACGATGAATCTGCCCGATAGGATAGCCGGCATCGTCTGAAAACAAGGCCAGCTGCTTGTATGTCAGACGGGGGGCACGGACTTTGGGGACAGGCTGAATGTCCGGGTCTATTTTGCTCCGTTCACGAATAACGGCCATGATACGTTCTTCGGAAATAAAGAACTCCTGCTCCGAAAGTATCTTCAAAGCACGGTCAAAGCGTAAGCCTTGTGTTTCCGTCCAATAATAATAGCGGCGGCACAAGGCTTCATCACGTTTTTTGATTAGTTCTTTATCTCTTCCTTTGGGCATATTTGAAACTGGCTGATTTTAAGTGCAAAAATAATAAAAGGTTTCACACCGAACAATAATAAAAGCCTGCATATTTCAGATATACAGGCTTTTATGTTAATAACTTAAACGTACAACACTACAAACGGCAGAAGGAAGGTTCTATCCTGCGCCAGACACTGTTCTCGTCACGTTGGTAAAAATAGTAATTGACCGCTGTTTTATAGACAACATTGCTCTCACGGAACAAATCCATTATTTCAATATATTCTGCGTCAAAACGCGGCTCCAGTTCATACAGTTTGCTAATGGACTTATAATCCAGATCACCCTGTTTGTTGCGTTCAAGTAAGGTCATGGCCAACTGATACATGGGGTCATCCACTCCCTTCTCCGTATGAGACACATAGCGTTTCAGATAGTCAACCAAACGCTCCGCCGCCATGTCCGCACGTTCATCAAAACTCTTGACCTTGTTGCTTTTCACTTCCAGTTTCATATCACCATCCACAATGGTGTAGCTGGATTGTTCCTCACCTTTACGCAACTGGCCGTATTCGCGCATCGTTTCACGGAACGCCTTGCTGTCCTTCTCCAGCCGTTCACGGAACATCTTCACATCTGCCACCATCGGTTGGAGCATCCCCCATACATCTACCATGAACTGACTACGCAAGCCCTCATAGGCATCACGACGGTTCTGTCTTTCTTCTCTCTCCTGTTGCTGCATTTCCGCAATTAAGGCTTTTCTTTCTTCGGCAGAAAGGCTTTTCAAAAATTCATTCTTATTCATAATCTGAAATTTAATGGTTTATAAATTAGCATTCTGTTTTTCTTTCTTACGACGGATAGAACGGATTCTGACCTGTAGGGAATCCAGTTCCTCACAATCCAAATCACGGAACTCCTTACCCGCGATACGGCTGTCTTTGCAAAAAGCATTAACACAATTCCAGTCCGCTGTATTTATCCCTAACAGTTGCATCTGATGCAATGCTTCGGAACGTTTTTTCTTTCGTACCTTCAATAACTGTTCCTGAAAAGTAGGTGGCACAAGTTTCTGAATTCCGGCACAAGCCGCATTATACTCCTTCAAAGTCATTTCCCGCAAACTACAAGTACGGTTATCGGTATATTGGAGTACTATGCTTTCCTTTAAGGCTTCTTTATCCGAAGAAGGAAGGCGGTTCAGCAGACCGTAAAAGGCTGCATAATTTTCGGGGTGTCGTTCGTTATTCATAACTTCACAATTTTAACGGGATTATCTAAAACATGTACTTTGGCTTCCGGTATATCATTGATGATAGCCGCTGCAAATTCTGTATGTCTGGTTTCAACCACCACCCAGCCCTCGTTCTTGACAGAAGGGCTGATAATCATTTTCTGCCGGGGTTCGTAGCAAGTCCAATTCAAATGCACATTGCTCAATTTTTCTATCGGCAAACCTATTTGATATAACTTGTTTTCATTCATCACTATATTGTCTTGAAAATTATTCAGTAGCCTTTTTAATTGCATCACATAAAATGTCATAAGCAGGCTCTTCAACGCAAACAAATTTAAGTGCTTCTTTACATGCCCTAAACAATTCAGGTGCAGCGGCTATTAATTTAGCATTCTCCCGCTGTTTTCTCGTTCCATTCTTATGTCTCCCCTGTGGAAAAGGAACAAGAGCCAAAGGATATTCAATAGAGGTGTCTTCTTTTATAAAAATCACACCATCAGGGAAAAGCGGTGTTTGTTCCTCAACTGTTTTCCATTTTATCAAAACTTCTTTTCTACTCATAATTAATCAGCTTTTAGGGTTATTTTATCACATCTGTTAATCGGTGTTTTTACTTCTTTCCCATACCACGAACACCAATAATATGGCTGAAATAAATTGGGGGAATGCGTGCAATATTTACATCTTTCACACAGGTGGATTATATTCATTTCTATTTTGTTTTGAATTATTGTTTGATTTCTTGATAACCTCTTTCTACAAAGAACTTTCCCATTTTGTAAGAATTACAAAAAGAACTTGTATCGGTAAGCCATTTATTATTTTTGAGGCATTTGTTTCTCCAATAAGTCGGTGCTGGAACCTTTTGCCTTTTACAGTATTCACAACTGGCGCATACCATGTTTGCCTTTACACCATAAGGACTAATCATTTTTTTGCTCATGTCTATTCAATTATTAGTCAATTATTCTTTTAATATTGTAAGTCCGTCCAATGAATTATATACCCCTTAAAATACTCATTAAAGAACATCCAAAAATCTACCAAATTAACAAAACCGTCATTCCATGCCAGCCGCTGCATTTCATTCAGTGACAATAAACGGCCTTCAACATAAACCTTACCGTCATTGATTATAGCACCCGGAACAATTTCTACGTTTTGAGTACAGATACATGTATTTTCAAGTACACATTCCCGTTTATCTTTATGATAGGGATATACTATATGTTTCAATGTCAGACCGACTGAAACCTTTCTTTTCCGAATCGTATGCAGTTTCACACCATTCCGAAGTGGTTCTGCATATTCTTTCTTATAGTGCATATTCATTGCTTACCCTTCCTTCTTTGATGGTTTCCATTCAACGGTTACAACCGCATCCAACTGGCCGGAACCACCACACACCGGGCAGGTCACTTTCACACTATCCCGAAAATCATCCATTCCCCAGTACCAGCCGTTTCCATGACAATAACTACATGTATATCCCGGACTTACAAAAAGTTCTCGGTTTCGGCCTTTTTGCATGTGAGAAGGCGGAACTAACACCACCTGCTTATTTATTCCACTCATAAAATCAAGTTTTAAAGATTTATTTATTTGCATAATACTTGGCGGCACCTTCTTCCCAAATAGTATAATAGTTGCCGGGTGCCGTAATGAACCGCCCTTTGCAGATTGCTCTAAATCCCTGAACGAATATTTTCACATCTGCATCATAAGCCACTTTTTTTGCGGCACGGCCTTCCGGATTCATCCCCTCCGCATGGCTGACGAAAATCAGCAGTTTGTTAGGATGCTTCTCCTTTAAAGCCTTGTAAGTGGCGTATGTCAGACCGGTATATTGAAAACTATCTATTACTACCACTTCCGGGCTCCGGCGTTTTAACAGGCGTTCCGACAATTCTTCCATTGGTTCACGGTCAAGTATCAGAAACTTGCCGTTCACCTCTTCCATTTTATGCCGAATCAACGAGTTTTTTAAGGAAAGTCCCGTACTTTCTTCCAGGCTGTCTAAAGCGACTTTATTACAGTATTGGCACAGTTTCTTTATCAGCTTCATTACAAAAGAACTTTTCCCGTTACCTGATTGTCCCCAAATAATCCACACACCGGTTCTATCCGGGTGTCCGAATGCCTTTTCCCATTCACCGTCGAAAGGAAAAGAAGGTATGTTCATAGACTGAACTTGTGTTGGTGAATATGCACGTCCCATAGCTTACGATCTAAGTTTCTCTATTTCGGTATATAAACGGCGTAAACCACCACCGGAAAGGTTTACAAGACGCATGATGTCGGTTCCATCCGGTGCATTGACTTTGGCAACTATGGCCGCCTGTGCTTTTAAGAATTTCGCGCGTTCCTGCCCGTCATCCGGAGTAACCTTACTGTATGTATCACCATACCGGGACAACATTTCCGTATAACCCACTTTCTTACCTTCAATGGCACGGTTTATTTTTTCCTTTAATCCGTCAGCCCCCATCATGTACCATGCGCAGCAACGTTCCGTTGCATTCCACAAGGCTTTCAACTCTAAAAAGGCTTCATATTGAAGGTCGCCTGCTTCATCCAAAATAATAAGTGGGGTGTCTATGGTACGCAGATAAAACACAAGGTCTTCATATACCGTATAATAACGACCATTACTATCCACACCAAACTCTTTGGCGATATGACGTATCAATTTTAGCTTACTTTTAACCTGTGAACAATCCACATAGATAGCATTCTTATGGCTTTTCACATAGGCACGGGCTGTGTAAGTCTTACCCAAATTCGGAATATCGCAAAGTATTGCGCTCAAACCGCTTTTCTGACATCTTTCAAGCTGCTCCGTGATAAAGACAAATGTCGGGGTTTCAGCAGCCCTCCATGCCATTTCATCTTTCAGCTGTACACCCAAACGGCGAGCGATGCAAATCCATTTTGCATCACTGACCTGTTTGTCCGTCAGCCCCTTTTTAAGATTATTGTACACACTGGTGGATATACCCAGAGCAACCGCATGTTTATTATCCGAAGGATAGTTCACTCTGTCGGCCTTGATAGCTTCCAGTATTCTGTCTTTGATTTCGATTGTCAATTCCATTGTTATAGTATTAAAATGTTATTATAATGCAATTGTAGCCTTCCGTCTGTAGCTGCTTATATCCATAAACTCGGAAAAATCATCATCCGTTTTTTTATCCGGGATAATTGCCGCACGCGCTTCGGAACGTTCTATCGCGTCCTTTTCATCCGGTTTCAATATGCCGACTTTCTGTATCTTCTGCTCTTTTATCATGCTGTCAAAACGAGAGACGTATTTAGCTTGATTGGTATATGCTTCCCGGTCATCTTCCGTCTGTTCTGCCGCAGCTTCATTATAACGCTGTATCAGGCCGCAGGTCGCAATAAAAGTATCATTCTGATAAATATATACCTCGGTAATGTTTCCGTCCATATCGGGCAAATAATAGGCTTCCACCGTATAATTGCGGGGTTCCAGACGTTCAATCAGTTTCGGGTCGGGTAATCCGTATTCTTTATACATTACCGTACAATACATATTGCGCCGGATGGTCGTCTGTGTCTTTTCACCGATATAACGTGCCAACAAATACCTATCATAAGGAGCCAAGTTCGGATTTTGATTACCACAAAGTACATCCCAGCGTGTCATACCCGGATAAAGTTTCTGGTTAGGGTGTTTTTGGCTGTTATACGCTTTAATGGCGGCAATGTCATCCGCTACAAGTTCCTCATAACTGTATGTTTTTTCCTTGTAGGTGTTATTAAACTCATCATAGATTTTTTCTGTCTTAGGTCTGTTGGCTTCCAGAGAAGCATACCAGCGTCCAATACCTACCTGCATATTCTTTTCTATACCGTACTTTTTAGCACGGTTCCCGTGTTCCGCACGTTTTTCCTGCGAGTTACCCGGATTACACCAGCGGACAAAAGGGAAAACCACACCGGCTTTCATAAGCCCGTCCGCAAAGTTGTTTACGAGGTGGTGCTCCACTTCAACCTGTGCAGGCATATACCAGCCGTTTTGTTCTATCGTTTGAAACATGTTTCTGACACAATCAAGAAATAGATCAGCCGTTTTCAATCTGTTATAAGCATATCCGACAACACAGCCGGAAGCGACATCGTAAGCATAATAAGCCTTTACACGTTGACCGTTATTCATTTTACGGGGTAAATCCCGGTCATCCATAGATATTTTACTGAAAGCGAAGAACGGGCTATGGCGCAAATGATGCGGACGATACATGTTATTAAAATCCCACTGGCTGTCATGCAACTTTGCACGGAGAGCCTTGTTTTTAGGGTTGTTCAAATAGTTTGCTATCGTAGCCTCGCTCAACACAAGCGGATTTCCCTTCTTGTCCGTAAACTGCATGGGATTGTAGATTTCACCCGTTTCAGGGTCAAACACCTGCAACTCACCACAAACAAACTGATTATACATTTCGGCCACCGTCGTGTTGTACGGTCTTGTAGGTAAACTGTCAAGGCTCAATATAAGTCGTTCTATCGGGTAGTTGACTTTCCGCGTGTTCTGATTCTTAAACTTCTTACTGATAAGACACTCATAACCTTCCGACTTGAACTCGTTTACCCGTTTTTGAAAACGTGTCGGCGAAAGGGGAAGTGTATGCCCGAACTCCACCTGATAGAAGCTGATGGCACCGGCCATCTCACCCCAGTTTATACGATTGTTCTGCATTGCCTGCCGCATGGTTCTCGTGTCATTCATCACCGACAGAACGGCTTGAAGGACGGAAGCATTTATCGTATATTCATTGATGTGTTCCGGCGGTAATGTAGTTCCATCGGCAAACCGGAACTTCGTAAAGAACTCACGGGCTTTGGCATCTATTTCATAATGCACCCCAAACCAATCACGCAATATATTAGTATTCATATCACCGTATTTTGCTTTAATTCTGTCTTTAAACCGTTGTGGCAACGTCGCCACTTCAACAAGAGCATAACTACCCAAACCCTTTCCCGGACGTACTACGTTAATCTGACCGCGCCTCTTCAACTGCTTGTAATTTGATTCTGTCATGATCGGCGCAAGAATATCATCCGACAGCATGGAAGGATGATTGCCATTCAGAACCCGACTATTACTGTAATCCAGTTCTCCGTCTTTCAAGACAGGCCGGTCATCATAAGTCAAGTCCATAGCCGATATGCACAATATTTTTCCGTAGTATTCCATGTTTCAGGAGATTAAAGAGAGGAAGCAATAAACTGTACTTCCTTTTGCAATTTCATAAACTCCGTAACCGTCAAATGCGACACCTCACGCTCCAGTTTATCATCAATATATACCAAGATGAGCCCGTTCTTGGTATTAGCCACAATCTTCACACGGCTGCCGAACGTTTGTGTCATGGTATGTTCAGAAGTCTGGAATGTCGTATCACATTCCGGAATCGCAGCACCGGAAAGCTGCCCGCCACGCTCCAGTGCAGCCTTCCGTATTCTACGAGCCAAATCACTGTCGCTTTCAAAAGTCAGGGCTTTCCATACCATCACATTGGTACAGTCGAAGAGTTTTTGAAGATACTTCTTCTCTGCCCGGTCTGTTAAAATCTGCTTTTTCATATCACAATCCATTTTAAATTAATTCGATACAATCCTCCGGTACACATATCATAGTCCATACATTTCCGGATTTTATATAATCAACATCATACTGCGCTTCAAAAGTGCAACAGTTGTAGTCCCAATCCTTGATAACACCATCAACGGTTTCACCATTCAACTTTGTAACTCTAACCTCTTGACCTTTCTCAAATCTTGCTTTCATATTCTTTAGTCCTTAAAATTATTTAATCTCGCGGCCTTTTCGTATATTTGGCCGCCGTTAATATCTTTAACACGCCGCAAAGAAACAAAAGATTTCGCCATTATGCAAGAAAAAGAACAAAATATTTCGCCAGTAAAACAGAGAATTTTGCAATTCGTTGATGAACTTGGAATTAGCAAAAGAGAATTTTATGCAAAAACTAATATTTCAAGAGGAACATTAGAAAGTAAAACAGGTATTACAGAAGATACTTTAGCCAAATTCACGCAAACTTTTCCAGATATAAGTTTGGAATGGTTGTTACTTGGAAATGGCGAACAAAAAAAACAAAAGATTTCGCCACAAGGTGAAAAAATAGGAGAGGAGGGTAGCTACGAAAGCAATAATAAAGCAATACCGTATGCGGAAGCCACTCAAACCGGCCTTAAACGAATCCCACTTGTAAGCCCGATGGCAGCAGCCGGTTTTGGGAGTGCTGATTTTTCCATACTGAAAGAGGATGTGAAAGAATACTATGTTATTCCAAAGTTTAAATACTGTAAAGTTGATTTTATGATTGAAGTTACTGGTTTATCTATGCACCCTCATTTCAATCCGGGTGATGTTATAGCCTGCTCTATTCTCCATAACAGCCAATTTATTCAGTGGAATAAATGCCATGTCATTGCAACTCGCGAACAGGGCATACTCGTAAAGAGGCTTATGCCAGGAGATAACGAAGGATGCTTAAAAGCAGTATCCGATAACAAAGAATATCCACCTTTCAATATCCCATTAGAAGAGATAACCGGTATTGCACTTGTTGTCGGTTCCGTCGGACTTGAATAACCTCTAAATCATACACGCACACAGTTTGAGGGATACAAATATACGTATATACATATAAAAGGCTATAAATAGGGCGATTACAACTCATATAATAATGTATATTGTTTATTACAAGTGGCTTTTTACCCTATATATAACCTATAAACAAGCCAAAAACAAACATATTATTGCCGTTTAGGATAGCTGTACTCCACTCCTAAAACGGCAAAATGTAACCCTAAATGTAACCCTAAACTATTGAAAAGTGTAACCCTAAACTGTAACCCTAAGTGTAACCCTAAAGATAAAAAACGACTTGAAAAGGTATAAAATAGGGGAGACACATGGCCTCCCCTATTACATCTTTATGAAAAAGTTCCTATCATGCTATTTTAGTGCCCACATAGCCACTTCCCTTTCAAGCCTTACGTTTACCCCGAATGAGTGTAGATTGCTTGATTATAGCGGTTTTAGTAGTTATTGTGCCATTACCTGATAATCCGGCATGAAGTAAATAACTCTTCTTTACTCCGACTTCTTCTTCAGTCAGTACATTATATACGGCTGAAATACTTGCAAAATAATAATCGCGACGTTTTCCTACTAAATGAACATGAATAACTTTTGCCATAGCTTAATAATATTATACTGCAAATATACCAAATAATAACTATATGGAATATTTTATATATGAAATTCAAAAATAGAGAACAAAAAAAGTGGCCAACCATAGACCACTCCCCTACTCCACTGCCAACTATCAAAATTCTTTTATTAGAGCATCCAAATGTAAACCTCAGACAACTTTAAGCATCCATATTCCCTATCGAATATAAAGCCCATGTAAAGCCGTGTAAACGCTTCGTTTTTTTGTGCCCCTCTCCTACTCTATTCGTAACCTATTGAAGCAAAGGGGGTTCAATTCATTTTCGTTCCTACTCTATTTTAACGCTTCGTTTTATCCCCCATAGATGCTGGCGTTAGCCCCATTGGCAGTGGCACAAAACTCAACGCCTCAGTTTCAGATAAAAGGAGTTCTGTTAGACTCGCTGACACAAGAAGGCGAACCCTACGCCACCATTAAAATAGTAAAAAAAGAGACACCCGCACAAGCACTGAAAATGCTGGTAACAGACATGAAAGGCAAATTTCAGGAAAAAGTTCCGGGAACGGGGAATTTTATCCTGACAATCTCCTCCGTAGGCAGAAGTACGATTGTAAAGAACTTTGCGGTGAAAGCCGGAGAAACGGTAGTGGACTTTGGAACACTCTACATCACGGATGCATCCAACGAACTGGGACAGGTGGAAGTCGTCGCCCAGAAACCGCTGGTGAAAGCCGATATCGACAAAATAGAATACAACGTGCAGGATGACCCCGACTCGAAGTCAAACTCCGTACTGGAGATGCTCCGCAAGGTACCGATGGTGACCGTAGACGGCGAAGACAACGTGAAAGTGAACGGCAGCAGCAACTTCAAGGTCTACGTGAACGGAAAGCCCAACAACATGATGAGCAACAACCCTACGGAAGTGCTGAAAAGCATGCCTGCCAACTCCATCAAAAACATCGAAGTAATCACTAATCCCGGTCCTAAGTATGACGCCGAGGGAGTGGGCGGCATACTGAACATCGTCACCATAGGCGGAGGGCTGGAGGGCTACACCGCCACTTTCAGCGGAAACGTCAGCAACATGGGCGCCGGAGGCGGACTGTTCGGCACGATAAAGAGCGGCAAGCTGACGCTGAGTGCACGCTACAACTATAATTACAACAACTCGCCACGCAACTACTCCGGCGGCACACGGCGCACCGTAAGCGGCAATACCGAGGGAGCCTCCGACCTGGACTACAACGGAAGCAGTAAAGGACGCGGCAACTTCCAGTCCGGAAGCATGGAAGCCAGCTACGAGATAGACACCTTGCGCCTGCTGACCATGTCCTTCGGGCTTTGGGGCGGCGGGAACAAGAGTAACAGCCAGAACAACACCTTCGCCACCCAGCCCGGCACCGGCGACGACCTGTATCAGTATATCTCAAACGGCAACAGCAAGCGGTCGTGGTACTCCATCGACGGAGGCATCGACTACCAGCGCATGTTCAGTGTCAAGGACCGTATGCTGACTTTTTCCTATAAGATCAATACCCGGCCGGAAAGCTCGGATGCCTATTCCACCTACGAATATGACATGGATAACGTAGCTCCCGACTGGCAGGACTTCATGGCGCGAATGAAGAACCAGCATAACGACGGTTCGCAAAACACGACCGAACATACCTTCCAGACCGACTATACCACCCCGATAGGCAAGATGCACACCCTCGAAACCGGTGTGAAGTACATCGTGCGCAACAACACTTCGGAGAACGACCGCTACGAACAGATGACAGCGGCACAAGCCGACTACGAGTTCGACAGCGAGCACAGCTCCCACTACAAACACCGCAACGACATCCTCGCCGCCTATATCGGCTACGGACTGAAGATAAAGAAGTTCTCCGGACGGCTCGGCGCACGTTACGAGCATACGATGCAGGACGTGAAATACCACTTGGGTAAGGGAGATGATTTCAGCAAGAACTTTGACGATCTAGTACCTTCCGCAAGCATAGGATATAAGCTGACGGACATGTCCAACCTCCGCTTGGGCTACAACATGCGCATTTACCGTCCGGGAATATGGTATCTGAATCCCTACCTGGACGACAGCAATCCCACGAACATCAGCCAGGGTAATTCGCACCTCGACAGCGAGAAGAGCCATGCATTCGACCTGAGTTACAGCAACTTCACGCAGAAGTTCAACATCAACTTCTCGGCTCGCTACAGCTTCACCAACAACAGCATCGAGCGCGTGACGGAGCAGAAGAAGGATACGGAAATCGACGGACTGCAGAACCCCACCGGAAAGGAAGTGCTCTATGCCACCTTCCAGAACATCGGCAAAAGCAGAAACGTCGGCCTGAATGCCTACGTCAACTGGAACGCCACCTCCAAAATGCGCATCTACATGAACCTCTACGGCAACTACAGCTACATGGAAGGTGCCAACGGACTGAAGAACGACGGCTGGAGCATGTTTGCCTACGGCGGCATCCAGCAGTCTCTGCCTCACGACTGGCGGGTCAGCCTGAACGTCTTCGGGCAGACACCCTGGATCATGTTGCAGGGCAAGGGCAGCAGCTTCATCGACTACAGCCTGAACGTAAACAAATCATTCTTGAAGAAGCGCCTGACTTTGTCGGCTTTTGCCAGCAACTTCTTCAATAAGTACCAGCGTCCGACTTCCACAATAGAGGGCATCGGTTTCATACAAGAAAGTTGGAACAAATATACCCGCCAGCGTTTCGGTCTCAGTGTCAGCTATCGCATCGGCGAACTCAAAGCCAGCGTGAAGAAGGCTTCTCGTAGTATCAGCAATGATGACGTGAAGAGTAGCGGCGGCGGAAGTGGCGGAAGTGGCGGAAGTGAAAACTAAAAAGCATGCTCTCGTTAAATGGAGGAGAATGCCTTAATTTAACATCAAACTCATGTATGTTTGCTCAGTAGGGAAAAGTTTGATTGCAAGTTGCCCGATGGTCAATTGTTCGTGAGGCTGTTCCGGAAGTGGGGTACGGTGGTAGGTACACTGACCTTCGGCCAGGCGGTAATAACCGTTATTGACGGGCAGGTACTCGTCGGTAAGAGCGATGTCTAACTTCTCTTCGGGATGGGCGGCGGCGTAAAGACGGAGTACGGGCAGGGCTTGAATGATGCGTATCATGCCTAAATCGAAACCGGTATGCCTGTCTGTGCAAGGGGTGATGATGTTGAGGCTTTCGACCTCCATGCTCTTGCAAATGTGGGTAAGGAGGGCGTGCTCTGTTTCCGGCGTATCGGAAAACAGTTCTCCGATGTGGAAAACAACAGGGGGAACAGTATGCGAAACGGCAGGAGAAACATCCGGATAGGCTACTGCTAAAGCGCGGACGCCACACTCGTCCGATAGTGTAAAGATAGCACCGCCGCTCAATTTCAGGTCGGCAAGAAGTACGCGGAAGTCAGCGTCCGTATGTTGCAGGCAGCAGGAACGCTCGTGCATCTTGCGGTTCAGATAGTGGTAGGCTTCTTCGTTGTAGTCGGTGAACGATTGAAATTCTTCGTTCTCGGAAGCGGACGGAGAAGCGTCTATCTCTTCTTTCGGCAGGCGATAAGTACGTTTCTCGTATCGGAAGGCCGTTGCATACCCCGTACGGGCATAATAGCCGAAGAGCCACGGTTCGGCAGGAATGAGGGTGCTGAAGAAGGTCCCGTTGCGGTACATCCTGCCGAACGCTTCGGATAGCAACCGATTCATTACGCCCCGATTGCGGTGATCGGGATGCGTGCAGGCACCTGAGACGTATGCCGTAGGGACTTCACTGCCACAGAAGGTCATCGGGTAGGGAAGCATCTGCAAGGCGGCTATCACCTTGTCACCGCTTTCGATGGCTATGTTTACTTTGTTGTTGTAGCGGAGGCGGAAATACATCTCCACAAACTCTTCGCTGTCGTCGAAACAGAGTTTCCACAGGGCTTTTACTTTCTCGCGCATCGTTCGTTTTCTGTTTTTTTAATGAAAGATCATGAAGGACTATGTAAGATTGGTGAAAAGAAAGACTGATTGACCGGAGTGGGTGAGGGCAGGCTACCATTTCACGGGTTCCACAGGAGCCTCCTTCAGGCATGCAATGTATTTCTCCAAAATGATTGCCGGCTGATAGGAGAGCTTTGCCTTGCGCAGACCCTCGATGCCCAAGTCCTCTTCGCGGTTGATGTAGGTGTACTGTTCGGGGATATGGTTGGCAAATTCATAGTTTATCATGGCATAGGCACCGTCGATGTGGGTGTCTGCTTTCTCTACATGCACTCCGAACGTATCCTGATTGATGGGCATGCCGAACGTAAAGGCAGCAATCCGATTGTCCACATGCAGGATGCCGCCCGTCAATCCGAGTGCTTCGAAGTGATGCAGGGCGTAGGTGAGGGCGCGGCGTTCGTTGCCGGTGCCTTCGTGCTGGTTGCAGTTGTTGGCTTTGCACCATTCGGCTTCCAGGTCGAGGCATTCGCGGATGCGGTCGGGGGTGAGAGGCACATACTCGTAGTTGTAGGTCCTTCGGAACTTGTTCAGATGGTTTCGCTTGGCTTGCAGTTTCTTGCCGGCCAGCGTGGCGAGGTCGGTGCGCAGATAGAGGTAATCGGCATAGTCCCTGTCCGCCTCGAAGTGGAATTCGTCCGGCATGATGGCTTCCAAGTCTGCCCGCATACTGTCGCTTACGCCAAGCATGCAGAAACGTTCGCCTTCTTGTGCGGCGTCCTCCATCATCTCGTCCAATACCTTCTTCATATCTCCGTTTCCTATGGGCGTCATGTACACCAGCTTGCCCTCGGCCCAGAATTTCAGTATCAGAAATCCGTCCTGCGTGGCAAACTGCGTGTTGTAGAGGAAACGCCAACTGCATAAGTTGGAGAAAGAGAGGTCGCAGTTCCGCTGGGGAGCGGCCTGCGTATAGGACGTGATCACTTCTTTGTCCTTGATATCGATGTCTTTGAATGATAGCATACGGTTGTTGATGTTAAGTTAATGATAGGGGTATAACAACGGACGGGAAGAAATTGTTAGAAGTCGTTTTTACTTTTTTAGAGCCTGTTTCAATTTTGTTCAGTCTTCTTTTGAGAGTTCTTTTCGGTCTGTTTCTCTGTTTTTATGAGGATCATAGCGGGCTATGTGACGAATAACAGGCTCTTACAGCAGTCCCAATAATTGCAGGATGGTCGGCGTGAGCATGGCGGTGAAAATGCCGTTTAGCGTCAGTCCGAGTCCGGCGTAGGCTCCGTATTTCTTGCTGATGTCCATTGCAGTGGATGTTCCTACGGCGTGGGCGGCGGTTCCGAGAGACAATCCTTGGGCGATGGGGCTTTCTACATGGGTCATCTTCAGCGTTTTTACGCCCACGATGCTGCCCAGCAAGCCGACACACACCACTACCGCTGCCGTCAGCGACGGGATACCACCCAGCGTGCGGGTCACTTCCATCGCGATGGGGGTCGTGACAGATTTAGGGGCGAGCGAATAGATAATCTCCTGAGGGGTACCCATCAGTTTGGCAATCACTACCACCGAAATGACTCCCACCAGACAGCCCGCCAGTTGGGAGAGCAGAATGGGGAGCAACTGTTTCTTGATGGCCTCCAGTTGCAGGTAGAGCGGCACGCCGAGTGCCACTACGGCGGGTTTCAGCCAGAACTCGATGAGATGTCCGCCCTTGTTGAAAGTCTCGTAGCTGATATTTGCCGTCTTCAGAAAGATGATCAGGACGGCGATGGTCAGGAGAATGGGGTTCAGCAATAAGATCCCCGTCTTCTTCTGCAACAGTTTGGCGAAGAAGAACAAGCCGAATGTGACGGCAAGCAGAAAGAACTCGTTGTTTAAGTAACTCATTTGATTAAATAGCTCATTTGATTTTACGTGTTAGTTGATGTACCCACCCTGTCACGACCAATACCAGCAGGGTGCTGACTAAAGAAGCGATGGCTATGGGCCAGAACTGTGCGGCGATAATGTCGAAATAGAGCATCAGTGCCACGCCGGGAGGGATAAAGAAGAATCCCAGGTTAGCAACCAGAAAGTCGGACAGCCCTTGCACCCAGTGCAACTTGATCCAACCTAATTTCAAGAAAAGGGTGAGCAACAGCATTCCTATGATGCTGGATGGCAGCTTGACTCCCGTAAGGAAAACAACCAGTTCACCCAAAGCCAAACATCCGAAAAGGATGGCGCATTGACGAATCATATACTATATACCTATTTATTATGTTTTTCGGAATTATTATGTTCTTCGGAAGTTATCGGGAGCTCTTCGGAAGTTAGAGGCCGATAATTCCCGAAGAGCTTCTTTAATGTCCTGTCTCCTTCTGTTCCTGAAAAAACGCCGCAAAGTTAGATATTTTGTGCTTCACTGTCACTGTTTACCGTGATATTTATTTTTATTTATTTGGAGTTTGATGAAAAAAGTGACACAAAATGTATCTTATCAGAAATATTTGTTTATTTTTGCAAAGTATAATGTGCATGAAGTTTCAATATAAATATTAATCATTTAAACGGAAAGAACATGAAAAGGAGTTTATTTATTAGCGCTTTATTCGCGCTTGTTATGATGTTTTGTGTAAATGCGAATGCACAAGAGAAAGCAACAGGAAAAGCTTATAGCGACCTGAAGAAACAAGAGAAAGTTTTGGATAAGGAATTGCAGAAAAAAGCAATCAAAGAGGCACGCAAGGAAGCCAAGCAACTGGAGAAAGAGGGTTTCAAAACACCCGTAGGAAAACTTCCTTTGGCCAAACAACTGGAAAATGCATGGGAAAAGCAGGCTGAAATGGATACGGAAGGCAATCCGTACTGGTATATCGCTTCTTCAAGAGTGGTAGGCGGCAATCAGTCGGCAGCCGTTTTGCAGGCCACCAACGCTGCAAAGATTGATCTGGCCGGTCAGATTCAGACTAAAGTGTCGCAACTGATCGAAGCCAAAGTGGCCAACGACGACATGGGACAGGAAGAAGCTGCCAGTCTGTCGAGCGTAGTCGCTTCCAGCAAGAGCGTGATTTCGGCTACATTGGGCCGCACTGTTCCCTTGGTAGAAGTATATAGAACATTGCCCAATAAGAACGTAGAAGTGATGGTAACTATCGGCTACAGCATGCAATCCGCTAACCAGGCTGCCATCCAGGCTATTCGCAAAGAGCTGGCTTCCAAATCGGAAGAACTGGCAAAACAGTTGGATAAACTGGGCTATTGATCTCGATCTCCTATAATAAAAAAGCAATTGCTGAATGAATAGAAATAGCCTGATAGGGTGGATATTCTTTGTGATAGGTATGACAACCGCTCCGTTGCACGCCCAGACCGTCAAGGTGAAGGGCGCGCAAGGGCGTTGGCAGGTCAGTGAGGAAATCACGCTGAAAGAAGCGGAAGAACGCGCCTTTATGGAGGCGAAGAAAGAAGCCTTGCGCAAAGCCGGCGTCATGGAGAACGTGTGGTCCGTGTTCGGACAGATTTCTCAGGAGAGCGGTACGGAACTTCACGAAGCGTATTCGCAGATGAATGTACTTGCCATTGGTGGAATGGTGAATGTCACCAACAAGAAAGTGGAGGAGATATGGGATACGAATGCCCGCAGCCTCTATAAAGTGGTGACTATCGATGCCGTGGTGCAGAAAGAAGAGAAAGTGGACAAGTCGTATGCGCTTGAGGTGAAAGGCGTGGCAAATCTCTATAAAGAAGGGGATGTGTTTTCCTGCCGGCTGACAGTGCACGGGACGGACTCTTATCTGAAATTCTTCTGGTTCGATAGTAACGGCGGAGCACTGTTATATCCTAATACGTATGAGCCCAACACCTTGTTGACAGCAGAGAAAGAATATACGGTTCCCTTCAGTAACGTGGTGGACTACCGCATGGAAAAGCAAGGAAAAGAGAGCGAGAAAATCAATATGATGATGGTGGCTACCAAGGAGAATATCCCTTTTACGGAAGAGGTTACCTACCAAAATGTATTGAAATGGGTCTATTCTATCCCTAATGACAGGCGTTGTGCCTTTTATGACATGATACTTATCAAGTAATGCATGTTACATTATAAAAAAAACTTCTCATAAATCTATGATACAGATGAATAAGATGAAGTGCATCTCGGTTGTCAGTGCCGCGTTCTTCTTGTCGGCATCGTCCTTGTGCGCACAGGACGTTGAGAAAGAGTTTGAAGAGTTTGCGAAGCGGCAGCAACAAGAGTTTGAAGATTTCAAGAACAAGGCAGATGCGGAATTTGAAACGTTCCTCAGGGAAACGTGGCAGAAGTATGAGGCATTTGCCGCTATTCCGGCACCCGAACGTCCCGAACCGCCCAAGCCGGTTGAGTTTGACAAGTCGAAACCGGCCTTGCCGCCGGTGAACATAAAGCCCGCCGCACCGAAAGTGCCGGATGCACCGGTGCCGGACGTAGGCGGTAAAGTGCCGGTCGACGTGAAGCGTCCCAATCTGCCCGCCATCGAGAACAAACCGGCGCCGGGAATATATGTGCCTGGAAAGCCTTATACGCCCGTATTGGTGGAAGTACCTCACGTGAAGCCCGGAAGCACTGTCAGACGTACACCTGTGAGTTTCTATGGCACTACGTTTGAGGTGGCGCTGGATGTGGCGGAAGAGCTCTCCCTGAAGGGAAACCGCGAAGCCGACGTAGCGGATGCGTGGAAGGCCCTTTGCAAGCTAGATTATGAGCAAATGGTGAAGGACTGCATGACCATCAAGAAAGAGAGTAGCCTGAGCGACTGGGCCTATCTGCTTTTTACCAAACAGATAGGTGTGCAGCTGTATGGCGCGGCAAACACGAACAACATCGTGTTCTTGCAGATGTTCCTGCTGAACAAGTCGGGATACAAAGTGAAACTTGCCAAGATCGACGATCGGCTGAAACTGATGGTTGCACCTGCCGGAACGATCTACGGCACGCCCTATCTCACGATGGGGGGCAACAAATACTACGTGTTCGAACCCAAACCGGGCGGATCGATGGGGATTTACACCTATCGTCAGGACTTTGCCGATGCCAAGAATCTGGTATGCCTGAATATAGAAGGTATCCCCGCCTTCTCCATGAACAGCGTTGAAAGAAGCCTGACCTCATCCACCGGTGCCGTGAAAGTGCAGACGCAGGTCAACAAGAACCTGATGGACTTCTACTATGACTATCCGCAGTGCGACGTGGTCATCCACTACAAGACACCGATGAGCGAAGAGTTGCGTTCGTCACTCTATGCGCAGCTGAAGGCGGCCATTGAGGGAAAATCGCAGAAAGATGCCGCCAACATCCTGCTCAACTTTGTGCAGACCGCCTTTGAATATAAGACGGATGGCGAACAGTTCGGATTCGAAAAGCCGAATTTCCCGGATGAGACATTCTACTATCCGTATTGCGACTGCGAAGACCGCGCCATGCTTTACTCTACTTTGGTGAGAGACTTGCTCGGCCTGGACACGATTCTTTTGGACTATCCGAACCATATCGCTTCCGCTGTCCGCTTCTCGGAAGAGGTAGCCGGCGACCATGTGGTGCTGGATGACGGCAGCAAATACTTGATTTGCGATCCTACCTACATCGGAGCACCGATTGGCATGTGCATGGACCAATACAAACAGGTGGCTCCGGAAATCATTCGTTAGTGTTAAATTTTATAATAATTGCAATTCGGGGTAATTTTATACCCCGAATTGCAATGTTGATGTTGCAAAATTGTGTATTTTTGTGGCGTGAATAACACGTCTACTGAATTTTAATACACAATTTTATAGATATGCAGAGATTAATTAATGAAATCGTTGAGCGGGCGAAAGCCGACCGCCAGCGTATTGTTCTTCCCGAAGGTACGGAAGAACGTACTTTGAAAGCTGCCAATCAAATCTTGACAGATGGAGTTGCCGACCTGATTCTTCTGGGTAATCCGGACGAAATCGAAGCTCGTGCTGCAGAATGGGGACTTGGAAACATCAACAAGGCCACCATCATCGACCCGGAAAACCATCCGAAGAAAGAAGAGTATGCACAATTGCTGTGTGAACTGCGTAAAAAGAAAGGCATGACCATTGAGGAAGCCCGTAAATTGGTGGTTAATCCGCTTTACCTGGGTTGCTTGATCATCAAGAACGGTGATGCTGACGGTCAGTTGGCAGGCGCGCGCAACACGACGGGCGATGTGCTTCGCCCGGCTTTGCAGATCATTAAAACCACACCGGGAATCACGTGTGTATCCGGCGCAATGTTGCTTCTGACGCACGCTCCCGAATATGGCAAGAATGGTGTCTTGGTGATGGGCGACGTGGCCGTTACTCCGGTGCCCGATGCTTCTCAGCTGGCTCAGATCGCCGTATGTACGGCACGTACGGCAAGCGCAGTAGCGGGACTCGATCCTAAAGTGGCTATGTTGAGCTTCTCAACCAAAGGCTCTGCTAAACATGAAGTAGTAGACAAGGTGGTTGAGGCTTTGAAGATTGCCAAAGAACTGGCTCCCGATATCGCTATCGACGGCGAACTGCAGGCAGACGCAGCTTTGGTGCCGGAAGTAGGCTCAAGCAAGGCTCCGGGTTCTTCTATCGCCGGACATGCCAATGTGCTGGTAGTGCCGAGCCTGGAAGTAGGTAACATCTCCTATAAGCTGGTTCAACGTCTGGGTCATGCAGATGCGGTAGGTCCGATCCTTCAGGGTATTGCCCGTCCGGTGAACGACCTGTCACGCGGTTGCTCCATCGAAGATGTTTATCGCATGATAGCTATTACGGCTAATCAGGCTATTGCAGCAAAGAATCAAAAATAACCGTTAAATCTGAGATATAAAATGAAAGTTTTAGTTTTGAACTGCGGTAGCTCGTCCATCAAATACAAACTGTTTGATATGGACCACAAGGAGGTTATCGCACAAGGAGGTATCGAAAAAATCGGTCTGCCGGACTCTTTCCTGAAGTTCACGTTGCCCAACGGCGAGAAGAAGATTCTGGAGAAGGCGATCCCCGAACATACCGTAGGAGTAGAATTTATTCTGAATACATTGACTTGTCCCGAATATGGTGCCATCAAGTCGTTGGACGAAATCAATGCCGTAGGCCACCGTATGGTGCATGGCGGTGAGAAGTTCAGCGAATCAGTGTTGCTGACACCGGAAGTGCTGGAGGCTTTCACGGCATGCAACGACCTGGCTCCCCTGCACAATCCTGCCAACCTGAAGGGTGTGAACGCCATTTCCGCTATTCTGCCCAATGTACCGCAGATTGGCGTATTTGATACGGCTTTCCATCAGACTATGCCGGACTACGCATATATGTATGCCGTTCCTTACGAACTGTATGAGAAGTACGGCGTACGTCGTTACGGTTTCCACGGAACATCCCACCGTTATGTCTCAAAGCGTGTTTGCGAGTTCTTGGGTGTAGAGCCGGAAGGAAAGAAAATCATCACTTGCCACATTGGTAACGGTGGTTCCATCACGGCTGTCAAAGATGGCAAATGTGTGGATACCAGCATGGGGCTGACTCCGCTGGAAGGCTTGATGATGGGTACCCGTAGCGGTGACATCGATGGTGGCGCTGTTTCCTTCATCATGGAAAAAGAAGGCTTGGATGCTGCCGGGATCTCCAATCTGCTGAACAAGAAGAGTGGTGTGTTGGGCATCTTCGGCGAATCCAGCGATATGCGCGACTTGGAGAATGGCGTGAATGCCGGCAATCCGAGAGCTATCCTGGCAGAGAACATGTATTTCTATCGCATCAAGAAGTATATCGGTGCATACGCTGCTGCTTTGGGCGGTGTGGACATTATCGTGTTTACCGGTGGTGTAGGCGAGAACCAAGCTTCTTGCCGTGCTTGCGCATGCGAAGGTTTGGAATTCATGGGTGTGAAGCTGGATGCTGAGAAGAATAATGTTCGCGGCGAGGAAGCTGTGGTTTCCACGGAAGATTCTAAAGTGAAGGTGGTAGTGATCCCGACTGACGAGGAGTTGATGATCGCTTCGGATACGATGGATATCCTGAACCGGAAATAATCCTTTTTTGATAATAGATAGCACCGTAACAACGGTGTAACAATAATGCCGGAGGCAACGTGTTTGCTTTCGGCATTATTATTTGTAGGGGCGTTTTCTGTTGTATGTCCGCCTGTTTTCTGCCTATCTGTCTGTTTGTTGTCCTCTTGTATGTCTGCCTCTTGTACGTCTGTTCGCGGCAGGAATATATCGTTTCGGGCATAATTTTTTTGCATAAGAATGAAAGCTTTATGCCTAAATTGCTTTATCTTTGTTATCACTTTAGCGAAAAACATGCTTATTCATAATCACTTAGATATATCAATTTATGAAAAAACTAACCAATTTATTGTTTTTTGTGCTGTTGGCAGGCATGACCTACGCCCAGCAGGCAAAGTATGTGTTTTATTTTATCGGTGACGGAATGGGAGTGAACCAAGTGAACGGTACGGAGATGTACCTTGCCGAGCAGGAAGGACGTATCGGCGTGACGCCTTTGCTGTTTACGCAGTTTCCGGCAGTGGGTGTTGCCACCACTTTCTCTACCACCAATTCTGTGACGGACTCTTCGGCAGCCGGTACGGCCCTTGCCACCGGAGTAAAGACATATAACGGTGCCATCGGCATGGACGACGAGAAGAATGTGATTCAGTCCGTTGCCGAAAAGGCGAAGAAGGCCGGAAAGAAGGTGGGTGTGACGACCAGCGTCAGTGTGGACCACGCCACTCCCGCTGCTTTCTATGCACATCAGCCCAACCGCAGTATGTATTATGAGATTGCCCTCGACTTGCCGAAGGCAGGTTTCGACTTCTATGCCGGTGGCGGTTTCCTGAAGCCGACTACTACTGCCGACAAGAAGGAGGCTCCCAGCATTTTCCCCATCATCGAGGAAGCCGGATATACGATTGCCAAAGGCGTGGAGGATTACAAAGCCAAGGCGGCCAAGGCTGAGCGGATGGTGCTGATCCAAAAGGACGGTGCTTCTCCTTCGTGCCTGCCTTATGCCATCGACCGCAAAGAGGGTGACATGTCGCTGGCGGAAATCACGGAGAGCGCCATCTCTTTCTTGACCAAGGGAAAGAACAAGGGTTTTTTCCTGATGGTAGAAGGAGGAAAGATCGACTGGGCATGCCATGCAAACGATCCTGCCACTACGTTCAACGAGGTGATTGACATGGACAACGCCATCAAGGTAGCATACGAGTTCTACAAGAAGCATCCGAAAGAGACGCTGATCGTAGTGACTGCCGACCATGAAACCGGAGGTTTGGGACTGGGTACAGGCAAGTATGAACTGCACCTGAAGTCTTTGGATAGCCAGAAGAAGTCTCAGGACTTACTTTCTACCGCCATCACGGACTTGCGCAAGGCTAAAGGAAACAAGGTGACTTGGGAAGATGCCAAGGCGCTGCTGACTGAGATGATGGGCTTCTGGAAGGAACTGCCGCTGACATGGGAGCAAGAGAGAATGTTGCATGATGAGTTTGACCAGTCGTTCACAAAGAATCATGTGGTCTTTGAGGAGAGTCTTTATTCGAAGACCGAGCCGTTGGCTGCATGTGCAAAGCGTGTGATGAGTCAGTTGGCTATGGTAGGTTGGACGAGCGGCAGCCATACTGCAGGATATGTCCCTGTATATGCAGTCGGAGCAGGTTCTAAAGAGTTTGCCGGAAAGTATGACAATACGGAGATTCCGAAGCGCATTGCCAAGGTAGCTGGATACAACAAATAAGTTGGTTCGTATTCGAAAGACAATAGGAGATGTTGTGAGTTTGTAAGTTTTTGAGTTTGTAAGTTGATGAATTTTTGAGTTACTCTCATGAGTGGCCAACTTACAAACTCATCAACTTATAAATTCATCACTTCATCAACTTACAAACTCAAAAACTCATCAACTCAAAAACTATCAACCGTTAATTCCTTTCTTCTACAATCTTGTTTCCCCCTCGATGAAGTTTTCGAGGAACAGGTTCTCTCCGTCGAAAACGGCATAGGAGAAGAGGTTGATCCAATCGCCCAATATCGTGACGCGTGCGGTTGAACTGAGCATCAGGTCCAGTTCGATGTGCCGGTGTCCGTAGATGAAGAAATTGATATTGGGATGGCTTTTCAGGTATTCCTTGGTGTAGAGTACCAAATATTCTTTGTCCTCACCCATGTAGTCGGGTTCCTTGCCGTCGACGCGTTTCAGGCGGCTGTGCTTCGCCCAGTTCAGTCCGAATTCTATGCTCCAGCGTGGATGTATGGCGGAGAAAAGGGTCTGTAAGGTTCGGCTGTGGAACATGTAGCGAAGGAGTTTGAACTTCTTGTCCGGGTCGCCCAGGCCGTCGCCGTGTGCCAGGTAGAACTCTTTGCCGTATATCTCGGTGGTGAGCGGTTCGCGGTGGATAATGACGCCGCACTCCGTGGTCAGATAGTCGCCACACCAAATGTCATGATTGCCGATGAAGAAATGTACTTCCACGCCCATATCCGTCAGCTCGGACAGTTTGCCCAAGAAACGTGTATAGCCTCTGGGCACGACCGTCTTGAACTCATACCAGAAGTCGAACATGTCTCCTAACAGGTAGATGGCGGCAGCTTTGTGCTTGATACTGTCAAGGAAATTGACAAGACGTCGTTCTTGGGTACGTCCGTGCTCGATGGCTCGTGAACCGAGGTGCGCGTCCGAGAGGAAATATACATTTTTCATTACTGTATGCTTTTATTATAAGAAACCCAGTTCCAGCTTGGCTTCCTCACTCATCATGTCCTTGTCCCATTCCGGTTCGAACACCAGGTTGATGTTGGCGGCACTGATGCCATCTACCGACTCTATTTTCTGCCGCACATCTTCCATGATGAAATCGGCGGCGGGACAGTTCGGTGCGGTCAGGGTCATGTCAATGCTCACTTCACCCTCATCGGATAGGTCAATCTTGTAGATAAGCCCTAAGTCGTAGATGTTCACCGGAATCTCCGGATCGAACACGGTCTTGAGCATGGCTACTATTTTCTCTTCTATTTCAAATTTGGTCATATTCGTATATACTATGAAATCTTCCTTTGCAAATTTAAGAATAATACTTGGGGAAATAGCATTATAATCCTCCAAAAGTGGATCGACAAAGTATGGATTTACCGGCAGTTTATAAGGCGTCTATTTCTTCGGAAGACAAACCGGTATATTGGGCAATGATACTTATCGGCATATTGTTTTGCTTCATTGTCCGGGCAATGGCTAAGGATTGCAGTTTCTTACCTTCTTCTATGCCTTCCTTTCTTCCTTCTTCCCTTCCTTCTTCCTTTCCTTCTTCTCTCCCTTCCTCTCTCCCTTCCTTTTTACTTGCCTCTTGTACACTCAAGGCAGTACGATAGGCATTGACACTTTTCCAATAAAGTTCGTGCTCTTCAGCGTTGAGGGAAGCTACGTCGGCTATTTCTTCCAGTTTTTCAAAGACCGCCTTGCGTGCTTTGAAAGGCATTCGTTTCAGAGTGTCCATATTCTTTAAAGTATAAATCCAACGTTCAAAATCGGTTTCACAATTCTCCTCCGCCTTGTTGAAAACGGGTAAGGCAAGGAAAATCTGGCGCATCTTGTCGGTGAATTGCTCACCGGTCTCACGGTCGGCAAGGATGACGTCCGTACGGAACTTAACATTGTCTTTCAACAGAAAGTTCATGAAAAAGACCCCGTAAACGGCTTTAAGGTCGAATCGCCAGTCTTCGCCCGTCTGCCCTTGACGCGTCACGGCATGTGAGAGATAGAACAATGCCCGCTCCTTGAAGTGGACTTGTGACTTGTTCTGCATCTCGACGATGATTTTCTCTCCCGTATCTGTTGTGCAATAGATGTCGTATATCAGTGCACGGGCATCCTCCCATTCAGGAAGTTGCTCATTGTTCAGGAAAATGAGGTCGGTTATCACACGTTCGCCTTCCAACAGGTCGTTCAGGAAATCTATCAACAAGTCTTTTGATATCTCCTGGCCGAAAATCTTTTTAAATCCGTAGTCGGTAAACGGATTGATAAACTTGCTCATAATGTGACGGTTCTTTTTTTTGATTAAGATTTCACAAAGATAGGGAAATACTCTGAGAAAGCAAGATTGGGGAGTGTTTTCTTGAAGCAAATCTTTTCATATCCTGTATTACGAGTTTACATTATTATAATTCTTATTGATTATAGTACTCAAGTTTCGCAAGCTCCATTTTCGCAGAAAATAAGGTAACGAGGAGACGATGTGACAAGGGAAAAAGGCTTGAAGACTGTCATAACAAGTAATGTAATGAAGCATAACAAGTAATGTAATGAAGCATAACAAGTAATGTAATGAAGCATAACAAATAATGTAATGATGCCTTTCATTACTTCTTATGCTCTTAAGTTTCGTAAATTCTACTTCTTAGTTTTCAATGGTTTAGTTTACAAGTTTGCAAGGGAAACAGTACAAGTAATAACTCTTAGCTTGATGACAAGTAAGCCTTTCCCTTGTTTTCTGCGAAAGTTGAGTTTATGAAACTTGAGTTACTTTTTTGTATGGTGTGATGCATTCCTCCGAACTAAAAGAGTAATCGAAAATAAGTACCGTATTTCATCCCTCACATCTTTCACTTTATTTGTTAATCGTGTAGTACACAAATGTTTATGGTGAAACATTTTGCATAGTCACAAAGAGAAGGCAAAGTAAACATGATAAAGCTAAGGTTTAGCGGCATAAACCTTAACTTTAGCTTACTAAACCTAAGGTTGGGAAGAAAGGTATGCCTTTTTCTCTTGTCTTCTCGCAATTTAATTTTGTTTGACTATAACTGTCGTTCGGGCGATAGGCTTAGAGTATCCCTTCGTCAGTGAAACTGTAGTAGCTTCTGTCCGTCACGATAATGTGGTCGATGAGGCGGATGTTCATCGTTTCCCCTCCTTTTTTGACGAGTTGCGTCAATTGCCGGTCGGCATTGCTTGGTGTGGTGTTGCCGGAAGGATGGTTGTGAATGAGTGCTATCTGCGTGGCACGTTGCAACAGAGCCTCGCGAAGGATGGTGCGCACGTCGGCACAAGTCTGGTCTATGCCTCCGCTGCTGATGCGGATTTTGCTGATTACGCGCGAAGCCTGATTGAGCAGCAATACCCAGAACTCCTCGTAAGGCAGGTCGCAGAGCAGCGGGTGGAAGATCTCGTGGATATCCTGTGAGCAACGGATAGTGGCGCGTTCCGGACGTTCCTGCTGTTTGCGGCGCTTGCCCAGTTCCAGTGCCGCCATGATACTGATGCTTTTGGCGGGACCGAAACCTTTGAAGCGCGCGAAGTCACGCACTTCCCATTTGCCCAACTGGTTCAGGTCGTTGCCGCACTCCGCAAGTACGCGCTGCATCAGGGCTACGGCACTCTCCTCCGTGTTGCCCGAACCGATAAGGATGGCAAGCAGTTCGGCATCGCTCAGGGCTTCTGCACCTTTAAGCATCATCTTCTCTCGCGGGCGGTCTTCTTTAGCCCACTGGTTTATGTTGAGTTTATTCATTGGTATCGATGGTTTGGGTTGGAGTTGTATAGAACATAGTGGCGTGTGCGTTGCACATTACTTGTAGAAGTTCTTCTTGAACGCTTCAAATTCATCCTTTCCCCGTACGCAACGCTTCCACCATGCCCGCCAGAAGCCCGTCCCGTAGCCGATGAGTTGGATGAAAGAGGCGGCAATGGAGTAGACGCCAATGCGCAGGCTCCGGTTTTTGACGGTAGAATCGGCACATACCAGCAGGGCATATAGTCCGATAGGCAGTAGGCTGTAGGGGCAGAACGGCGCGCCGAGCAGCAACACAGCCGTGCCCAGTGTGAACACTGCCGGCAACAAGTGGACGATCTTCAACGATTCGGGATACTTCTTATACAGATTGATGCGTGCGATGCCTGAGTTGTGCACCTGCTTGAAGAACTTCTTCAGGTCCGTACGCCGCTTGTGATACACCCAAGCATTTGGAAACAGCCGGCAACGATAACCTCCCTTGAAAATGCGGATACTGAAATCGATGTCCTCGCCAAAGCGCATCTTGGAGAATCCGCCCAATGCCACGTACACTTCCCGCTTGATTCCCATGTTGAAACTGCGCGGATAGAACTTATCCATCTTCTTTTTCCCTCCACGGATGCCCCCTGTAGTGAAGAAAGAGGTCATCGAGTAGTTGATGGCTTTCTGTATGTTGCTGAAGGAGGCATGCGCCCGGTCCGGTCCGCCGAAGGCATCGGCAGGGGAGGAGAGAAGCTCCTGGTCGACTGCCGAGAGGTAGCCTGCGGGCAGGATGCAGTCGGAATCCAGTACGATCAGATATTCGCCTTTGCTCCGTTCAGCACCGTAGTTGCGGCTCTGTCCGGGACCGGAGTTGGACTTGTAGTAGTAGTGGATGTCCAGCTTGTTCTGGTATTTCTCCGCTATTTCCTGACAGGGAGCCGACGAGCCGTCTTCCACGATTACGACTTCAAAGTCCCTGAGTTGTTGTTTCGTCAGACTTTCCAGCAGTTCGTCCACTTCTTCGGGACGGTTGTAAACGGGAACGATGATGGAATATTTCATAAATGCATCACTCTTTTTGGGGATTTGTTTTCGCCAATCCTGTTTTGTTTTCGCCAATTCAGGTTTGGTTTCGCCAACAAAGATAAACCTTTATTTCTCGATACCGCTTTTATTTGTCTTTTCTTTTCCACTGAGGACGAAAAAAAACTGCTTGCCGGAAGAAGGAACTCCCGACAAGCAGTGCAAAAAATCAATGAGAACGATAATTTTATGCTTTTACGCGGCTGACGTAAGAACCGTCGCGCGTATCGATTTCGATTATTTCACCTTCGTTGATGAACAAGGGAACGCGTACGGTAGCACCTGACTCAACAGTGGCAGGTTTCAGCGTGTTGGTGGCAGTATCACCCTTCAGACCAGGTTCCGTATAAGTGATCTTCATCTGAACCTTGATAGGCATGTCGGCATAAAGTACGGTTTCGGTAGAAGCGTCGGATACTACGTCGAGCACCATTCCTTCCAGCAGGAAGTCAACACCGTTGATCAGGTCGTGAGCGATGGGGTGTTGGTCGAAGGTCTCTTGGTTCATGAAGATATAGTCTTCGCCTTCTTTATACAAGAACTGGTGCGGACGGCGTTCTACGCGTACGTCTTCCAGTTTTTCACCGATGTTGAAACGACGTTCGAGTACGTAGCCGTTTACCACGTCTTTCAGTTTCACACGCATGAACGTGTTACCTTTTCCCGGTTTTACATGCAGGAAGTCGATGCAGAAATACAACTTGTTATCCATTCGGATGCAAGTTCCGATTTTAATGTCTTGGGCATTAATCATACTGATATATTTTATTTTAGATGTAATTTAATTGTTTTTAGTGAACTTTGCGGATGCAAAAGTAATGGAAATCGGTAAAAATCGCAAAAAGTTTTGAGAGAAAAAGACTTAACGCTTGGTTATTTTGAAAAAAGTCTCTATTTTTGCAGCCCGATTACGTGAAATAATAACATAAAACAAGATACAGCAATGAAAAGAACATTTCAACCCTCTAACAGAAAGAGAAAAAACAAACACGGTTTCCGTGAGAGAATGGCTACCGCTAACGGTCGCAGAGTATTGGCCGCACGTCGTGCTAAGGGTCGCAAGAAACTGACTGTTTCTGACGAATATAACGGAGTGAAAGCGTGAGCTTGAAGAAATTAAAGAAAAGCCGCAAGGAACTGTGAGAGTTGCTTGCGGCTTTTTTTAGTGCCCTGCCTTTTTCCATCCCTCAAACCCTTCGTTGAGTTCATAGACCAGATAGCCTTTTTGGCTGAGCAGTGCAGCGGCTTTCTTGCTGCGCTTACCGCTGCGGCAATAGACTGCTACGGGCTTTTCTTTCTGCAGGAGGGAATCGGCGATTGCCGGAAACTCCTTGCCCAGCACGTTGATGTTGATGCTGCCCGGAATGTGCGCTTCCGAATATTCTGCAACGGTACGTACGTCCAACCGTTGAACATCGGGGTCGATAATGATGGTGGAAAACTCTTCCACCGAGACAGACTTGAACTCTCCTTTCTGCTGGCAGGAGAATAAGGAGCCAAGTGACAGGTATATGCTTGCTATAAGGATTTTCATCGGATGATTTCTATTTGGGATTTATACTCAATCTATTTGGGGTTATACTCAAATTCGTAGCTCTTTTCCTCACCGGAGTAGGTCATAAGGGAGAAGCGCACATCCATCTTCTCCATCCCATCTTCTACGTATTGCCGTAGTGGAAGGGAAAGATAGGCGCGTCGGCTGTATGCCTGCACATCGTCGGTGCTGTGATAGAGCCGCACATGGACGAATCGGCGACCGGTCTCCGCATCCGTGCCCACCTCGTCTTCGATGAAGTGGAAGGCGTGTTTGCCGTTCTGTGCCTTGATGTCCAGTATGATGTTCAGATAGTCAAGTCCCATCCAGATGCTGGTGACGTCGGCTGGATCGTTCTTCACTCCGTCTTTGAACTCCGATTCCGGTTTGGGCGCGGGCGATATGGCGATCAGCGAGGCGTACAGTTTCACTCCCGATGCATTGTCGGACGTAGTTGCCGGACCATAGTTGGCGACTATGCGTGCCGAGGCATGGGCATCGAGGCGTGTGTCCGATGCGTTCTCCACTACGGTGAAAGTCTCTCCCTCGTCGGTCAGGATGGATTTGATGTTGCCGTTGCCGTCTGCCTGTGCTGTCAGAAACTCCAGTTTGACGGACGGATAATGATAACCATCGTCATCGCTGCACGCAGCTGCCAGTATACAGAGCAACACTGGGAGCAGCCGGAATAGGTAAATAGTGAAGTGACTCTTGCCTTTCATCTCTCTTCTATGGTTTTCAGGTGGGTTACATTACTTGGCTTCGTTCTGCTGCCCTTGGGCGGCGAGATAGTTGGTCAGCGGGTTGGCGTACATCAGCAACAGCTTCTCGCGCAGGAAGGCGATGTCTTTGTGCTCCAGTTCGATGCGGTCGAGCTGGCGGTCGATGTATTCCATGAAGTGCTGTTTCTCTTCGACAGTATACTGCCCGCAGAAGGCATCTGTGCCCGACAGGCAGTCGTGTGCAATGTAATTGCCGGGATAGATGCGGTAGTTCGCATGGATTTTCCGGTCAATGAGAGCGGCGATCTGTGCGAAGAGTTCGGGCTTCGGAAGGGAGCGGTCCAGCTTTTCCAACTCCTCGTTGATGCAGTTCGCCACTTGGAAGTGTACTCTGCCTTTGAATCCGAACAGTCCGGTATGCATGTTCTTCAGGTCGTCTGCCTGCGTCTTCTTATATTCCGGGTTGTCGCGTTTCTGTTGGAACTCCTGCGCCTTCAGGTAGTCGCACGGGTCGTATTCGTAGGAGATGGCTAACGGCACGATGTTCATTTCGGTGAGCCGTTCGATGAGGTGTCCTTCGCCGCCGATGGCAAGCATCTTGAGCACGCTTTCCTGGGTACGGTCGTTCGAGTCTTTGGCACGTCCTTCGCGTTGGGCGATCCAGATGGACTGGTTCTTATCCTTGATGGTGTGGTGCATATAGCGCGACATGCGTGCCGACGCTTCCAGCATCTGGCGCATGGTGAGCGAACGCTGCACGATGAACGACTTGTTGACGCGCACGAACTTCTTGATCCAAGGGTAGATGAGCAGGTTGTCGCCGATGGCTATTTCCACGGTGTCCATGCCTTGTTCTATCAGTCCTATGGAAAGGAAACCGGAGTCGAGGATGATATCCCTGTGATTGGATATATAGGTATAGGCAGCCTGCTTGTCGGCAAGTGCGGTATGATCCAGGGTCATTCCTAATGCCGCTTCCTTGGTTAGTTTCTTCAGCAGCGGGTAGCAAAATGTCTTCTGGAATTCCAGTTTCGTCTTGCAGGCCCGCATTTTCGGAGCGATCGCCTCGAAGGGGACTTCCGGAAGGACGGTAGTAGCCGCTTGCCTGAAGGCGGGGTCGGCAATCAGTTCCTCCATGATCTGGGGGAGTTCTTCATCGTGATAAGGACGGATTTCATCAAATTCCACTTCCATAATGATTGTCGTTTTAGCAGTGAGTGTTAAACTGGTTTTCTATGATATCTGTCATGACATCCTTGATATCTAACCCGGCGGCACGCACTTGCTGGGGGATGAAGCTGGTGGTGGTCATTCCGGGGGTGGTGTTCACTTCCAGCAGGTTGATGGTTTCGCCGGCGGTGATGATGTAGTCCACGCGGATGATGCCGGAGGCGCTCAGTATGTCGTAGATGGCGGAAGTGAGCTTCTGCACGCGTTGGGTCAGTTCGTCCGAGATGCGGGCCGGAGTGATTTCGTCCGATTCGCCGTCATACTTGGCTTTGTAGTCGAAGTATTCGTTGTGGGTCACCACTTCGGTGATGGGGAATACGACGGACTTCTCCTTAGTCTTGTAACAGCCGCAGGTGATTTCGGTACCGTCCATGAAGGCTTCCACCAGTACTTCCTGCGCCTCTTCGAAGGCTTTGGCGATGGCAGGCTGTATCTCCTCTTTGGTCTTCACCTTGCTCACGCCGAAGCTGGAACCTCCCAGGCTGGGCTTGACGAAACAGGGCAAACCGATCTTCTCCATCACGTCTTCGTCGGAGACGGACTGTCCTTCGCGCAGTAGCAGCGATTCGGCTATGCGCACACCGAAGGCATGCAGATATTGGCTGCAAGCGAACTTGTTGTAGGTGAGCGATGCTGCCAGCACTCCGCAGCAGGAGTAGGGGATATGCAGCATGTCGAAGTAGCCTTGCAGGCGTCCGTCTTCTCCCGGAGTGCCGTGGATGGTGATGTAGGCAAAGTCGAACGTCACCTTCTTGCCGTCCAGTTGGAAACTGAAGTCATTCCGGTCGATGGGAGCTTTGTTGCCGTCGGGTAGCTGGGCATGCCAGTCCAAGCCCTTCATTTCTACGATATATAAGGTGTACTTTTCCTTGTCGATGAAGGAATAGATTCCTTGTGCACTGCGCAAGGAAACTTCAAATTCGGAGGTGTCTCCTCCGCAAACGATAGCGATTGTGCGTTTCATTCTAAATTCCTATTACTGATATAGCCTCTCCATTTGTCTATCAGCCGGGTCATGTCGTCGGGCAGTTCTGAGGTGAAGTGCATCTCCTCGCCGGTGACGGGATGCACAAACCCCAGCGTCATGGCATGCAGTGCCTGCCGCGGGCAAGTGTCGAAGCAGTTGTTTACGAATTGTTTGTACTTGCTGAAATGGGTTCCTTTCAGGATCTCGTGTCCTCCGTAGCGCTCGTCGTTGAAGAGGACGTGCCCGATGTGCTTCATGTGCACTCGTATCTGGTGCGTGCGTCCGGTCTCGAGGATGCATTCGACGAGGGTGACGTAGCCCAGGCGTTCCAGCACCCGGTAGTGGGTTACGGCATGCTTGCCTTGGTCGTCGGGCAAGACGGCCATTTGCATGCGGTCTTTGGGGTTGCGTCCGATGTTGCCGACTACGGTTCCTTCGTCCTGTTCTACAGTGCCCCACACCAAGGCGCGGTAACGCCGTTTGGTGGTCTTGTTGAAGAACTGCATGCCGAGGTTGGTCTTGGCATCCGGGGTCTTGGCGATGACGAGCAGTCCGGATGTATCTTTGTCGATGCGGTGTACAAGACCGACATGAGGGTCGTTGGCATCGTATCGGGGATTATCTTTCATGTGCCAGGCAATGGCGTTGACCAACGTTCCGCGGTAGTTTCCGTGTCCCGGATGCACCACCAGTCCGGCGGGCTTGTTCACCACCATGAGGTAGTCGTCTTCGTAGACGATGTTGAGCGGGATATCTTCGGGGATGACCTCGTTTTCGTAGCGCGGGCGATCCATCATTAGAGTGATGACGTCCATCGGTTTCACCTTGTAGCTACTCTTCACGGGCTTTCCGTTTGCCATGATGCAGCCGGCCTCCGCAGCTTTCTGGATACGGTTGCGCGAGGCGTTCGTCAGGCGGTCGAACAGATACTTGTCTACGCGTATCATCTCTTGACCCTTGTCCACAACGATGCGGAAGTGCTCGTAGAGTTGCGCTTCGTCACCGACGGGTTCCACATCGTCCAGGTCGTCAGTTGCTATGTCGTCCGGCAATTCTTCTATCATGTCTCTTTATTCTTGGTTATACTCTATGTGGGATACTGTTGATGAATGTAGGATACTGTAATGAAAGAGTTGTCTCAGTCTTCCGCCGTGCGGGGTCAGAACCAGGACTCGTCTGCCGCAGAACTTTCGGAGGAGACGGGCACTTGGGTTTCCGTTGGGGAGGAGGAGTCTTCTTGCAGCTGTTCTCCGCCGTCGCCTACGACCAAGGTGAGCGTGGCACCCATAGGGACTTTCTCGCCGTTGGTCAGAGTATGTCCGTTATACTTCACTCCGTACACCCAATCTTTCTCGCCGGATATGTATTCATGTTCGGTCAGTTTGAATCCGGTGGCAAGCAGGCGTGCTTGTGCCTGGCGCATGGAACTGTTGTCGGCGATGTCGGGAACGGCCTGTAGGGGGATGTTTTGGGTGTTTATGGTCAGATAGATGGTTCTTCCTTCTTTCACTCGTTGTCCGGAGGCGGGGTGATAGTCGAGGATGCAGCCGGCGGGCTGTTCTTTCACGTAGGTGGAGTCGGAAACGATGTAGTTCAGTTTGTGGTTGCGGAAGAGTTTTCCGGCTTCTGTCACTGTCATGCCTTTCACGTTGGGCACTACTATTGCTTCACCGTGGCGGGTGTAGACGTCCAGTCCTTTCAGGACGCCGAATAGGGCAATAACCACTACGCCGACCATTGCAATCAGGTTGAACCAGAAAAACTTGTTCTGTCGGAAAGAAAAGAAATCCTTTATAGTCATAATCCTTACTTGTTATTTATCAGGGGCAAAGATAGTGCAAACTAAGTGCAGAATAAAATGAACTGGTTCATTTTGTTCCGCCAAAGTGCAACTTATCTTCGCTTTTCAACAGCAAAGATAATGCAAACCGTAGGCAGTACAAAATAAGCAAGAGTATTTTTGATGTAGGATTCCTCTCGTGAGACGAAAAAAATCATCTCGTGAGGTGAAAAAAATCGTCCCGTGAGGTGAAAAAATTCCTCTCACGGGACGGATATTTTCTTCTCACGAGACGGATTTATTCCATATCCGGATTCTCGGGCAGATTCTTCTTTTTGGGAATCAGGTGACTTAAGCCTCTCCGCCGCTCACTTCTTATAACGATTCGAGCAGCCTCTTCAGCACCACTGTCGCTGAGATTTCACGGTTGGCTGCTTCGGGAATCACAATGGATTGCGGGCTTTCGATGACGTCGTCCGTTACGATCATATTGCGCCTTACGGGCAGACAATGCATGAAGTAGGCGTTGTTGGTGACTGCCATCTGCCGGTCGCTGACGGTCCATTCGCGGTCTTTGCTCAGGATTTGCCCGTAGTTGTCGCCCATGTATGCCGCCCAGTTCTTGGCATAGACGAAGTCGGCGCCTTCGAATGCCTTCATCTGGTCGTATTCCACACGGGCATTGCCTACGAACTGCGGGTCGAGTTCATAACCTTCGGGGTGGGTGATGACAAAGTCATAGTCAGTGGCGTTCATCCATTCGGCGAAGGAGTTGGGCACGGCTTGCGGTAATGGGCGGGGATGCGGCGCCCAGGTCATGACCACTTTGGGGCGTGGCGTCTTCTTGTATTCTTCGATGGTGATGAGGTCGGCAAAGCTCTGCAGGGGGTGGCGTGTGGCAGCTTCCATCGAGAATACCGGACGTCCGGAGTACTTGATGAATTGGTTGATGATGACCTCGTTGTAGTCATCCTCCTTGTTTTCGAAGCGGGCAAAGGAGCGTACGCCGATGATGTCGCAGTAACATCCCATGACGGGGATGGCTTCCAGCAGATGTTCGGGCTTGTCGCCGTCCATGATGACGCCGCGTTCCGTCTCCAGCTTCCAGGCACCTTGGTTGATGTCGAGCACGATGACATTCATGCCGAGGTTCATGGCCGCCTTCTGTGTGCTGAGGCGTGTGCGGAGGCTGGAGTTGAAGAATATCATCATCAGCGTCTTGTTCCTGCCTAACTCTACGTATTTGAAACGGTCTTTCTTAATCTCGAATGCTTCATTCAGTGCAGCTCTCAGGTCTCCGATGTCCTGCACGCAAGTAAACTTTTTCATATCTATAATTTGGGATTATGATTTGCTTTATTTTCATTCTCTCACCTGTCCTTCTCCTTCAACGATCCACTTATACGTTGTGAGTTCCTCCAGTGCCATCGGACCACGGGCGTGTAATTTCTGCGTGCTGATGCCGATCTCGGCACCCAGTCCGAATTGCGCTCCGTCGGTGAAGGAGGTCGGCACGTTGACGTAGACGCAGGCAGCATCCACTTCGCGGCAGAACCGGTCGGCATGGGCAGGGTTCTCAGTCACGATGCATTCGCTGTGTTTGGAGCCGTAGGTCTGGATGTGGCGGATGGCTTCGTCGACAGACTGTACGGTCTTGACGGACATCTTGTAGTCCAGAAACTCGGTGCCGAAATCCTTGTCGGTGGCTTCTTGCAGCAAAGTGTCCGGATAATGGCCTCGCAGAGCGTTGTAAGCGCAGGGATCGGCGTAGATGATCACGTTCTTTCCCGACAGCGGGCGGCAGAGGGCGGGCAGATCGGCGGTGCGTCCGGCGTCAATCAGCAGACAGTCCAGGGCGTTGCACACGCTGACGCGGCGCGTCTTGGCGTTGTGGATGATGGCGGCACCTTTTGCGATGTCTCCGTCGCGGTCGAAGAAGGTATGACAGATGCCTGCACCGGTCTCAATGACCGGTATGGTGGCATTTTGGCGTACAAAGTTGATCAGGCTACTGCTGCCGCGCGGGATAAGCAGGTCCACGTAGCCTCGGGCATTCAGCAGTTGGGCAGTCGCTTCGCGGTCGGCGGGAAGCAGTTCGACGATGTGCGGGTTGACGTTGAATTTTGCCAGCACATCGTGTATGATGCGGATGATGGCACGGTTGGAACAGTCTGCATCGCTGCCGCCTTTCAGTATGCAGGCATTCCCGCTCTTCAGGCAGAGGGCGAATACGTCGAAACTGACATTGGGACGTGCTTCGTAGATGATGCCGATGACACCGAACGGGACACTGACCTTGGTGAGGCGCATTCCCTTCGGATGCGTGGCCTTCTTCAGGACGCGTCGGAGGGGAGAAGGCAGAGTGGCTACGTTGCGCGTGTCGGCGGCAATGCCTTGCAGGCGTTCTGCGGTCAGTTTCAGTCGGTCGAACTTCGGGTCCTGCGGATTCATGCGTTCCAGGTCCTTCCGGTTTTCGGTAAGGATGAAGTCTGTCCGGGCTATGGCGGCGTCTGCCACGGCATGTAGTATCCGGTTGATATCGTTGTCGCTTAACGATAACAATTCACGGCTGGCATCCTGCACGTCAGCAAATACTTTGTTTAAGTTCATTTCTACTATTGTACTTTTGGGTATTGATTGTTTTGCAAAGGTAACAATTATATTAAGAAACCGCGCTTTATCTCTCTGAAAAAGAAAGGGGAGTGAACCGACTCGACAGTAGCATCGTAGAAAATCCTTCCGTTAAGCAGATTTTAAGCGGGTATTAATTCTTTTTTATTTGCTTTATTAATGGATCTTGCTTTTCTTTGCATTCGGAAAACATAGAGCCTGTTTGAATTTTCTTCACAGGCTCATAATTAACAACTCAAGTTTCGCTTGCGAAACTCAAATTAACAATGTCATGAAACACCGTTTGACAGGTCTGCTTATAGTGTGTGCCTGCTGTCTGATGGCAAAAGCCGATGACTTGAAGCTGTGGTACAGCCAGCCCGCTAAAGTATGGACCGAAGCATTGCCTTTGGGCAACTCACGTTTAGGCGCCATGATCTATGGCGGAGTAGTTAACGAACAGATACAGCTGAATGAAGAGACGCTGTGGGGCGGCGGTCCGCACCGCAACGACAGTGAGAAGGCGCTGGGCGTATTGCCCAAAGTCAGGGAACTGCTCTTCAGTGGTCGCGAGAAAGAGGCTGAAAAGTTGATTGCCGGCAACTTCTTCACCGGACAGCACGGCATGCCTTTCCAAACCATCGGTAGCCTGATGCTGGAGTTCGACGGACATGCCGGTTATTCCGAATACCGTCGGGAACTGGACTTGGAGAGAGCCGTGGCGTCAGTACATTATAAGATAGGTGAAGTGAACTACACTCGCACCCTGTTCACCTCCTTAACGGATAATGCTTTGATCGTCCGCATTGAGGCAGACAAACCCGGGGCAATCAGTTTTGTTACCCGCTATACCACTCCCCATAAGAAATATACCGTGAAGAAGAGCGGAAAAGACCTCCTCTTGTGCGGCAACGGTTCCGACCACGAAGGTGTACCGGCTGCCATCCGCTTCGAAACCCGCACCCGCATCAAGGCGGAGAAGGGAACAGTGAGCGTGAACAATGACTGCATCGAAGTGAAAGGCGCAGATGCTGCCGTGATTTATGTGACGGCGGCAACCAACTTCGTCAACTACAAAGACGTCAGCGCCAACCCATCCCGCCGTGCCGCCGACTTTATGAATAAAGCCGTGAAGACCTCCTATACCGCAGCCTTGTCTGCCCACGAAGCGGCTTACCGGAAACTGTTCGGCCGTGTCTCTCTGAACGTCGGGACTTCCAGCACGGAAGAGACTTCCGAACGTATCCGGCGCTTCAACCAGGGCAAAGATCCAGGACTGGTGGCACTGATGTTCCAGTTCGGCCGTTACCTGCTGATCTCCTCTTCACAGCCCGGCGGACAGCCTGCCGGCTTGCAAGGCATTTGGAACCAGTCGCTTTTGGCTCCGTGGGATGGAAAGTACACCATCAACATCAATACCGAGATGAACTACTGGCCCGCCGAGGTGACCAACCTCTCGGAAATGCACGAGCCGCTGTTCCAGATGGTGAAGGAGCTCTCCGAATCGGCACAAGGAACCGCCCGCACGCTATATGACTGCCGTGGATGGACGGTGCATCACAACACAGACTTGTGGCGTATGTCAGGGCCGGTAGACGGTGCATCCTACGTTTGGCCCTTGGGAGGTGCATGGTTGAGCCAGCATCTGTGGCAACACTACCTCTACACGGGCGACCGTGCATTCCTCTCGTCCGCCTATCCTGCCCTGAAAGGAGCTGCCGACTTCTTCCTCGACTTTTTGACCGAGCATCCCAAGTATGGCTGGATGGTGTGTGCCCCCTCCATGTCACCCGAACATGGTCCTGAGGGAACCGGAACCATGCTGACTGCCGGTTGCACGATGGACACGCAGATCGTGCTGGATGCCCTGACCTCCGTCCTCACTGCCACGAAGGTGCTTTACCCCGAGCGTACCGCCTATTGCGATACCCTGCAAGACATGATCGACCGCCTGCCACCCATGCAGATTGGCAAGTATAACCAATTGCAAGAGTGGCTTGCCGATGTAGACGATCCGAAGAATGAGCATCGTCACGTCTCCCACCTCTACGGTCTCTATCCGAGCAACCAGATTTCCCCTTATGCACATCCGCAGCTCTTTCAGGCAGCTAAGCGCTCGCTTCTCTATCGGGGCGACATGGCTACCGGATGGTCCATTGGCTGGAAGATCAACCTTTGGGCGCGCCTGCTCGATGGCGACCATGCCTATAAGATTATCCGTAACATGCTGAGCCTTGTGGAAGAGGGTAATCCGGACGGGCGTACCTACCCGAACCTGTTCGATGCGCATCCGCCTTTCCAGATTGACGGTAACTTCGGATTCACGGCAGGCGTGGCGGAGATGTTGCTGCAAAGCCACGACGAAGCCTTGCACCTGTTGCCCGCCCTGCCCGAAGCCTGGAGCAAAGGCAGTGTGAAAGGACTGGTGGCCCGCGGCGCTTTTGAAGTAGATATGGATTGGGACGGTGGCGAACTGACTGCGGCGACTGTGACTTCACGCATCGGTGGCAACCTGCGCATCCGCTCCTACGTGCCCTTGCAGGGTGACGGACTGAAAGAGGCAAAAGGCGAGAATCCCAACCCGCTGATGAAGCGCGGAGCCATCAAGGAACCGCTGGTCGCTTCCGGCCTGAGGGCGCAATATCCGATTCTCTATAAGATATATGAATATGATATTCAGACCCAGCCGGGCGAAAAGTACATCCTGCAGAGGGCATTCTGATGTGGGAATACGCTAAAAAGGGATTATAAAACGAATAGATCTATTATTCTTTTTGATAAAGGAGGATGTGTTATAACTCTTTTTTTGAAAAAATCCCCCTCTGCTACAAATAGCTGTGGCAGGGGGGGATTTGTGGTGAGTTCTGACATACTTTCTTATTCGATGTACAGATAGTCATAGTGGACCACGGGCTTCTTGCCGTGCTTCCCCAAGGCTTCCCTTGCCTGTGCAGAATCGCAGTTGGCTTTCCCCACACCTATGGGATTGCCGTCGAAGTCGATGATACGCACAATGTCGTCTTTCTCAAACCCGCCTGAAATGGCTGTGATGCCAATGGGGAGGATGCTGGTTGCTTTTCCTGAACCGAGGATTTCCGTGGCGCATTGGTCGAGGTGAAGCTCGCCTTTAGCAAAGCCTTCGCTGTGGGCAATCCATTTCTTGATGCTGGATACGGGGGCATCAGCAGGGATGAAACGTGTACAAAGGGTCTGTTCCGGATGTCGAAGCAGGTCGACGAGGATATTGTCGCGCTTACCGTTGGCAATGATGACTGTGATGCCTTCATCGGCTACTTTGCGGGCGATGTTAGTCTTGGTCAACATGCCACCGCGTCCGAAACTGGACTTCGATGTCTGGATGTAGGAGGAGAGGTCTTTGCCTTGACCGATTTCGCGTATCACTTGCGAGGCAGGGTCGGCAGGCGAGCCGTTGTAGATTCCGTCGATGTTGCTTAGTATGATCAGTGCCTGCACGTCCATCATGGAGGCTATCAGACCGGACAGTTCATCGTTGTCCGTAAACATCAGTTCGCTGACGGAGACGGCATCATTCTCGTTGACGATAGGGATAATGCCATTTTCCAACATGACCGCCATGCAGTTCTTCTGGTTGAGGTAGTGCCGACGGGTAGAGAAATTCTCTTTCATGGTCAGCACTTGTCCGACGGTAATGCCATGTTCGCGGAACAATTCATAATAGCGGTTGATCAGTTTGGCTTGTCCTACGGCGGAAAAGAGCTGGCGCTGATCTACGCTGTCCAGCTTCTTGGTCGGGTACACCTCGCTGCGTCCGGAAGCTACGGCACCGGACGATATGAGGATGATTTCTACTCCCGTCTTGTGCAGCTCGGCTATCTGGTCGACCAAGGCGGACATGCGTGTCACGTCGAGCGTTCCGTCACGACGCGTAAGTACGTTACTGCCTACTTTTACGGCAATTCTTGTCAGTTGTTGCATATCTGTGAAGTTTCCATGTGTGGAGAGGATTATTCTCCATCTGTATTTTTTTCGCGTTCTCTGATGATTTCCATTGCCACTTCGTAGTCTTTCTCATTGACAAGCACGGCAACATCCATCACTGTGGAGGGCAAAATGACATTGGGGATTACGCTATCTGTAAGCATGGCCTGAATGTTACTGGCATTGAGCAAACCTTTCACAAGCTCGGCTTCCCAAGGCGAACTTTTGTATACTTCTATGAGTTTACTTTTATCTTCTTTTCTCATAATGATAAGTTTTTAGGGTCCTATACTACAAATATAACAAATATCCCGAAAAAAAGATTGCCCTCAGTGTATTTTATTCAGTTGATAATTGATCGTTGATAATTGAAAATTAATAGATGAAAAGAGTGATAACTTCTCAGACCTACAGTTCAACCTTTTGTACCGTGACCGCCTCTTTCAGGAAGGTGGAGGCAGATTCGATGAATTTCTCTTCGGACTCTGTGGTGTAGTAACGGCATTGTCCACCTTTGGAACATTTGCTTTCCATTTCGGGATGCCGGTGCAGGTAGTCTTTCAGGCTGTCGGCAACCAGTTCGCCTTGGGAGACGATGGTGATGCCTTGGGGCATGTATTTCTTTATCTTGGGTAACAGCAGGGGATAGTGTGTGCAGCCTAGTATCACGGAATCTATCAGCTTGTCTTTTGCCAACAGTTCGTCAATGTATTTGCGAATGAAGTAATCGGTACCTTCTCCTTCTGTCTCATTGTTCTCGACAAGTGGCACCCATAATGGACAGGCTTCGCCCTGCACCTGAATATCCGGGAAAAGCTTGTGTATCTCCAGAGGATAGGATTCGGATTTGATGGTTCCTGTAGTGGCAAGTATGCCTACATGGCGGCTGTGGGTGATGCTTTCGATGCACTCTATGGTAGGGCGGATTACTCCCAACACACGTCGTGCCGGATCCATTTGCGGCAGATCGTTCATCTGTATGCTGCGTAGTGCCTTGGCGGATGCGGTGTTGCATGCCAGGATGACTAAGTGGCATCCCATCTCGAATAGCTTGGTTACGGCTTGCAGCGTAAATTCATATACAATCTCGAAAGAGCGTGTACCGTAGGGCGTACGTGCATTGTCGCCGATATAGATGTAATCGTATTCGGGCAGGGTTTCGCGGATCTTGCTCAAAATGGTCAGTCCGCCGTAGCCGGAATCGAATACGCCAATGGGACCAGGAAGGGTAGGTAAGTTTTGTTTCATGACAGAAAAAACGGATATATGCCTGCAATGATACGGAAAAGGCGTGGTTTATGTAATCCACGCCTCTTCCAATGTTTTTTATATAAAAAAGTGGAATGTTTCTCTTATTTGATACCCAGTTGAGTCTTTACTTTGGCTGTAACGTCGATACTTTCAGCACTTATATAAGGGATGGAAGTGCGTGCCAAGTCGAAGATATAGACAACGCCTTCTGCCTTGCCTACTGCCTGTATGGCTTCGTCCAGCTTCTTATAGATAGGAATCATAGCTTCTTGCTGTGCTTTCTGCATGTTCTGATAAGCTTCTTGCTGGAACTGCTCTTGTCTTTCTGCCATGTCCTGCAACTCTTTCTGACGTCTTTCTGCTATGTTTTTCGGCAGGGAATCGGCTTGTGCCTGATATTCTTGCAGTTTCTTCTGAAATTCAGTCTGAGTGCGTTGCATCTCTTCTGTGTACTGTTTGGACATTGCGTCAAGGTCTGCCTGTGCCTTTGTATATTCCGGCATGAGTACAATGACTTCCTGAGAGTTCATGTGTGCAGATTTTTGTGCCATTGCTCCTAGCGGAAGAGCAAACACAATGATAAGGAGTGCGATTCTTTTAAGCATAATATTTATTGTTTATTTAATTAGTTATTCTTTGAATGAATGCAAATATAGTGCAATCCGAGTGTAAAACAAAATAAGCGAGCTTATTTTTATTTTCCAATGCGTCTCTGTTTGCCAGGCAAATGTATGAAATTAATTTGAATATCCTAACTTTGCGAGGACTTCGTTGCTTATGTCGATGCGCGGAGAAGCGAAAATGATGCTTGTTGCAGAAGCCCGGTCGACAACGACGGAGTATCCTTTCTGTTCCGAAATCTCTTTCACGGCATTATAGATTTCATCCTGAATGGGCTGCATCAGGCTTTCACGTTTCTTAAACAACTCTCCTTCGGGGCCAAAGTATGCGCGGCGCAACTCGGCTGCTTCTTTCTCTTTGGCGACGATTGCTTCTTCTTTCTTGCTCTTCTGCTCTTCGGAGAGGAAGACGGCTTCCGACTGATAGTTCTTGTACAGCGTCTTGGCTTCTTCAGCCACTTTCTCCACTTCGCTTTGCCACTTCTTGGAAACCTGGTTCAGTTGCTCGTTGGCACGTTCGTATGCCGGGATGTTTTTCAGGATATACTCCATGTCGATCAGGGCAAATTTCTGCGCATGGGCTGTCATACCTATGGCGAACAGCAGAAACATGAATAAAACGGACTTTCTCATAACGTTTGGTTTTTGTGATACAAATTAGAATTCTTGTCCTAAGATAAAGTGGAACTGGCTGCCACCGTACTCTTTGGAACCGCGTATTTTGTCGAAACCGTACGCCCAGTCAATACCCATCATACCGATCATCGGCAGGAAGATACGGACACCCACACCAGCCGAGCGTTTCAGCTCGAATGGGTTGAAGTTCTTCACGTCTTGCCAGGCATTACCGGCTTCTACGAAGCCTAATGCATAGATGCTGGTGCTTGTCTCCAACATCAGCGGGTATCTCAGCTCAAGCCCCAAGCGGGTATAGGCATAACCTTCGTATCCGTAAGGAGTCAATGAACTGTTTTCGTAACCGCGGAGGGCGATGCTTTCCGTTGCATAACTGGAGTAGCCGGTCATACCGTCACCACCCACGTCGAACGTTTCGAACGGAGATTTCTTGTATTTGTTGTAATGTCCCAGCAAACCGAATTCTACGCGGCTCATGATGACTGGAGTGCGTTTTACGGTTATGGGGTCCATCAGCGGAATATAGACTTTGGATTTGAATTTCCACTTGTGATACTCAATCCACTTGTGCATCTTGTTCATATCTTCCTGGCTGCTGGTGCTGTATTTGCTGTAATCCTTACCGTCGAACAGAGAGTAGGGCGGCGTCAACTGCACGGACAGGGAGAACTCGGAACCTGAGCGCGGGTAAATCGGGTTGTCGATAGAACTGCGCGACAGGGTCAGGTTCAGACTGAAGTTGTTACACTTACCGTCAGTCACAGGGAAGTATTGCCAGTCGCTCAGAATGTAGCGCTGATAAGACAGCTCGGCAGAGAACTGGAAGTAGTCGTCCGGCCATTTCAGGCGTTTACCGAACATGGCTGCCACGCCGAACATCTGTATTGACTTGTCGGGGTCGTAATAGTTTTCGTAACTGTTGTAATTGCCATAGTTGTACATACCGTAACCGTACATTCCGCTGTACAGGCTGTTGTAGTAGTTGCTCATGTAGGCCGAGTTGTAGTAACGGCTACTGATGTCAGTCTGGCGGGAGTAGAATGCCGATACGGAGAATGCGTTAGGACGCTTGCCTCCGAACCATGGATCGTAGAATGAGATGCTGTATGACTGGTAGTACTTGGCATTGGTTTGTCCGCTGATGGTCAGTGTCTGACCATCGCCCTGCGGCAGGATACCCCGGTAATTCTCTCCCGGATGTAGCAGGTTGGCAAGCGAGAAGTTGGTGAACTTCAGGCTTAACTTACCAATGATACCGGTTTGTCCCCAACCGGCTGAGAACTCTACTTGGTCGTTGGCTTTAGACACCAAGTCATAACCTATGTCTACGGTTCCATCCTCAGGTTTGGGCTGGATATCCGGTTTGATCTGTTCGGGGTCGAAGTGTCCCATCTGCTGGATTTCACGCATGGAACGCATCAGGTCTTCACGGCTGAACAGGTCGCCCGGACGGGTACGGAGTTCTCGGCGTACCACGTTTTCGTACAAGCGGTCGTTACCGTTGATGTTGATCTTGTTGATGGTGGCTTGTCTGCCTTCGAAGATACGCATTTCCAAGTCGATGGAGTCTCCTACGATGTTGACTTCTACGGGCTCGAGGCTGTAGAAGAGGTAACCGTTGTTGTAGTAAAGGTTGCCGATGGCGTCTTCGTCGGACATGGTACGCTCTTCCAGCAATTTTTGGTTGTAGACGTCACCTTTCTTCATGCGGAGCATGTAGTCCAACTGTTCGGAAGGATACAGCGTGTTACCCACCCATGTGACATTGCGGAGGTAGTATTTGTCTCCTTCTTCTATTCGCATGAAGACGTCCACCGTACGGTCGTCGTAGGGCTTGATGCTGTCTTCCACGATCATAGCATCACGGTATCCCAATTCGTTGTATTTGTCGATGATCAGTTGCTTGTCTGCTTCGAAATTCTCTTCTACGAACTTTTTGGTGCGGAATATGTTGACCAGCTTGTTTTTCTCGTTGGTCTTCTTCATGATGCGCTTCAGCTTCTTGGTTGCTATGGCTTCATTACCGGTGATGGTGATTTCGTGTACCTTTACTTTCTCTTTCTTGTCGATGTCAATGCTCACGATCACTTGGTTCTCGTTGGAGACATCATCCTTCTGCGAGATGATTACGTCAGCGTTCTTGAAACCTTTGTCGTCAAAGTAGCGTTTGATCAGGGTCTTGGCACGGTCGATGACGTTCGGGGTTATCTGTCCTCCCTTGATCATTCCGATTCTGCTCTCTATATCTTCGCGTTCCGATTTCTTCACGCCATGATAGCGGATCTCGGATACACGCGGGCGCTGCGTCAGGTTGATGTCCAGCCATATCTTGTCGCCCTCTATCTTATCTGCCGTGATCTGGACATTGGAGAACAGACCGTGACGCCAGTAGCGCTTACAAGCTTGGGTGATCTCGTCGCCCGGAACAGTGATGGTCTGACCTACAGACAGACCGGACAATCCGATGAGTACATAGTCTTCGTAGTTCTTGACTCCTTCTACTTTAATCTCCGCAATTTCATATTTCTTGGGGGTTCCTGAGTAGAGAATGACTGGCTTTTCTGCATAGTCTGTGCTGTTGGCATCTTGGGCGTTGCTCGTCAATGCGTACCCGAAGAGGCAGATGAACGCTGTGAATATAGAGAAAATACGATAGTGCATTTATGTTTTTGATTAAATATGTTTGCTTTAACTGATTTGTTCACTGGTTTTGCCGAATCTGCGTTCCCGTTTCTGGTAGTCACAGATGGCTTTGCAAAGTTCCTCTTCCCGAAAGTCAGGCCAGTAGGTCTCGCAGAAATAGAGTTCGGAATAGGCGCACTGCCACAGCAGATAGTTGCTCAGACGGATTTCTCCGCCGGTGCGTATCAGCAAGTCCGGATCAGGCATGAAACGGGTCGTCATGTGCGTCGAGATCAAATTGCTGTCAATCGCTTCGGGTGTCAGTTCGCCTTTCTGTACCGAAGTGGCGATTTGTCGGACGGCTTCCGTGATTTCCCAACGTGAGGAGTAGCTGAGTGCAAGCACCAGACACATGCCTGTGTTTCGGGAGGTGTTTCTCACACAGTTGTATAGGCGCTCCTGCACGTTTGCCGGCAGTTTGTCTATGTCTCCGATAATTCGGAAACTGATATTGTTCTTCATAAAAGTCTCTTCTTCGATCGAATCGAAGAGAAGGCTCATCAATGCTGCCACTTCATCCGAAGGACGATTCCAGTTTTCGGTAGAGAACGTATATAGAGTCAAGAATTTCACTCCCAGCTTGGCGGCTTCTTCGGCAATGACATGCACGGTCTCCGCACCGGCTTGGTGTCCGTAGCTCCGCTCGTGTCCGCGTTGCTTCGCCCACCGTCCGTTGCCATCCATGATGATTGCCACATGCTGGGGTATCCGGCTCAAATCAAGTTGTTCTTTATATTGCATCTTCTTTAGTTGTTACAATCCTTGCATCTTGGGAAGAGGTCGTAGGTTATGAAGAAGACGGCAAATGTATAACTGTCTTTGTTCTTCCAACCTTTTCCTTTTATCTGGTACGAGTCTTCCAGTTGCAAGCCGTCCCGGCGGGTGACGTCCAACCGGTCGCTGAGGCTGAATCGCATAGTGAACTCGCATCCTATATTGGTGCGTGGCGATGCTTTGTACTTCACGCCCACCCCTATGGGGAGATTCATGGTAAAAACAGCCTTAGCGGGCTTTGGAGCAAATGTAAATCCCAGTCCACCTAATATATAAGGTGTAAACCGGCGGTCGCCCCGGTAGGTATTCCCGATACCATATCCCAAAAAGTTATATTCAAACTGTGCTCCTAAATCGAAGAGAGTCCGCTTGAAGGCGGCGTGTTCTCCGTAGGGATACACATTCTTGAAATCTCTTGTGTCGCCGGATATCCTGCCGGCTGTCAGGTTGCCTTTGATTGCCATGTGAGGATTCAGCAGATAGCGGGCTATCACTCCTCCTGCCAATCCTGTGTTCTTGAACGGGACACTGTTGTTGGCGTCTCCCATATAGAAACTTCCTCCAATGACACCTCCCAGTTCCCACGTATATTCTTCCTGTGCCGCAATGTGGCAGAAGGGGAACATGAGCAGGCAAAACACTATCTTTATTTCTTGGGCTACAGTCATACCGTTTTCTTTTTATTACTCTTTGTCATAGTAAAGAAACGGAGATCTGACTGTTTTATTATTGCTTCTGAAATCCCAACCTGTTCAGACGTCCGCGCCAAACGGTACCATCTTCGCTCCATACGATCCAGATGTAATGGTTGGCATCAATGGCCAGGGTATAGTCGCCTTTGTCCTTGAACCAGTTGATGTATTCAATGGTGTCTTCTTTATCTTCATCTTCGCCGTCTTCTTCTTCATCTTCATTCGGAATTATGACTTTCTCGCCCGGATAGAGGAACTTGTCTGGTGATTCATTCCAAGTAATACCGTCGCTCGAAGAACGGATGATGTCGAACTTGCCACCCATTATGTGGAACAGACCGCCGTAATACATGATAGACGGGTTTTCCATTGCGGGGCAGGCCAAACTTGACGGGGTACTCATATCCACCCAGTTCAGTCCGTCCATCGTGAACCAGGCTACTGTCTTCTCGGTCGCTTTTTTTGCGTTTCCTACAATCACGGTCTGTTTGATGCCGCTTGCATTGGTGAAGACTGTGGAATATATCTTTTGCGAGGGGAAGTCGGCAGGAACCTCTTTTTCGCTTTTTCTCCAGATGGTTTCATCGGAACTCTTCACGCAAAAGTAGTTGCGTCCGTTTTCCGTACAGATGCCGGCAAGTATGTTCGGGCTTCCGATGATGTTGTCTTCCGGAATGCCTGTAATGAATGTTGCCATTTGTATACCTTGCATGTCTATTTCCTGCCAATCGACGCCGTTATCGGAACAGAAGGCCTTCCCTTCGTCGTTGGTTACGAACAATTGGCCGTCGAATTTAACGATGGAATTCAGTTTCGCGTCTTCCGGAAGTCCGTTAATGTGGACCTCGTCCCAGCGGAAACCGGCGGAAACTGTTAGAGAATGGCGGTAGGCGGTAGTGGAGGAGGTGTATATCCATAATTCATCTTCCAGTACGATTGCCTTTAATTTGTCAGGGGAGGGGAGTACGGGCAGTGAGGGTTGCTGCTCCCACAACAGTGAATCCGGATCCTGCTTGTGGACATTCACTTTGATGAGGTATTCGCGCATTGTCGTTCCGTCTGCTGCATGGACTTTCAGCTTGATGGGCGCTCTCAGATCGACGGAATCGTTCATGTTGAACAGAGTGTCATTGACGCCGGAGGTGACCCATCCGATTACGTCCAAGGTGTCAATCAGGATTCTGTCGATGATGGTATCGGCCCCTACGGGCAGTGAGTCTACGTTGTAGATTTCTCCTTTCAGCTGGTCGATGGTGAATTTATAATAGATGCCTTTTCCGATGGAGTCGATGCCAAAAGCGCGTATCGTTGCGTCGGAGCTGTATTCATAGTTGGTGTCTGAGTCAAGGCACGAACTTATGGCTACTGACATAAGAAGAAAACTCAGGATTACGGATAAAAACTTTATTCTCATTTTCTAAAGACAGTGTTTAATTGGTTAAGTGTCGGATCAGGTTCCTCTATCATACTCCTTGCCATACAGTTTATTCCGGCAAGTCAGAAGAATTGAATCCGAAACTTTGATTATTTACAAGTTGCAAAAATAGGAACATTTTTTTCTATAATAAGCATTGTGGGGAAGTTTTATATAAAATTATAGATAAAACGGTATTTCTTTTCTATAAAAAGCATACTGAAATGAGGTACTACAGGTTATTTCCCCGCAGTATAATGCCGTATGTTCCTTCCGAAATGCCGTTCGATGACATAACTGTTTTTATCCTTTATTTCGGGTGATTTAACACCGGAACGGAGTCGTATAGGGCTTTCTTCTACAAAGGCTTCGTCCCAAAGTCCGGCGTCGATGAAAGATTGCAGCAAAATGCTACCGCCTTCTACCAGCAAGGATTGGATGCTACGTTCGTATAGTGTTTGCATAATTTGAGGCAACAAGTCTTGGCTGAGGTCTGTAGGGATATATTCCAGATTGGGCGATGCAGGGTGGGGCTGTCCGGTGAAGACAAGCGTGGGCACACTACCGTCAAACAGTTGGAGCGTTGGAGACAGGCGTTGATTGAGGTCGATTGTGAGGCGGAGAGGCGACGTGCCATGCCAGTTGCGGACGGTCAGTGAGGGGTTGTCCAGTTCTGCCGTGCGAGTGCCTACAAGGATGGCGGCATGCTCCGCCCGCTTTTTGTGCACCAGCATGGAAGTCAGCGGGGTAGAAAAGAGTACAGGTGTACCGCCATCCCGCTGCAAGTCGATATAGCCATCCGCGGACTCCGCCCACTTCAGGGTGATATATGGGCGTCGCAGTTTATGAAAGGTGACGAACCGTCTGATCAGGTGGCGGCATTCATCCTCCAGCACACCGACAGTCACTTCGCGTCCGGCATCTTTCAACTTCCGGATACCCCGTCCGGCTACCTTGGAGAAAGGATCCTGACAGCCGATGATGATGCGGGGAATCTGTTTTTCGATGATGAGGTCCGCGCAAGGCGGCGTCTTCCCGTAATGGGAGCAGGGTTCCAGGCTGACATAGATTGTGGAGCGTTTCAGTAGTGAACTGTCTTTGACGGAACGGATAGCGTTTACTTCCGCATGCGCCTCGCCACAACGTACGTGGTAACCTTCACCGATAATCTTCCCGTCGCATACGATAACTGCCCCTACCATTGGGTTGGGGGCTGCATTGCAAAGCCCGTTGCGCGCCAACTGAATGCAGCGCCGCATGTATTTTTCTTTTTCCATCTGTGCTTCCATTTGCAGATATTTCTTACTTTTGCGCCCCAAAAGCGCCCGATTTATGAATATTTCCACTACGTACATCCGCCGGCAGCTGCAAGAATGTTATGCTCAGCAGGAAGCCGGCAACCTGTCCAAGATTGTCTGTTGCGAAATCTTCGGGCAGCGGGTCGTGGACTATTACCTGGGCAAAGATATAACTTTATCCGCAAAAGAGGAACAGGAATTGGAAAGCATTCTCGCCCGTCTGCGCAATTTCGAGCCGATACAGTATATCCAAGGCGAGGCACGCTTCTTGGGAAGGACATTCCATGTGGCTCCCGGCGTGCTTATCCCCCGGCAGGAAACGGAGGAACTGGTGGAGCTGATGCTGGAAGAAGTTCCTTCAGCAGCCCGTATATTGGACATCGGGACGGGTAGCGGCTGTATTGCCATTTCCCTGTCGAAGGAGTTGCCGGAAGCGCAGGTTACAGCCTGGGATGTATCGGAATACGCCCTTGCCATAGCCACTGCCAACGGTAAAGCCTTGCAGGCATCCGTCCGCTTCGAACAGCGCGACGTGCTGGCTGATGTTTCCGGCATGTCGGCATGCTACGAAGCCATAGTGAGCAATCCGCCCTACGTCACCGAGGCGGAAAAGGCGGACATGGAACGGAATGTACTGGACTGGGAACCTTCGTTGGCGCTGTTTGTGCCTGATTCGGATCCTTTGCGATTCTATCGCCGCATAGCTACCCTGGGACTCGACATGCTTGTATCCGGCGGGAAACTTTATTTTGAAATTAACCGTGCTTTTGGAGAAGAGACAGTAGCCCTATTGCGTAGCCTGGGCTATCGCACTGTCCGCCTTCAGAAGGATATTTCTCATAATGACAGATTTATAATAGCCGAAAAATGACAGATATGACCGAATCGGCAGCCCTGAATAAAGTGGCGGCCTATTGTTCGACGGCAGAACATTGCCGTGCCGAGGTGGCAGACAAACTGCAACGCTGGGGATTGCCCTACGATACGATTGAACATATCCTGAGACGCTTGGAGGACGAGCGGTACATCGACGAGGAACGCTTTTGCCGTGCCTTTGTCAATGACAAGTTTCGCTTTGCCAAGTGGGGGAAAGTGAAGATAGCACAAGCGCTCCAGTTGAAGAAAGTGTCCTACGACGTATGCCGCCGTTGTCTGGACGAGATAGACGAGGAAGAATACCAGTCCGTTCTGGCCGCCCTGTTGCAGTCGAAACGGAAAAGCGTCCATGCTGAAAATGAGTTTGAACTGAACGGCAAACTGATTCGCTTTGCGCTGAGCCGGGGCTTCGAAATGGAGGATATTCGCCGCAGCATACAGCTTGCCGGCGAAAATGAAGATTTTGAATAAAAATCTTTTTGTTCTTTCTTTTATTTTCGTTCAGTTTTCGTATTTTTGTGCCATATTTACTATAACAGTTGATTTGGTTATGAAAACTTTAGAAAAACTATTCGCAGAGAAGTTGCTGAAGATAAAAGCGATTAAACTACAACCGGCAAATCCTTTCACTTGGGCTTCCGGCTGGAAATCTCCATTTTACTGTGATAACCGCAAGACACTTTCCTATCCTTCTTTGCGTAATTTTGTAAAGATTGAAATCACTCGCTTGATATTGGAACGCTTCGGACAAGTAGATGCGATAGCCGGCGTAGCAACGGGTGCCATCCCTCAGGGAGCTTTGGTGGCCGATGCACTGAACTTGCCGTTTGTGTACGTACGCTCTACCCCGAAAGATCACGGATTGGAGAATCTGATTGAGGGTGAACTTCGTCCGGGCATGAAAGTAGTGGTTGTTGAAGATTTGATTTCTACAGGTGGAAGTAGCCTGAAAGCAGTAGAAGCCATCCGTCGCGACGGATGCGAGGTAATCGGTATGGTAGCTGCCTATACCTACGGTTTCCCGGTTGCTGAGAAAGCCTTCAAGGAAGCCAAAGTGCCATTGGTGACGCTGACTAACTATGAAGCCGTTCTGGAGGTGGCACTCCGCACAGGATACATTGAAGAAGGTGATGTCAAGACGCTGAACGAATGGCGTAAAGACCCTGCACATTGGGATGCCGGAAAATAAGAACATTTCATACTGTAAGATATTTGATATAGTGGAAGGACCATTCGGATAGTTGCTGTCCGAATAGTCCTTTTCGTCTTTTTATAGAATATAGAATACTGGAATATGACGAAATTTGAAAGTGGCGTGAAGATGATACCTGCTCCGCAGGAACTCGTTTATGAGAAGTTGGCAGATCTGAACAACCTGGAAAAAATCAAGGGAAGATTGCCGGAAGACAAAGTGAAAAATCTGAGTTTTGACACGGACAGCCTGTCGATAGAGGTGGCTCCCGTTGGCAAGATAACATTGAACATTATAGAGAGGGAACCGTGTAAATGCATTAAGTTTGCTACCACCACTTCTCCGCTACCGTTCAATTTGTGGATACAGATTGTCGCCACATCGCAGTCGGAATGCAAGATTAAGCTGACTATCGGCATGGAACTGAATCCTTTCATGAAGGGCATGGTGCAAAAGCCTTTGCAGGAAGCTTTGGAAAAGATGGCTGACATGCTCTCCATCATACCTTATCAATAACCGTAAACTACAGAACAAATGGCTCAGAAACTTTGGGAGAAATCCGTTCAAGTGAATAAAGATATAGAACGTTTCACGGTGGGACGCGACCGCGAGATGGATCTTTATCTGGCGAAGCATGATGTATTGGGCTCTATGGCACACATCACCATGCTCGAAAGTATCGGTCTGCTGGCGAAAGACGAACTGGCGCTTTTGCTCGAAGAACTGAAAAGTATCTATGCGACTGCCGAGAAGGGAGAGTTCGTGATAGAAGAAGGAGTGGAAGACGTACACTCGCAGGTGGAGTTGATGTTGACGCGCAAGCTGGGCGATGTAGGTAAGAAGATACATAGCGGCCGTTCGCGCAACGACCAGGTTCTGCTCGATCTGAAGCTGTTCACTCGTGCGCGGATCAGGGAAATCGCTGAAGCGGTGGAGCAGTTATTTCATGTGCTGATAGCCCAGAGCGAACGTTGTAAAGATGTCCTGATGCCGGGCTATACTCATTTGCAGATAGCCATGCCTTCCTCTTTCGGACTGTGGTTTGGCGCATACGCCGAAAGTTTGGTGGACGACATGCTTTTCTTGCAGGCTGCATTCAGGATGTGCAACCGCAATCCGTTGGGTTCGGCGGCGGGATACGGTTCTTCCTTCCCGTTGAACCGCACGATGACTACCCGTCTGTTAGGGTTCGATTCCATGAATTACAATGTGGTGTATGCACAGATGGGGCGCGGTAAGATGGAGCGTAACGTTGCCTTTGCTATGGCAAGCATTGCTGGTACCATCTCCAAACTGGCCTTCGACGCTTGCATGTTCAATAGCCAGAACTTCGGGTTTGTCAAACTGCCGGACGATTGTACGACGGGTTCTAGCATCATGCCCCATAAGAAGAATCCGGATGTCTTCGAACTGACACGTGCCAAGTGCAATAAATTGCAATCCTTGCCGCAACAGATCATGATGATAGCCAATAATCTACCTTCCGGATACTTCCGCGATTTGCAGATCATAAAGGAGGTCTTCCTTCCTGCCTTCCAGGAGCTGGAAGATTGCTTGCAGATGACAACCTACATCATGAACGAGATCAAGGTGAACGAACACATTCTCGACGACGACCGGTATCTGCCCATTTTCAGTGTAGAAGAGGTGAACCGTTTGGCGCGCGAGGGAATGCCCTTCCGCGATGCCTACAAGAAGGTCGGTCTGGACATTGAAGCGGGCAACTTCTCTCATGACAAGCAGGTGCATCACACTCATGAAGGAAGCATCGGCAATCTTTGCAATGAAGAGATCAGCGCACTGATGCAGGAAGTGGTGGATGGCTTCAACTTTCATGGAATGGAAGAGGCCGAGAGATGTTTGCTTGGCAGATAAACCATGTGCTGCCGTATGCGGAAATTCAGTATAATTGTAGGGATGCTTTGGCTGTGTGTTGCCGGTTGTGGCGATTCGTATGAGTCGAGTATCCCTTCTGTTTCTTTTCATTTCTCATGCAGCCTTTCGCAGCATCCGTATTATAAGATTACGACTCCCGGTCAGTTCCTGAAGGTGGAGAAGAACGTAAACGGTTTGCCGGTGGGTTATGCGGGGCTGATTATCGGGCAGAGTATTTTTTCCGACGGGAATACATATGTCGCGTTTGATGCCGCCTGTCCGGTAGAAGCCCAGCGGAATGTTTCGGTGGAGTTGGCGGACGACGGGTTAGGAACGGCTGTATGTCCGAAGTGTCATACCAAGTATGACCTGAGCAATGGAGGCTTTCCTACTGGAACGGGTATGGAGTACTTGAAACATTATTCGGTTTCTATTTCAGGTTCCACCTTGCAGGTTCGTAACTGAAAGGTGGTTGTTTCTTCTTTCCGCTTTTTCCCGTTTCTCTTTGCTTTCTATTCATTTTCTTTTTGTATTCTTCTCATTTTCTTCCCATTTCTTTTTTCTTCTCTTCCAATGTCTCTTCTCTCTTCATTTATCATCACTTTTTCTGTATGAAAATTTGGCAGTAAAAGGGAAAGTCGTTATCTTTGCACCCGTTCTACAAATATCCTGCGGAAATAGCTCAGTTGGTAGAGCATAACCTTGCCAAGGTTAGGGTCGCGAGTTCGAGTCTCGTTTTCCGCTCTTTTGCCATAGGATGCTCGAATGGTGGAATGGTAGACACGAAGGACTTAAAATCCTTTGGCCATTGCGGCTGTGCGGGTTCAAGTCCCGCTTCGAGTACGTTAAGGGACGAATCGTGTTTCCCACGGTTCGTCTCTTTTTCTTTTTATCCCCGTTATCTATTGGATATGAATACTTTAGGAGAAAGAGTGGGTTTACTCTTTTAGGTTCAATATTGTGTCCTGCGAAACAGATTATTTTTGTCTCATGGAACGGCTGATTTATCTCACGAGACAACTATTTTTGTCCCATGAGACGAATAAAACCGTCTCACGAGATAAATTTTTTCGTCTCATGAGATGAATTTTTTCATCCCACGAGGCGATTTTTTTATCTCGTGAGATGATTTTTATCAGATACAGTTCATGATACTGCTTATCATCATTTTCTCTTCTTCTGTCCATGATTCGGCAATCAGAATGGGTAAGGATTACAAAGGTATGACGGGCGATGTGTTTGCTGAGTTTACGTTTTCTTTTCTATAGCATTGTGCCAAGTGGTGATGGTTGTGAATATCACTTATTCTTTCAGGCCTTGCTGAATCTTTTCGTATGGTTATTCTGCTGATTTGTATGCAAATGTTTATAACTTTTCTCTCCTTGTTATGCAGTATTTTCTGCTTTTTTGCATTTACTAAGAAATACTAAACTTAATTTGTTATGAGGTACTTACATTGTTTTCTTTGGGGGATGTTGACGGCCATCTCCCTGCATGCTCAGAATGCAGGCGATAAGAAATCTTTTTTATCTGTTCATGCCGGACCGTCGTGGTATTTGGGAGAACTGATGGGAATCACTGACAGGTCGGATGCCTACCGGAGTGATCTGCGCAAAGGAGTGGCCTGGGATGCCAGTTGCCTGACGTTTTCCAGCGGAACATTGAGATTCGGAGGGGGAGTCTTGTATCAGGGGAGTTCCTACAAGAACACACACGAGAATGGTGCAGATAAGATTCAGGAGCACTACATCGCTCCGCAGATTGCTTTGGCAATGGTGAAGAAACATTACTCCCTTCAACTGTCCGGCGGAGCGGGCTATCAGTTCTATAAGGATCGAAGCAAGGTATACGACAAACCCCGGAAGGTGTCGATGAATAAGCTGGCGGGCAATTTTGCCTTTTCAGGAGAATATTTTCTGAATGGGAACTGGGGAATATCGGGACGTTTGAATTGGGTGATATCCGATTCGGAAGCCTATTCAGTGAAGTATCACGGTGAAACGTGGAATGTGAAGAATGCGAAAGACGGTACCGGCTATTTCGGTCAGCTCTCTTTGCTTTTTGGTTTAAACTATCATTTTTGAAGACTATGAAGAAGTTATTGTTTCTGTTTCTGCTGGTGTTTTGCTGCGCCTGCGAGGAAGACAAGTCGGTAGATCCGACACTGATGCCCGAAGCTACAACGTCGGGGCAAAATACATTAGGTTGTTTGATAGATGGTTGGCTGTATGTATCCGGTCGATATGGAAGGCCGGAAGTCTATGTCCATGATGATGAAGAAGATGGCAATCACTACGTTACAGTTGTTGCCAAGGTAGGCGTATTCAATGTCTTGGAATTTACGCTTGTGAATCCGCGGCAAGGGGCTTCCTGTTCTTACATCAAAGCAGCACTGGATTCCGATAAACTGAAAGACGGAGAGACTTATATCACCCGCATGAATGGAAGTATCATCAGCGGAACTTTCAGCGGGGAAGATCTAAAGGAAGGACGTTTCGACTTGAGGTACGATGGCGATTCCGAAGGTAGCGGAGAGGTGATCTATTGAAGTGTTGAATAATAGTAGATAGAATTCTGAATAGTACACAGAAATGCCGAACAGTACACAGAAATACCGGATAACACACGAATGACACAGAACAAACAGATATTCACAAACTGTTATCCTCCGATTGGTAAGAGGTATAAACCTATGGTCGTCTGTCCCTTCTGTGTCATTCTATGCACATTCCCTATATACGTCGTACCTCCATTATGAATAATGGAGCATCCGCTTGCTTTTATTTCTTATCGTTTTCGCGTATTTCCACGCGGCGGATCTTGCCACTGATGGTCTTGGGCAATTCGTCAACAAACTCGATGACGCGCGGATACTTGTAAGGAGCTGTCACCTTCTTCACATGGTTCTGCAGCTCTTTGATAAGCTCCTCGCCTTCCTTCCCCTTATACTCCTTGGCAAGCACGATAGTCGCTTTCACTACCTGACCACGGATTTCGTCGGGTACGCCGGTGATGGCACACTCCACTACGGCAGGATGAGTCATCAACGCGCTTTCCACTTCGAACGGGCCGATGCGGTAGCCGCTACTCTTGATGACGTCGTCGGCACGTCCCACGAACCAGAGATAGCCGTCTTCATCTTTCCAAGCTACGTCTCCGGTGTAGTAGATGCCGTTGTGCCATGCTTCGCGCGTACGGGCGGCATCTCGATAATACTCCTTGAACAAGCCTAACGGTTTCCCCTTGTCGGTACGGATGACAATCTGTCCCTGTTCTCCGGCTTCTACCGAGCGGCCGTCGTTGTCTATCAGGTCTACGTCATATTGCGGGTTGGGAAGTCCCATGCTGCCCGGTTTCGGTTCCATCCAAGGCATGGTAGCGATGGTCAGGGTGGTTTCGGTCTGTCCGAAGCCCTCCATCAGCTTGATGCCGGTCAGTTTCTTGAAGGTCTCAAATACGGTGGGATTCAGGGCTTCTCCGGCGATGGTGCAGTATTGCAGGGACGAGAGGTCGTACTTCGTCAGGTCTTCGTGTATAAGGAAACGGAAGATGGTGGGGGGAGCGCAGAGCGAAGTCACGTGATGTTCCTGTATCTTCTCCAGAATGGCGGCGGGAGTGAACTTCTCGTGGTCGTAGACAAAGATGTTCGCGCCGGCAAACCATTGACCGTAGAGCTTTCCCCATACGGCTTTTCCCCAGCCGGTATCGGCAATGGTGAGGTGCAGGCTGTTTTCTTTCAGGTTGTGCCAGAAGCAACCGGTGGCGATGTGTCCCAGCGGGTAGGTGAAGTCGTGGGCTACCATCTTGGGTTGACCTGTGGTTCCGCTGGTGAAGTACATCAGTGAGATGTCGTCGTTCGTGTTCGGGTGTTCCGGTTTCACGAAGGTGGCAGCGTTCTCGATGCCGTCGTGAAAGTTGTCGAAACCTTCGGGCACTTCGGGACCTACACTGACCAGCCGTTTCACGCTGGGCGATTCAGGCATGGCGGCGATGATGTGGTCGGTGATTACGTTTTCTCCCGCGCATACAATCATCTTGATGTCTGCGGCGTTGCAGCGATAGACGATGTCCTTCTTGGTCAGCAGGTGCGTGGCGGGGATGACGACTGCGCCAAGCTTATGCAGGGCAATGATGCTGAACCAGAACTCTACGCGGCGTTTCAAGATCAGCATCACCATGTCTCCGCGTCCGATGCCGAGGCTTTGGAAGTAGGCTGCCGTCTTGTCGCTGTAGCGCTTCATGTCGGCGAAGGTGTATTGGCGCGCTTCTCCTTTGTCGTTGGTCCACAGCAGGGCATGCTTGTCGGGTTGTTCTGCTGCCCAGGCATCCACTACGTCATAACCGAAGTTGAAGTTCTCCGGTACGTTTATTTTCAGGTTCTTGATGAAATCCTCTTGCGAAGAGAAAGAGGTTTGCGATAAAAATCTTTCTACCATTGGTTTTCGAGTTACATTATTGTTGCCAGGAAACGTACCGTTTTTCCATCCAGAGCCTTCATGCCGTGCGGCAGCTTGGCGTTGAAGTAGATGCTGTCCCCTTCACTAAGTATAAGTTCTTTTCCATTGATGTTGAACATCATGCGACCTTCGAGCACGAGGTTGAACTCTTGTCCGGCATGGCTGTTGTAGTGTATCGGTTCGTCGTCCGTTTTGGGTTCTACGGTTACGATGAACGGGTCTACGGTACGGTTGATGAATCCTGAGGCAAGAGATTCGTATTTGTATGCCTTGGTGCGTTCTATACTTACTCCTTTTCCGGCGCGGGTCAGGAAGTAGCTGCTCATTTTGGGTTCCTCGCCAAACATGAGTGCATCGAGTGACACTCCATACCGGCGTGCGACTTTCTGCAACATGCTGACAGAGATGTCAAACTCGCCGGTTTCTGCCAGGCGGTAGTCTTCGGCAGAGATGTCGCATTCGCGTGCGATGTCTTCTGCTGTCAGTTCCAGTACATCGCGAAGGCCTCGAAGGCGTTCTGCTATTTGCTTGATTTGTTCGTCCATGATTATAATTGTATAGTTAGAAAAAATACTTGTCGGTTTCTGCCGGATGAAGAGTCTGCGGTCTGTCGGAGGGAACTTCCGTGTGGAGTGGCTTCCGGTGGCGGAGTGTCCGGCGGAGTGGTCATACGCTTTTCTTTATGGCATTGATGATTGCCGAACTGTAGCCGGCATGTTCCAGTTCGTTGATGCCCTTGATGGTGATGCCTCCGGGCGTACATACTTTGTCTATCTCTACGCTGGGATGCGTGTTGTTGTTCAGTATCAGTTGGGCGGCTCCTTTCATGGTTTGTGCCACCATGCGCATGCTGTCGTGCGGAGTAAGACCTGTTTCGATGCCGGCTTGCATGGCTGCCTGTATGTATTTCAGCACGTATGCGATGCCGCAGGAGGTCAGGGCGGTGGCGGCGGCAAACTTCTCTTCGGGGAGGAGCATGGAGATGCCCATTTGATTGAAGACATCCTGCATCAATTGTTCTTGTTCCTTGGTGGCATTGCGGCTGGCGATGAGGGTCATGCTCTCCATTTCGCTGATTGCCGTATTGGGGATGATGCGGAACATGGTCATCTCTTTTTCGGCGACGCTTTGTGCCAGTTCTTCAAAGGAGATACCTGCGGCAACGGATATCAGGATCTGTTTGCTTTTCAGTTTCAGTTCGCGCAGCACGGATTTGATGAGCCAAGGTTTGACGGCAAGTATGACGAGAGCGGCACCGTTGACGGCTTCCTGATTGTCGTGAGTAGTATGCAAGGCGGGAAATTCGGCTGCCAGTGCATCCAGTTTGCCTTGCGAAGGATTAGAAATGGTGATGTCGCTGGCGGGAATGATACTTCCTTTTGCCAATCCACGGGCGATGGAGCCGCCCATGTTTCCTGCTCCAATGATTGCTGTCTTCATTATCATTCTGTGATTAAGAGGGTTGATGATGGGCAAAGGTAGCTATTTTTTGCCTATATAGAGAGGGAACGGGTGTTTTTTCTTTCTAAAGTAAAGGGATACTTTATTTCAAGGTAAGCAGATATGTAATCTAAGATAAGTAGATGTTTTCGGGAAAAATAAAGGGATACGCTGTTTTTGGCGCATCCCCTTGTCGTTGTGAAATCGGTCTGAGAGACTATTTCAAGAGTGCTTCTGCCCTTTCCAACGCCACGTTGATGTTGGGGCAGATGTTCTTTTCGCCCAGAAGTTCGTAGAAACCAGACTTCTGCAATGCGTTGTGTACTTTCTCGTTGACGCCGGAAAGCACGATGGACGTCTTTTCACGCTGCGCCATTTGACAGAGGTTGGTCAGGTTATGGATACCTGTAGAGTCGATGAAAGGTACTTTCCGCATACGGATGATGCGCACTTTGGGGCGGTCGCCCAGTCGGGACATGATCTCCTCGAACTTGGTGGCGATACCGAAGAAGTACGGACCGTTGATTTCATATACTTCCACACCTTTCGGAATAACCAGATTCTCTTCGTGTACGGTGATGTCCGACTCTGCGTTCGGATTGATTTCATCTTTGATAACAGAGATTTCGGTGGTCTCCATCACACGGCGCATAAAGAGCACGCAAGCGATGACCAGACCGACTTCGATGGCAATCGTCAGGTCGAAGATGACTGTCAGGAAGAACGTGATCAGCAGGACGCTGACGTCCGACTTCGGATTTCTCAGCAATGCCTTGAATGTCCGCCAGCCGCTCATGTTATAAGAGACGATGACCAATACGCCTGCCAGACATGCCATCGGGATGTATTGTGCCAAAGGCATGAGGAACAGCAGGATCAGCAGCAGTACTACTGCATGCACCATGCCGGCAACAGGAGTTTTTCCGCCATTGTTGATGTTTGCCATTGTACGTGCTATGGCACCCGTGGCAGGTATGCCGCCGAACAGAGGTGTCACCAGATTGGCAACTCCCTGTGCTATCAGTTCCGTATTAGAGTCGTGCTTGTCGCCTATCACACCGTCTGCCACCGTAGCAGAAAGCAACGATTCGATGGCTCCCAATACGGCAATCGTGATGGCTACAGGGAAGAGGTTCTTGACAGCCTCCCAGTTCAGGGCAGGCATGGCAGCATCAGGCAGTTCGGCTTTGATGCTGAAACGGTCGCCAATGGTGTCGATGCAATCGATGCCTCCGTACATCTTCATCAGATATACCGCCACGGTCACTACGATGATAGCAATCAGCGAACCGGGCACCTTCTTTGAGAACTTTGGCGTGATGGCAATAATGAAGATACTGACTATGCTGACAATCGTGTTCCACCAGTTGATCGTCTCGAAATGGTTGAAGTAGATGATCCATTTCCCTATGAAGTCACCCGGCACCTTCTCTCCTCCGAAGTCCAGACCAAAGATGTCGGCAATCTGTGTCGTGAAGATGGTGACGGCAATACCACTGGTGAACCCCACAATGATAGGATAGGGGATGAACTTGATGACAGCTCCCAACTTGAAGGCTCCCAGCAGGATGAGGATGACTCCCGCCATGAGCGTGGCGACAATCAGACCTGCCTCACCATATTGTTGGATGATGCCGAAGATGATAACGATAAAGGCTCCCGTCGGGCCTCCGATCTGTACCTTGCTGCCTCCTAACATGGAGATGATGAATCCGGCAATAATTGCCGTGATAATGCCTTTTTCCGGCGATACACCGGATGCGATACCGAACGCAATGGCAAGAGGAAGAGCTACGATGCCGACGATGATACCCGCCATCAGGTCTGCCATGAGCAATTCTTTAGAGTAGTTTTTCAAAGCTGTGTATAGCTTTGGTTTAAAATCGAACGCTTTCATTACTTTAAACTGAGTATATATATTTATTAAATGAGGCGCAAAATTACTTATTTTTTGTGAAATACGATGTATATGTGGTTATATAAATTCATTTCTGTCATTTTCGCAATGATGGTATAGGATGCGAAGAACAGGAGGAACAGGAATAAGAGGTATAAGAGGTATAAGAGGTTTGTATCGTAATATTCTCCTTATCTGACGAATGCTATTTTGGTAACTACCCCTTCTTTTCCATTCCTGTCTGCTGCAAGCACCATGTAAATGCCCGTAGACACTCGTTTCCCTTGCCTGTTTCTGCCGTCCCATGTGAATTGCCCGCCTAAAGAAGTACCTTGATGGATGAGATGTCCTGCGGCATCTACAATCTTCACATCACTGTCATAGACTAAACCGGTTACGGTGATCACCCCTCCATAGTCCGGTCTGACGGGGTTGGGGTAGGCATGGACGCTATTCTCTTCGAAACTGCTTGCAGCTTCCGTTGCGTCGCTTTGGTAAGAGACCAATCCTTTGCTGGTGCCAATGAAGACTTCGCCCGTGCGGGGATGTATGGCAATGGATTCGATGCTGTTGGAAAGCAACGGGCTGTTTTCTTCCGTAAAGTGATGGAATGTCTCCAATCCGTCTGCACTCAGCAGATAGATTCCATTGTTTGCCGTGCCTATCCATTTGCGGTTGGCACCGTCTACGGCAATGGCATTGATGGCTTCGTTCACCAATAGGAAGTCTGCCAGATTGCTTCCGTCGTTGCGAGGTATTTTAATCTGTGTGCAGTAGAAATTATCGTTGAAGTAGCGCGCAGGGTAGTTCAGTACCAAAGGCCCCTTATTGGTACCTATCCAGATGGCCCCTTCCTTATCTTCGGCAATGCAATAGACGGCAAGCTGCTCCAGAATCGTTCCATCCTGATTGGTGAACTGGGTGATGAACTTGTGCTGGTCGTCCGAAGTATCTTCTATTGTTCCGTTATAGTTCAGGCAGAATACCCCTCCCGATTCAATGCGTGAAGAAGTCGCCCATAACCAACCTCTTTTATCGAATATCGTACGTCCGAAGTTACTTCTCATCATCGCTTCCGGATAATGGAGGCTTACCCAGCTTCCGTCTCTCCTTAATACTTGTACCGGATTTCGGGAAACATCGCAACTCACCATCCAGAGGTTGTTCTCCTTATCGTAGATCAGTCCGTTTACGCGTACATAGTTATGCCTTACAGGCTCGTCGGGCAATGCGCTTTCGAGCGGAGAATTGTGCATGCTGTACCAGTTTACAAATTTTCCGTTCTTGAACTCATAGATGCCTTCGCCTGCCGATGCGGCAAAGTGATGCGTCTGGTCTTGCGGATCCTGTGCAAGGCAATTGATATCTTTATACCATTGGTTGGTTTGCTCGACGATGCCTTCTTCCTGGAAATTGTTCCAAATCTGCCCTTCGAATGTCATGAGTGTTCCAGGACGTAGGAGCCTGTTGGCGATGTGTCCTCCTCCGGCAATCAATAACCTTTCACCTGAGAAGTTCATGAAATAGGGATAATTTCGTATCGGACTGTTTGGGGTTATATTCTCCGGTACTTCTTCTTTAAAAGGGATATCCTTGTGGGCAGAAAGGAACTCGGACGTATCATCTGATATTTTCTTCCAATTGTCAGGGTCAAGCAGGTTGTCGGTCAGTGTTCCTGCAAACAAACCATCGGAAGTGGCGGCATAAAGCCTCCCGTCCGCAACGTTGCAGACCAGTACGTTCTTATTCAGTGCATAGTAATTGCTGATTTCCCGTTTTTTCAGATTGATGCACAGGATGCCCGATGCGGTGGACAGGTAGGCGGATTCCTTATGGAAGCAGACATGGTTGACGGATTTGTCTTGTGTCATGCTTTTGTTTTTGTAGTCAGGTAGGTTATAGACGTATTCTTCGTTCTCCAATAGATCGATATTGGCATTAGAGTAAACGATGACTAATATGCTATAGGCAGGCTGGTAGGCGATGTAAGATATATCCGTATCGCTCAACGATAGGGCTTTGGAGTAGATGTGTGTGCTGGTGTCTTCCTTGTCGTAGGCATACAATCCACCGTTGGCAAGGATGAAGAGTGTGTTTCCTGCCACTTCGCAGCGTGTAGGGTTGTGATAAGAAAGATAGGTCTGCCATTTTCCTATTGCATTTTGTGCATGGACAGGTAGAAGGGCAGCTAAGCAGAATAAGAGTAGGTATGTAAGTCTCATAAAAATCAGAGTTTATTAGCCTGTAAGCGATACGCCTACAAACTAATAACTCTGTATTTAGATGTTTATTGTATGCTGTTGAGGAATTTGCACAACTTGTTGGTCGCGATGGCGCGATGGCTGATTTTGTTTTTCAGCTCATTCCCCATTTCGGCAAAGGTCTGGGAGTAGCCTTCAGGAACAAATATCGGGTCATAACCGAAGCCGGAAGTACCCCGTTTGTTCTTGATGATTTCTCCTTTTACGATGCCTTCGAACAAGTGTTCCTTACCGTCGATGATCAGTGCGAATACAGTCCGGAACTGAGCCTTGCGGTTTTCTATCTCTTCCAGATTGTGCAGAAGTTTCAGCATATTCGCTTCCGAATCGTGTCCGCCTTCGGCATAGCGTGCGGAATATACCCCTGGAGCACCGCCTAAAGCTTCTACTTCCAGACCTGTGTCATCGGCAAAACAGTCCACCTGATAGTTCTCGAAAATGTATCGGGCCTTGATCAGGGCATTTCCTTCTAAGGTATCCGCCGTTTCGGGAATGTCGGTGTGACAGTTGATGTCTTTCAGGCTGAGGACTTCTATTCTGTTGCCTAAAATAGCTGTGACTTCTCCCAGCTTGTGTGCATTGTTTGTGGCAAATACAAATCTACATTTCATGATTGATACTATTTCTTATTTCACCTTCAATCTGTCGAATCCTTCCCCATACACGCCGATGACGGAACTCTGCGAGATGAATGCATTGGGATCAATGTCTTTCACCAAGCGGAAGATGTCGATTGACTGGCGCTTGTATGCCAGGACCACGAGTACTTTTACGCTATGCTTGCTATACCAACCGATGCCATCGAGCACAGTTACACCACGGTGCGTTTCTTTGGTTATACGGTCGGCAATCTTTTCATATTCCTTGGAAAAGATGAAAAACTGTACGGACTGGCGGGCACTGTTGACAATGTAATCAAGCACGAAACCAATGACAAACAAGGTCACAAAACCGAAAATCACCCGTCGCCAGTCATGGAAAATAAAGTAGCAGGAACTGATGATGACGACATCACAGAGCATGATCATACGCCCCAGAGTGACATCTTTATACTTGTTGATGATAGCAGCAATGATGTCCGTGCCTCCCGTACTTCCGTTGCAGTTGAAGACGATTCCCAATCCGGCACCACACATCGACGCGCCTATCAGGCAAGCCATAAAATCCTGCCCCTCTCCTAAAATAAGAGGCGGAACTCCATCCGAACCGTTTATCATCCATTGGAAGAATGCCAGCAGGAACGTCAGCATGATAATGGCGAAGGTGGTCTTGATGCTGAACTTAGGGCCCAGTAGCTTGATGGCGAATGTCATCAGCACGGCATTGATGATGAAATAGGAATACTGTATGGGAAACTTGGTGGTGTAGTAAATGATGGCACCGATACCTGTGGTTCCTCCGGTTGTTATCTGATAGGGAAGCAGAAAAGCCGCCCATCCTAAGGCGTAGCTGATAAGACCGACAGTGATGAAGATATAATCTCTCAACTCCCTGAGTACTTCAGCTTTGGTTGGTTTGGTAAATTGCATATCAATTAGCGATAAATAGCAAACTATGAACAACAAGCGGCAAAAGGATACTGAACGCTTCTTTGCCGCTTGCACGCTATAGCTTTAGCTTATTTGACAACGATGTTTACTATCTTTTTCGGTACGACGATTATCTTCACGACCGACTTGCCCTCTATCCATTTGGTGGAACGCTCGTCTGCCAATGCAGCGTTCTGAATGGCTTCCGATGTCTCATCCGCAGCGAACTCCATGTTGAAGCGTGCCTTCCCGTTGAAAGATATGGTGTAGTTCACCGTATTTTCCACAAGATACTCTTCATTGTATGCTGGCCATTGGGCATCGCAGACCGTAGTGGAATGTCCCAAAGTTTCCCATAGCTCTTCGCATACGTGCGGTGCGAAGGGTGCCAGTGTGACGATCAACTGCTCCAGAATCTCCTTCTTGAAGCATTTCAGTCCAGACAACTCGTTGACACAAATCATGAAAGCACTGACAGAAGTGTTGTAAGAGAACTGTTCGATATCTCCGCTCACTTTCTTGATGAGTTTGTGCAGGGACTTCAGTTCCTCTTTGCTTGCAGGTTCGTCCGTCACCAAATAGTTACCGCTGCGGTCGTAGAAGAGCGACCAGAATTTCCTGATGAAACGGTGTACACCGTCAATGCCGTTTGTATCCCAAGGTTTGGACTGTTCTACGGGACCAAGGAACATCTCATACATACGCAGCGTGTCGGCTCCATACTTTTCTACGATCATGTCCGGATTAACCACATTGAACATGGATTTACTCATCTTCTCCACTGCCCATCCGCAGACGTATCTACCGTTGTCAGAATTTGCTTCTTTCCCTTCGGGCGATTCGAGGATAAACTCTGCATCGGCATACTCGGGACGCCATGCCTTGAAGGCTTCCAGATCCAGGATATCGTTAGAGACAATGTTGACATCCACATGCAGAGGAGTCGTGTTATACTGTTCTTTCAGGTTTAGCGATACGAACTTGTTGGTGTCTTTGATGCGATAGACAAAGTTGCTTCGTCCCTGTATCATGCCTTGGTTGACCAATTTGCGGAAAGGTTCTTCTACGGCAGATACGCCTATGTCGTGCAGGAACTTATTCCAGAAGCGTGAGTAGATCAGGTGGCCGGTGGCATGTTCCGTACCGCCAACGTAGAGGTCTACATTCTTCCAGTATTCATCAATACGCTTGTCAATCAGAGCCTCGTGGTTGCGTGGATCCATGTAGCGCAGGTAGTAGGCGCTGGAACCGGCAAAGCCCGGCATGGTGTTAAGCTCCAAGGGGAATATTGTCTTGTGGTCTATCTTTTCGTTCTCTACTACACACTTGTTCACGGTATCCCAGGCCCATTTGGTTGCATGTCCCAAGGGTGGTTCTCCGGTTTCGGTAGGAAGGAACTTATCCACCTCCGGCAATTCGAGCGGCAGATAGGTGTCTTCAATCACGTAGGGCATTCCCTCTTTATAATATACGGGGAAAGGTTCGCCCCAGTAACGTTGGCGTGAGAAGATGGCATCGCGCAACCGGTAGTTCACCTTCACACGTCCGAGGTTATGTTCCTTTACATACTTCTTGGTGGCAGCAATAGCTTCCTTGATGGTCAGTCCGTTCAGTGTAAGGTCGCAATAAGGCTTGGCATCGGGACGCGGAGAGTTGCAGACGATACCCTCCTTGGCGTCGAAACTCTCTTCGCTGACGTCGCAACCTTCTACCAGCGGACGGATCTCCAGTCCGAAGTGCTTGGCAAAAGCGTAGTCGCGGCTATCGTGTGCAGGCACAGCCATAATAGCTCCTGTACCATATCCGGCAAGTACATAGTCACTGATCCAGATGGGCACAGCCTCGCCAGTGAATGGGTTGATGGCGTAACTGCCGGAGAACACTCCTGTGACACTGCGGTCGGCGATGCGTTCACGTTCCGTACGTTTCTTCGTACGTTCCAGATAGGCGTTCACTTCATCCTTTTGAGCCTCAGTGGTCAGTTGTGCCACCAACTCGCTTTCCGGTGCAAGTACCATGAACGTAACTCCGAACATTGTGTCTGCGCGAGTGGTGAAAATGGTGAACTCCAAATCGCTGTCTTTCACTTTGAACTGCACTTCGGCACCTTCGCTACGTCCTATCCAGTTCCGTTGGGTTTCTTTCAGAGAGTCTGTCCAGTCGATAATGTCCAGTCCGTCCAGCAACCGCTGTGCGTATGCCGAAACCCGGAGGCACCATTGGCGCATCTTCTTCTGCACAACCGGGAAACCGCCTCGTTCGCTGACGCCATCGATGACTTCATCGTTGGCAAGCACTGTACCCAACTGCGGGCACCAGTTCACCATGGTCTCTCCCAAGTAAGCGATACGGTAGTTCATCAGAATTTCCTGCTGTTCCTTTTCGCTTTTGGCATTCCATTCTTCGGCTGTGAAGCGGATCTCTTCGCTGCATGCGGCGTTCATACCCTCGTTACCCTGTTTTGGGAATGCATCTATCAACTCCTGAATGGGGCGTGCCTGCTTGGTGTCGTTGCAGTAGTAACTATTGAACATCTTGATGAACGCCCACTGTGTCCAATGATAATATTCGGGGTCGCAGGTGCGTATTTCGCGGTTCCAGTCGAACGAGAAACCGATTTTGTCCAGCTGTTCGCGATAGCGGTTTATGTTGTTTACGGTAGTGATGGCAGGATGTTGTCCCGTCTGTATGGCATACTGTTCGGCGGGAAGTCCATAAGCATCATATCCCATAGGATTCAGTACGTTGAAGCCTTGCAGTCGTTTGTAGCGAGCATAAATGTCGGAAGCGATGTAACCCAGCGGATGTCCTACGTGCAATCCGGCGCCTGAGGGGTAGGGGAACATATTCAGTACATAGTACTTTTGCTTCGTCTCATCTTCTTTCACTTGGTAGGTTTTCTCGTCCACCCACCTTTTCTGCCACTTCTTTTCAATTTCCCTGAAATTGTACTCCATAGTGTCTTTCTGTTTTTATGGTTGATACTTAGTTATATGCTTTATTGAACGGCACAAATTTACGGGTTTATTTTCAGATTTGTAGCGTAGTGCATTAAAAAAGCATCTTACTTGTATGGCTTTTGATCGATAACTCCATGTAACTTCCGGTTGTGTCTTCTATTCCTATACCTGGGATATGTTACAAAAAAAAGTAAAAAGATGGGGAAATACTTTGGGGAATGCTTTTTATTTCCTAATTTTGGAAGTGTTTTTTTTATTACATAATTAATCACATTAAAAAAGTAGGTTGTTTCAATAGGAGTGAACAAGACGTTTTTAGGATATTAAGGGAGGATGAAGGCTGTGAAGTTTTTATCCTCTTTTGTCTGTATATAGTGTGGTTGGAGGCTGGAGGAAAGAAACAATTAGGAGAAAAAACAAGCAACCCTGTCGCGAAGACGTCTCTCCGGACAGGGCTACATTTTCTTTTGCTGATTGTTAATAGGGTGGCATAAAAGTATAGAAGATAGGTCTTCGTCTTATGCCAATGCTTTGCTGAAGCGATTGAGGAATTCTTCCGCTTCTTCCATGCTGAGGCAGAGAGGCGGTAACAGGCGGATTACATTTGTTCCGCTGACGCCGGTGAATATATGCTGCTCTTTCAGCAGTTTCAGGCGTAATTCCTTAATAGGCTCTTCAAACTCAAGCCCAATCATCAGTCCGCGTCCGCGTACCTCCTTGATTTGCGGGAACTTCTTCAGCTCCGTTAGCAGATAGTCGCCTACCCGGGCTGCATTTTCTATCAGTTTCTCTTGCTCTATGACGTCCAATACGGCGAGCGCCGCACTACATGCCAAGTGGTTTCCACCAAAGGTGGTGCCCAGTTGCCCGTAGACGGGGGTGAACATGGAGCTAATCAGCACACCTCCCATTGGGAAACCATTGCCGATGCCTTTCGCTACGGTGATGATATCGGCTTTGATGCCGTTGTACTGGTGGGCAAAGAACTTGCCGCTACGTCCGTAGCCGCTTTGGATTTCGTCGAGCACCAATACGGTGTTGTGCGCCGTACAGGTTTCGCGCAGGGCGTGCATAAACTCGTCTGTCGGTAGTTGGATGCCGCCTACGCCCTGGATGCCTTCGATGATTACTGCGCAGACATCTCCTTTGGACAGTTCGGCTTTCATGGCTTCTATGTCGTTCAGGGGGAGATAGGTGACATGCCCGCAATCGTTGATCGGAGCGATGATTTTGGGATTGTTGGTTGCTTCCACAGCCAGCGAGGTACGCCCGTGGAATGCCTTCTTGAAGGAGAGGATACGTGTGCGCCCGTTATAGAACGAGGCAAGCTTCAGGGCATTTTCGTTGGCTTCGGCACCACTGTTGATGAGGAACAGGGAGTAGTCGTCGTAGCCGCATACTTTTCCTAAGCGTCCGGCAACTTCCTGTTGCAGTTTATTGATGACTGAGTTGGAATAGAATCCCAACGTTGCCACTTGTTTGCTTACCATTTCCACGTAGTGTGGGTGGGCATGCCCGATGGAAATGACCGCATGACCGCCATAGAGGTCGAGATACTCCGTTCCGTTTTCGTCCCATACGTGGCAGCCTTTTCCCTTGACGATGTTGATATCGAAAAGAGGATATACGTCGAATAGATTCATGTCTTAATTATGAATTGTAAATGATAAATGATGAATTGGCGAGAGGGGACGCTTGGCATCGGTTGTAATCCGATGCTTTGATGCACCCTCTACTGTTAAAATGCGCTGGGCTTCAACCGTAATCCCACGGTCTCTTCCAGGTTGAACATCAGGTTCATGTTGTGCACTGCCTGTCCGCTGGCACCTTTCAGCAGGTTGTCGATACAGGAGATGATAAGCAGTTTGTCGCCATGTTTCTCCAGATGCAGGAGGCACTTGTTGGTGTTCACCACTTGCTTCAGGTCGATGTTCTTGTCAACGATGTGCACAAAAGAATCTTTCGCATAATACTCTTCGTATATGCGGGTGATTTCCTCCAGTGCGACCTTGGTTCTTACCACGATGGTGGCGAAGATGCCCCGTGCGAAGTCGCCGCGGTAGGGGATGAAGTCTATCTCCGAGTTAAAGCTGTTCTGCAATTGCTTGAGCGATTGTTTGATTTCGGGCACATGCTGATGGTTGAATGCCTTGTAGACGCTCATGTTGTTGTTGCGCCAGCTGAAATGGCTCGTGGCTCCCGGTTTTACGCCTGCGCCGGTACTGCCGGTGATGGCATTCACCATGATATCGCTGTTCAGCATCAGGTGTTTGGCGAGTGGCAGCAGTCCCAGTTGGATACAGGTGGCGAAGCATCCGGGATTGGCCACATACTTTGCCTTGCAAGTGGCACGTCGGTTCAGTTCCGGCAAGCCGTAGATAAATTCATGTTCCGGAGAGGCGATGCGGTAATCCATCGAAAGGTCGATGACCTTCAGTTTTTCGGGCAGGTTGTGGCTCTCCATGAACTTCCGGGTATCGCCGTGAGCGGTACAGAAGAACAATACATCGATGTCATCCAGAGGTAACTCGTCGGTGAAGACAAGGTCTGTTTCTCCGTACAATCCTTCGTGTACGTCGGTGATTTTGTTTCCGGCGTTGCTTGAGCTGTTGATGAAGACGATTTCCGCTTCCGGATGGTTGAGCAGCAGACGTATCAGTTCGCCTGCCGTATATCCTGCTCCGCCGATGATTCCTACTTTAATCATGATGATAATATCTATTGGGTCCTTCAGGTATGATAATCAATAATATAATGTATATAATTATGCCTGCGAATGCAGTGAAGATCGTGGCTAACGTATAAACGATGCGCACCAAGGAGACGTCCAACCCGAAATAGTCTGCCAGTCCGGCACATACACCAGAGAGCATTCTTCCGGTACGTGGCCGTACAAGTCTCTTTTTCTGTTCCATCCTTTAGATCTCTTCGTCTTTATGGTTCGAATAGTAAGCACGTAGTGCTGTGGAAGTCACTTTGATGAAGCCCTTGGCATCTTCTGCCGTCCATCCCTTCTGCATTTCGCCATATTCTCCGAACTTGTTCTTCACGAGGTCGTCCTTGCTCTCCACTCCCACGGTCGAGAAGCAGAACGGGCGGAGCTCCAGGATAGCTGTACCGTTCACGTTGCGTTGCGAAGACTCCAGCATGGTTTCGATATCGCGCATCACAGGTTCCAGATATTGGCTCTCGTGCAGGAACATGCCATACCAGTTGGCAACTTGGTCTTTCCAGTATTGCTGCCATTTACTCAAGGTATATTTCTCTAGGAAGCGGTGTGCACCGATGATGAGCATCGGAGCGGCTGCCTCAAATCCTACACGCCCCTTGATGCCGATAATCGTGTCTCCCACGTGCATGTCGCGTCCGATGCCATAGGCGGCACCGATTTCCTCCACTTTCTGGATGGCCTTGATCGGGTCGTCGAAGGTCTCGTCGTTCACGGCTTTCAGTTCACCTTTTTCGAAAGTGAGGCGCAGTTGCTCGCTGCCCTCTTTGGTGCAATGTTTCAGGTAGGCGCTTTCGGGCAGGCCTTGTGCGGAGTCTAATATCTCGCCGCCGCAGATGGAAGTACCCCATAAGCCGACGTTGTAGGAGTATTTCAGTTTGGTGAAGTCAGCGGAGAAACCGTGTTGGTTCAGGTAGTCGATCTCCTCCTGGCGGCTCAGTGCCATGTCGCGGGTCAGGGTGATGATTTCTACGCCGGGAGCCAGTACGAGGAACGTCATGTCGAAACGGATTTGGTCGTTGCCTGCACCAGTGGAACCGTGTGCGATGGCATCGGCACCGATTTCGTTGGCGTAGCGGGCTATAGCAAGCGCCTGGAAGATACGTTCGGAACTGACAGAAATAGGGTAGGTACCGTTACGTAATACGTTTCCGAAGACCATGTACTTTAGACTCTTCGCGTAGTACTCTTGCGTCACGTCGAGGGTGACATATTGCTTGGCGCCCAGCTTGTAGGCATTCTCTTCGTTGGTTTTTAGCTGTTCAGGGCTGAATCCGCCTGTATTGGCGCAGGCTGCATATACCTCATAACCTTTTTCTTTGGCAAGATACATCACTGTGAATGAGGTATCAAGTCCGCCGCTGAATGCGACTACTACCTTTTTCTTTTTTGTTTCCATAACTTTGTGGAATTATGATTGGGGATTAATGATTTATAATCTATAATTTTGTAAACTACTCTCAGGCTTTATCTCCTTAGATTTTATCTTCTTCATGCAGTTCCGGATCGTAAAGCATTGCGGTGCAGATGCAGAACTTGCGGTTTTTTGCTACCAGAATGTCATGATTGATACATCCTTCGCAACCTCTCCAGAAGGCGTCGTCGTCGGTCAGTTCGTTGAATGTGACAGGGACATACCCCAGTTCTGTGTTCATTTTCATGACAGCGGCTCCACTGGTAAGGCTGAATAGCTTAGCATTGGGCCACCGCAGGCGTGCCAGCCGGAACGATGCTGTCTTGATTCTCTTAGCCAGTCCGATGCCGCGGAAGTTAGGATGAACGATCAGTCCGGAGGTGGCGACATACTGTTTGTTTCCCCAACTTTCGATGTAAGTGAAACCGGCAAATTCTTCTCCACACAAGGCGATGATTGCCTTTCCTTCTTTCATTTTTGTTGCCACATATTCGTGTGTACGCTCTGCAATGCCTGTACCGCGTACTTTGGCTGCTTCTCTGATGGTATCCAAAATCTTATCCACATAAATTTCGTGGGAGGCATCTGCCACCATTACGTCTACTTTTTTGGTATCCATTTTCTTTATTCGGTTCTGATTATATTAGTTGTTAGTGTAAATTCGGGATGACTTGTGAAAGAAAAATGCGTACTTCGTCGTGTGAAGCTGCTTCGTGCAATACCAGCATGATGGTGTCGTCTCCAGCGATGGTTCCTAAGATGGCAGGGCATTCACGGTTGTCAATGTCGTATGCCATGCTGCTGGCATAGCCCGGTCGCGTGCGGATAACGGCGATATTGCCGGAGAACTGCAGAGATACGAACCCGCTGTTCATCAGCATTTCGCTGGCGGTTACTATGTTATTGCGCTTATACATGATGTCGTTGGGCAAAACATATACGTATTTGCCGTTCGTATTGGCGGCCTTGGCTACTTTCATTTGTTTTAGGTCGCGTGAAAGGGTAGCTTGTGTCAAGTCGAAACCCTCCGTTTTCAAGGCTTGCAGCAATTCGTCTTGCGAACTGATCTCCTTGCTTGAGACAATCATCTTGATAGCGTCTAACCGATCGGTCTTTTTCTTCATTTTTTGTATAATTATTCTTTTAGTGAGGCAAAAGTAGGGATTATTTTGGAAAGAATATGCATATAAAGAAGGTTTTTTGTGATTTTTATACCGCATATTCCAGATTTTATGTATAAATTCGGAATATACGGTCGGAAGAATCCGGTTACATGCGTTTTTTCGCTTCATGTCCGGTTTGTATCTCCTCCATACATGTTCCGTATCTGCTCCAGGCAGAGGTACACGGGAAACTACGGACCGGATACGGAACGGGAGTAGAGGATGGAGCGGCTTTGGAGTTTCTGTAAACGACAAAAGCAATACGAAAACTATCAAAATATAAAGAGCTACTTTCGGAGAAAACCTTTATTTTTGCATTATTGGATTTTAGCAAATATTTATAAGTGAATCTATAAACTATTAAAAGCACATGAAAAAAAACTTCAGGCTTTCAATTTTATTCCTTTTGAGTTTGGTAGCTTCTTTCGAGGCGGAGGCCAAAGTGACGCTTCCTGCTATCTTTTCGGACAACATGGTGTTGCAACAAAAGGCATCAGTCAATCTGTGGGGTAAGGCTACGCCCGGCGAGCGGGTAACTGTGAAAGTATCCTGGGCGGACAAGCTGATGACCGTGAAAACGGCGGCTGATGGAAAGTGGTCGGTGACATTGAAAACTCCGAAGGCAACTACCGCGCAGTCCGTGGAGGTTAGCGGCGAGAATACGATTCGGATACATAATATATTAATAGGTGAAGTATGGCTTTGCACCGGACAGAGTAATATGGAATTTTCGGTATCGCGTCATCCCACTACCAAATGGAAGACCGGCATGCTGAACGAGGCTGAAGAGATGAAGGATGCTGATTTCTCGGAGATGCGCTTGTTTCATGTAGAACACCAGTTGGCGCCTGATGGCGAGATGGACGACTGTAAGGGCGAGTGGATGGTTTGCCGTCCCGAGAATTTGAAGGACTTCTCTGCCGTTGCCTTCGTCTTCGGACGTAGGCTGCATAAAGAGTTGAAGGTGCCTGTGGGACTGATACAATCCACGTGGGGCGGTACGCATGCGGAGGCATGGACCAAGATGAACGTGATGAAGAAGAATCCGCTTTATGCCGATGTGCTGGAAGAGTTCTCGAAGGAGGAGAGCGAGAAAGACCCGAAGAAAAAGAATAAAGTGCCCGCCACGCTATGGAACGGCATGATACATCCCATCTTGGGCTATACGCTGAGGGGCAATATCTGGTATCAGGGAGAATCGAATGCTGTGCGTGCCGACCGCTATCAGCAGGTCTTTACCAATATGATAAACAGCTGGCGCAAGGAATGGAAGCAGCCGGATCTGCCCTTCTACTTTGTACAGATAGCCCCACAGTACGGTCAGCCGGCTACGATTCGCGAAGCACAACTCAAGACGTGGCAGAGCGGGCTGAAGAATGTGGGTATGGCGGTGATTACCGATGCGGGCGATTCGCTCGACATCCATCCGCGCAACAAGACAGTGACAGGCGAACGGCTGGCTGCATGGGCGCTCGCCAAGCAGTATGGAAAGGCTGTGCCCTTCTCCGGTCCCTTGTTTAAGTCGATGAAGGTGGAGGACAATAAGGCGGTGTTGAGCTTTAGCTACGCCGACGAAGGACTGATGACGCCGGACGGCGAACCGGTGAAGGGAGTCATTGTTGCCGGTTCCGACCGCCGTTTTTATCCTGCTACGGCTGTCATAAAGGGCGGCACGCTGGAAGTGTCGGCTCCACAGGTTGCCGAACCCGTGGCTGTGCGTTATGCTTATTGTAACTTCTTCCGGGTGAATCTTTATAATCGGGCGGGGTTTCCTGCCTCCCCCTTCCGCACGGACGACTGGGCACCAGATACGTATGCCCGCCGGTTTGCCGATTCGGAGATGTTCCGCTTCCCGAAGGCCTATCAGCTGGATCACGGCAAGCGCCTGTTCTTTGGTTATGCGCAGGGCGTGGGTTGTTGTGCGATGCTGGAGATGTGGAAGAAGACTGGCGAGCGCCGTTATTTCGACTATGTGGAGCAATGGGCAGATTCGCTGATCAGCGATAAAGGGGAGATCCACCTGTATCAGATGGAGACTTATAACCTCGATTACATCAACTCTGGCAAGGTCTTGTTCGACTTATACCGTGAGACGGGCAAGGAGAAGTACAAAGTGGCAATGGATACACTCATCAGGCAGTTGCAGAACCATCCCCGCACACTGGAAGGTGTTTATTGGCATAAACTGATCTATCAGCATCAGATATGGCTGGACGGGCTGTACATGGCTTCGCCCTTCATGGCGCATTATGGGGCGGAGTTCGGTAAACCCGAATGGATTGATGAGGCGGTAAGGCAATTTACGCTTTGCCGGAAACATACGTATGACGCTGTCACCGGGCTTTATCATCATGCTTGGGACGAGAGCAAGAGCCAGCGATGGGCAAATCCTGAGACAGGGCATTCGCCTAACTTCTGGGGGCGCAGCATCGGATGGTGGTTTATGGCCATGGTGGATGTGCTGGATTTCATACCGGAGAACCACGAAGGGCATGCCCGGATCGTGGGTTGGATACGGGAACTGGCGGATGTGCTGCCGAAGTATCAGGATAAGAACGGTCTGTGGTATCAGGTGCTCGACCAACCACAGCGGAAGGGTAACTTTCCCGAGGCCTCTGTGACGGCACAGTTCATGAATGCCTATGCCAAAGCCGTGAACAAAGGGTATTTGGACAAGGCATATCGTGACGTAGCCGTGAAGGCTTTCAATGGATTGAAGAGCAGATTGATGATAGAACGCCAGGACGGCATGCTGACATTGACTCGTTGCTGCCAAGTGGGTGGTTTAGGTGGAAACCCTTATCGTGACGGTAGTTTCGAATATTATATAGGTGAGAAGATACGTGAGAACGATGCAAAGGCTACCGGACCGTTCATCATGGGATGCCTCGAACTGGGGTTGTAGAACAACATGGCGTATATCAAATGGAATTTTAACTTATAGTTTTATATATTTATGATGAAAAAGAGTTTATGGACGATATTCGTTGCCTCTTTGGGAACCCTGTCTCTTTCCGCGCAAGACATTGCGTGGCCAGAGGTGACTACTGAAGCAAAGCCTGCCGCCCGCTGGTGGTGGATGGGTAGTGCGGTGGATGCCGCCAACCTGACGCGTAACCTGGAGGATTATTCCAAAGCGGGAATGGGAACGCTGGAGATTACTCCTGTCTATGGCGTGCAGGGAAATGATGCGAACGACATCGACTTCCTCACCCCGAAGTGGATGCAGATGCTCCGACACACCGAGAGCGAGGCGGTACGCTTGGGAATGCAAGTGGATATGAATACGGGCACGGGATGGCCCTTCGGCGGACCGGAGGTTTCCATCGAAGACGCCGCTTGCCGCCTGCTGGTGGAGGAATATACATTGAAAGGTGGCGAACGCCTGAAGAGCAAGATAGAAGTGACGGACGAAAAGCAACGTCCGTATGCCAAACTTGTCCGTCTGATGGCTTTCAAGCTTTCCGCTGATGCCGTTGCTCCGGAGTCAAGGATCTGTTACGACCTGACCGACAAAGTCAGCGAGGGCAAGCTGAACTGGAAAGCCTCGAAAGGGGAGTGGCGCCTGATTGCCGCTTTCATGGGCAAGACACTCCAGAAAGTGAAGCGTGCCGCTCCCGGCGGAGCAGGATATGTGATGAACCACTTCTCGGCGAAAGCCGTCTCCAACTATCTGGGACGCTTTGAACGTGCCTTTGCCGGACAGCATTCCGATGGCGCTTCCGCTGCTTCTGTGGGGACTTCCGGTACTTCTGCTGGGGTGTCTACTGCCTATCCTCACAACTTCTTCAATGACTCCTACGAGGTGTATGGCGCCGACTGGACGGACGAACTGTTTGAAGAGTTTGCCCGCCGGCGTGGATATCACTTGGAGAACTATCTTCCCGAATTCCTCTCCGAAGAGCGTACGGAGGTCACCCGTCGTATCGTTTCCGACTATCGGGAGACCTTGGGTGAACTACTTCAGGAGAACTTTACCCGCCAATGGACAGATTGGGCACACAAGCATGGTTCGCGCACTCGCAATCAGGCGCATGGCTCGCCTGGTAACCTGATAGACCTGTATGCCACGGTCGACGTGCCGGAATGTGAGGGCTTCGGATTGTCGGACTTCGGCATCCGCGGGCTGCGCCGCGATTCCCTGACACGTCCCAACGATTCCGACCTTTCCATGTTGAAGTATGCCTCTTCGGCTGCACACATCTCCGGAAAGCCTTTCACCACTTCGGAAACGTTCACCTGGCTGACCGAGCACTTCCGTACTTCGCTTTCGCAGTGCAAGCCCGATATGGACCTGATGTTCATCTCCGGTGTGAACCATTCCTATTTCCACGGCACTACGTACTCGCCCGCCGAGGCGGCATGGCCGGGATGGAAATTCTATGCCTCCATCGACATGAGCCCCACGAACAACATATGGAGGGATGTTCCGGCTTTCTTCAATTATATTACCCGTTGCCAGAGTTTCTTGCAGATGGGGCAACCGGACAACGACTTCCTGGTTTACTTGCCCGTGTACGACATGTGGAACGAGCAGGAGGGGCGCCTGATGCTGTTCGATATTCATAAGATGGCAGAGCGTGCGCCGCGCTTCATCAAGGCGGTGCACCGCATCTATGACGCAGGCTATGACATGGATTACATTTCAGATAACTTCATCCGCAACACCGTCTGCCGGGATGGCAAACTGCTGACGCCGGGTGGTGTCGCCTACAAAGCGTTGGTGGTGCCCGGTGCCCGCCTGATGCCTGCAGATGTGCTGGAGAAACTGCTCCGGTTGGCTGACGAAGGAGCTACGGTGGTTTTCTTAGAGCAATATCCGGAGGATGTGCCGGGATTCGGTGAGTTGTCTGCCCGCCGTGTGGAGTTCAACAAGACGCTTGAACAGCTCAGGCAGCGTGAGGGGAAAGGTCACGTCCTGTTCGGGACGGACTATGCCGCTACGCTGAAAGCTACTGCCGCCGTTCCCGAAGCAATGAAGACGACTTTCGGGCTGAGAAGCATACGCCGCTCGCATCCCGAAGGACACCACTACTTTATCTCCGCCCTGAAGGCAGAAGATACCAAGGGGTGGATTCCCTTGGCTGTGCAGGCGCGTTCGGCGATGCTCTACAATCCGATGGACGGAACGTCGGGTAAGGCGCGTGTGCGACAGAACGAGGGTAGGACAGAGGTGTTCATGCAATTGGCTTCCGGTGAATCGGTCATACTGAAGACGTTCGATAGTAGCGACGTGTCTGCACCTGAATATGGATATTGGCGGCAGATGTCGGAAGTGAAATCCGCCCCTGCCAAGCCGCGCACGGTGAAGAACAAGCGTGCGGTCGCACCGGAGGAGGTGAAGAGCCTGTTGCTGGACGGACATTGGGGCTTCCGCTTTGTTGAGGCAGTTCCGGCAGTGGAGTCTGCACCGGACAGTGTGGCGTTGGGCTCCTGGACGGAACTTGCTGCCAAAGGCGCAAAGAATACGATGGCTACGGCTTGCTACACAATCACGTTCACAGTGAAGAATCCCGGTGCAGCTGCCGAGTGGATGCTTGATTTGGGTGATGTCCGCGAAAGTGCACGCATCCGCATCAATGGGCAGGAGGTGGCTACTCTGATTGCCGTACCCTACCGTTGCTTGGCAGGCAAATATCTCCGCGCAGGGGTGAACACGCTCGAAGTGGAAGTGACCAATCTGCCGGCCAACCGTATCTCCGACATGGATCGCCGAAACGTTAATTGGCGTATCTATAAGGATGCGAACATCGTGAATATCCATTATCAGAGGGACAACTATGGAAAATGGGAACCGATGCCAAGCGGATTGCTCGGACCGGTACGCCTGATGCCGATGGAATTTTTTTGAGTTCGTAAGTTTTTGAACTTGTAAGTAGATGAATTGTGGGGAAAACTCACGACTTCACATACTAATCAACTCACAAACTCAAAAAACTTTAAATTATCAGAAACTGTATTCTTTCAGTCAAAACCGATAAGGGCAATGAGGGGAGAATCTCCTACATTTGCCCTATCTAAAAATCTATATATTATCATGAAACATTGTTTTTTCGCGGTCGACTTGGGTGCTACAAGCGGTCGTACTATTTTAGGAACCTTTACTCCGCAAGGATTGGAATTGCAGGAGGTCAACCGCTTTCCGAATCACCTGATTAAGGCTGGGGGACACTGCTACTGGGATATTTACGAACTATACCGCCATATCTTGGAGGGGTTGAAACTAGCAGCTGATATGGAAGACGTGCAGATCACTTCCATCGGTATCGATACCTGGGGAGTAGATTTTGTCTGCGTCGGTAAAGACGGCGCATTGCTTCGCCAGCCCTATTCTTATCGCGATGCCCATACTACGGGCGCACCTGAGGCTTTCTTTGCCAGAGTGCCTCGCAAGCAAGTCTACGAGTGGACGGGTATTCAGATTATGAATTTCAACTCGCTCTACCAACTGGACACTCTGCGCCGCAATAACGATAGCGCCTTAGCTGCTGCCGACAAGTTGCTCTTTATGCCCGATGCGCTCAGCTATCTGCTGACGGGAGAGATGGTGACGGAGTATACTATCGCTACCACCGCACAACTGGTGAATGCCGGTACGCGCCGTTTGGAGCCTGCCTTGCTTGAGGCACTGGGGCTGACGGAAGAACATTTCGGACGTTTTGTCTATCCAGGTGAGACGGTGGGCGTACTCACGAAGGAAGTGCAGACGATTACCGGATTGGGGGCTATCCCTGTGATTGCCGTTGCCGGACATGACACTGCGTCGGCTGTGGCGGCTGTGCCTGCCTTGAGTCGTAACTTCGCTTACCTGAGTAGCGGCACATGGTCGTTGCTAGGTGTAGAGACGGACGCACCAGTTATCAATGAGAAGACCGAAGCCTTGAATTTCACGAACGAAGGCGGAGTGGATGGGACTATCCGTCTGCTGAAGAACATCTGCGGCATGTGGTTGCTGGAGCGTTGTCGTTGCGACTGGGAGGAAGTTTCCTATGCCAAGTTGATTGCCGAAGCTGAGGCTTGTGAACCGTTTCGCAGTCTGATCAATCCGGATGATGCTCTGTTTGCCAATCCGATGAATATGGAGCAGGCGATCCGTACATATTGTGCTGACCATCGCCAACCCGTGCCGGAGACTCGCGGACAGGTGGTACGCTGCATTTTCGAGAGTCTGGCATTACGCTACCGTCAGGTATTAGACGACCTGCGTGAGCTTTCGCCGCGTCCGGTGGAAGTGCTGCACGTCATCGGGGGGGGGAGCCGTAATGAACTGTTAAACCAGTGGACGGCAAACGCCTTGGGTATACCCGTGGTTACTGGACCGTCGGAGGCGACTGCCATCGGCAATGTCATGATACAGGCTTTGGCGGCAGGCACGGCAAGTGACGTGGCTTCGATGCGCCAGCTCATCAATCGCTCTATTCCGCTGAAGACGTTTGCACCTGCTGACGTCGAAGTGTGGGAAGCGGCTTACGGCAAGTTCCAGCAGTTGGCATGATTATTGGGGAGATAACTCGTCCTAAAAAGCATAGCTTCTTAAGCAAGTATATAACTGAAAAAATCATATATTTTATTAATAATAAAACTAATACCATCATGAAAGAAGAATTGATTCTGAAAGCCTATGAAGTGGCAAAAGAACGTTACGCTGCCATCGGCGTAGATGTAGAAAAAGCAATGGATGCTTTGCAAAAGATTTCCCTCTCCCTGCACTGCTGGCAGGCAGACGATGTGGCTGGCTTTGAGGCGCAAGGTTCGCTGACGGGCGGTATACAGGCTACGGGAAACTACCCCGGCAAGGCTCGCAATATGGAAGAACTGCGTCAGGACATCCTGAAAGCTGCAAGTTATATTCCCGGCACCCACCGACTGAATCTGCACGAAATCTACGGTGACTTTGGCGGTAAGTTCGTGGACAGAGATCAGGTAGAACCGGCACATTTTGAGAGCTGGATACAGTGGGCTGCCGAGCACAGCATGAAGCTCGACTTCAACTCCACATCCTTCTCTCATCCGAAGAGCGGAAGCCTCTCGCTGGCTAATCCCGACAAGGGAATACGCGACTTTTGGGTGGAACATACGAAGCGTTGCCGTGCCATCGCCGAGGAGATGGGACGCCGTCAGGGGGATCCGTGTATCATGAACTTGTGGGTACACGACGGTAGCAAGGACATCACCGTCAACCGCATGCTCTATCGCGAACTGCTGAAGGACTCGCTCGACCGCATCTTCGAGACGGAATATAAGAACATGAAGGATTGTGTTGAATCTAAGGTCTTCGGTATCGGTCTGGAAAGCTACACCGTAGGCTCCAACGACTTTTACATCGGTTATGGCGTGAGCCGCAACAAGATTGTTACGCTCGACACCGGACACTTCCACCCCACAGAAAGCGTTGCCGACAAACTCTCTTCACTGCTGCTGTTCATCCCCGAAATCATGCTGCACGTGAGCCGTCCGATACGTTGGGACTCCGATCACGTGACGATCATGAACGACGAAACGATGGATCTCTGCAAGGAGATCGTACGTTGCAACGCCCTCGATCGCGTGCATATTGGTCTGGACTACTTCGACGCTAGCATCAACCGCATCGGTGCCTACGTCATCGGTAGCCGCGCCACGCAGAAGTGCGTGCTTCAGGCACTGCTCGAACCGCTGGAGACGTTGCGCCGCTACGAGGCAAACGACCAGTTATTCGAACGCCTCGCCCTGCTCGAAGAGGCGAAGACACTGCCGTGGAACGCTGTATGGGATATGTTCTGTCTGAAGAACAATGTACCTGTGGGCGAAGATTTTATTGCCGAAATTCAAAAATACGAAGTGGACGTTACATCGAAGCGCTGAAAATAGCGCACATTTGTAACGGTCAAGGATAATGTTGAAAGCTACATGCCTAATGTAGCAGTTTAGGACATCAAGGTGTCTTGACCTGAGACATCAAGATGTCCTGACACTATAACATCCGTTCCTCTTCGAGAGGATTACGGCATATGGACTTCGCCTTATCCTTAGTTTGCTACAAATGTGATGAAATTTGTTTGCGAATGACGCAAGAAAGGTGGAATTTATGAATACACTGATAGGACTTTTGATTATAGCTATCGGTAGTTTCGGGCAGAGCAGCTCGTATGTGCCGATAAAAAAAATAGAAGGCTGGTCGTGGGAAAGTTTCTGGCTGGTGCAAGGTATCTTTGCTTGGCTCATCTTTCCGTTGCTGGGGGCATTGCTTGCTATTCCGGCAGGTAGCTCCTTATTGGAACTTTGGAGTGCTGGAGGTGCCCTTCCAGCTGTGGTCTATGGCGTTTTGTGGGGCGTGGGTGGATTGACGTTCGGCTTGAGTATGCGTTACTTGGGCGTGGCGCTCGGACAAAGTATCGCTCTCGGCACGTGCGCCGGATTTGGAACGCTCTTTCCGGCACTGTTTGCCGGCAAGGATCTCCTGCATGGCGAAGGGCTGATGTTGCTTGTCGGCGTATGTATCACGCTGGTAGGTATCGCCATTATCGGATATGCCGGCAGCCTCCGTTCCAAGAACATGACCGAAGAAGAAAAACGTGCAGCAGTCAAGGACTTCGCCCTGACGAAAGGCCTGCTCGTGGCCCTGTTGGCAGGCGTAATGAGCGCATGCTTTGCTCTTGGATTAGATGCGGGAACGCCCATCAAGCAGGCTGCACTCGATGGCGGTGTTGAAGCGCTCTATGCAGGATTGCCTGTGATACTTCTTGTGACCCTTGGTGGTTTCTGTACCAATGCGGTCTACTGTATCCAGCAGAACTTGAAGAACAAGACCGGAGGGGAGTACTTCTCCGTGAAAGCTCCCGTGCTGATGAATAATCTTCTGTTCTGTGCCCTTGCTGGTGTACTGTGGTACTCACAGTTCTTCGGCCTCGAGATGGGCAAGAGCTTTCTGACTGACAGTCCCGTGCTGTACGCCTTCTCTTGGAGCATCCTGATGTCGCTGAATGTTACCTTCAGCAACGTTTGGGGCATCCTCCTGAAAGAGTGGAAAGGGGTGGGTAGTAAGACCATCACTGTACTTATCCTTGGCCTTGTCGTACTGATATCTTCCATCATCGTGGTGGCTATGGCGCAGGCATGATACAAATAGCATGTAGGAACTGGATATTTAGGCATTAAATTATTTACTTAAGTTTCGGTTGTGGGAGATATGTGTTGTAGTCAAAGTTTTGCTTCCGGAACTTGAACCATTTATTTATAGATATGAAATCAATACTTGACAATCGCCCTGCATTGGCTTATGCAGTCAATCAGGCGGCCGAAGTTGCTGGATACCTCTGGCAAAAAGGGTGGGCCGAGCGCAATGGCGGAAACATTACCCTGAACATCACCGAATTCGTAGACGATGAAATCAAAGCATTGCCTGCCATCAGCGAAGTAAAGCAAATTGGAACCACGCTTCCCCATCTGAAAGGTTGCTACTTCTACTGCAAAGGCACTAACAAACGCATGCGCGACCTCTCCCGCTGGCCGATGGAGCACGGTTCCATTATCCGTATCTTGGATGACTGCGCTACATACGTCATCATTGCCGACCAACCGGTCAATCCCACCTCCGAACTGCCTGCACACCTCTGCGTGCACAATCGCCTCATTGAGAAAGGTTCTCCCTATAAAGCTTCCCTGCACACCCATCCTATCGAACTGATAGCCATGACTCACTGCAAGAAGTTCCTCGAGAAAGACGTTGCCACCAACCTGCTCTGGAGCATGATTCCCGAAACGAAAGCCTTCTGCCCGCGCGGCCTCGGCATCATCCCCTACGAACTGCCCAGCTCCGTGGAACTGGCTGAAGCCACCATCAAGCAACTGGAGGACTACGATGTAGCCATGTGGGAGAAACACGGCGTCTTCGCCGTTGACGTCGACATCATGTCCGCCTTCGACCAGGTTGACGTGCTGAACAAGTCCGCCCTGATCTACATTGCCGCCAAGAACATGGGCTTCGAACCCGATGGCATGACCACAGAACAGATGCAGGAGATGACGCGGGCATTCAACTTGCCGAAATGATTTTTATTTATTGAAGGAGTTATTCGGGAGTTGTTTTTTATAGGAAGGAGTTGCCGGGAGTTAACAGGAGCTATCACTTCGCTCCGTTAGGAGTTAAAGTCCATAGTCTAACTTCTGTAAAACTGAGTATCGGCCGATAACTTCCGATAACTCCTTCAATAAATATCCCTTCCTTTCTCTTCCTCCCCTTTTTTTATTCGCAAATAATACCTATTTTTGCCCATACCTAATTATGCAAAACACGTATTATGTCTAAAAACTATAATGATTTGGGAATTGAATTCAAGTATCTGATTGTGAATGATATGGACCGTAAGTTCGGTCTGTGGGTAAATTCAGTCGGTTTTCAGGCTATCCAGCCCAATTCTCCTTATCCCCTGCGGGAACATCCTTCCGGTTACTTCTTCAATGCGCAGAAAGGACGTATTCTGCGTGAATATCAGTTGGTCTACATCACCAAAGGGCGCGGACTGTTCACTTCCGAGACTACCCCTGAAAAACAAGTCTGTAAAGGGCGTCTTATGGTGCTTTTCCCAGGGCAATGGCATACGTACCACCCCTATCAACAGACTGGATGGAATGAATATTACATCGGTTTCGAAGGCCCTGTAGTGGATGACATGGTACGTGGCGGCTTCTTTTCCAAAAATAATCAGATCTTGGAGGTAGGATTGAACGAAGAACTGGTTTCCCTTTTCTCGCGTGCGCTGGACATTGCAGAGGCAGACAAGATATCTTCCCAGCAATACCTCGCCGGTATCGTGCTGCACATGATTGGGATGATCCTCTCCATCTCCAAGAACAAGATCTTCGAGATGGGGGATGTGGACCAGAAGATCGAACAGGCGAAAATCATAATGAACGAAAACGTATTCAAAGATGTCGATCCCGAAGAACTTGCCATGAAACTGAACATCAGCTATTCATGGTTTCGCAAGGTATTCAAAGACTATACAGGGTATGCGCCCGCTAAGTATTTCCAGGAACTCAAGCTGCGCAAGGCAAAGCAGTTGCTGGTCGGCACTTCCCAATCCGTCAAAGAGATTTCCTTCATGCTCGACTACAAGTCAACGGAACATTTCTTCTCCCTCTTTAAGAAGCGTACGGGTTTCACCCCGTTGGAGTACCGCTCTTTTGGACGCGAAACCAATGTTGAGGAGGAAGATTCACTTTAAAACATTAAAAGGAAACATGAAAGCATTATTATCTACTCTTTTTGCAGTTCTGCTGTTCATATCATGTAATGCAGAACGCGCTGCCCCCATAGACCGCGAAGCATTGGTCACCCGTAATAATCCCCACGTAACCGAGTTCGATTCCCTGTCTACACTCAGTGTCGGTAATGGTGAATTTGCATTTACAGTAGACGCTACCGGTTTGCAGACCTTCCCTGGAAACTGTAGCCGAGGCGTTCCTCTGGGCACGCAAAGCCAATGGGGTTGGCACAGCTTTTCTAACCCGAAGAACCTTAAGCACGAGGAAACGTTGAAAGCATTCGATTTCGGTCGTGGACACGAGGAACTCTATGCCTGTCAGTTCAAGGAACCTGGTCGGCAGAACGAAGCTGCCGATTGGTTTCGCGTGAACCCACATCGTCTGCATTTGGGCATTATTGGTCTGGAACTGGGCGAAGGCGTTACACCCTCCGATATGGCAGATATCCGGCAAACATTGGATCTGTGGACGGGTGAAATCACCAGCCATTTTACCCTGCATGGCAATGCTTACGATGTGCAGACTGTCTGCCATCTCGTAAAAGACATGATCTCTGCACGCGTTACCAACTCCGCACGCAGTGGAGTCAATCTGCGTTTTCCCTATCCCACAGGCGCCCATGCCGACGATGCTTGTAACTGGGAAGCTAACGACCTACACTCTACAACTATCGTTTGTTCCGATGCTCAAAGTGCTGTGCTGAAACGTGTGCTTGATGAAACAGTCTATTACGTAACCCTCCGTTGGGAAGGCAAGGCGCACCTGATAGAAAAGGCGAAGAATTACTTTGTGCTGACCCCCGGCGAAGATACCCTGACATTCTCCTGCCTCTTCACGCCCAACTTTGCAGGAACTGTTTTTGAAAGCGAACCTCCTCTCTATACCCACGTTGAGGCATTACCCACTTTCGCTGAGACAACCGAAGCCAGCGCTTCCCACTGGACCGCGTTCTGGAAGAACGGCGCAGCTGTCGATTTCTCCCATTGCACCGACCCTCGTGCCCAAGAGCTGGAACGCCGCATAGTGCTGAGTCAATACCTACTTGCCATTCAGTCGGCTGGGAGTGTACCCCCGCAGGAAACCGGCCTGACTTACAACTCTTGGTTCGGTAAGTTCCATCTGGAGATGATCTGGTGGCATCAGTCTTGGTTGGCACTTTGGGGGCATGAAGATCTGCTGGACCATACGTTGGGTTGGTATGAGACCGTTGAGCCGGTGGCCCGCGAGATTGCCCGTCGCCAAGGCTTCCCTGGCGTGCGCTGGATGAAGATGACCGACCCCAGCGGTGTGGAAGCTCCCTCGAACGTAGGCTCTTTCCTCATCTGGCAACAGCCGCACCTGATTTATCTGGCAGAGCTTGTCTACCGTGCCCACCCCTCCGAAGAAACCATCCGGAAATACAACCGCCTGGTGCAGGCAACTGCCGAGTTCATGTATGCCTTTGCCACATACGATGACTTGCACGGGCGTTTCCTGCTGAAAGGCGTCATTCCGGCACAGGAGACACTGCGTGCAGCCACTACCGTTAATCCGCCCTTCGAGCTTTCCTATTGGCATTATGCCATGCAGACAGCGCAACTGTGGCGTGAGCGTGCCGGCGAGAAACGCAATCTGGAGTGGGACGAACTGATCGACAAACTCTCTCCGCTTGCCTACAACGAAGACTGTCTTTATCTCGCTTCCGAAGATGCCGTCGATACCTATAAGGATATCCGTTTCACCAGCGACCACATGGCTGTGCTGGGAGCAGTAGGTATCTTGCCGATGAACAAACTTATCCGCAGCGATTACATGAAGAACACCCTCGACTGGGTATGGGACAACTGGAACTGGGGGAAAACCTGGGGCTGGGATTATCCGATGACTGCCATGAATGCCACCCGATTGGGCGAACCGGAAAAGGCGGTGGGAGCCTTGCTGATGGACAAACGCACGAATACTTACCTGCCGAACGGACATAATTATCAGGATGGTCGTCTGCGTGTTTACCTGCCCGGTAACGGTGGTTTGCTGACTGCCGTGGCGTTGATGTGTGCCGGTTGGGATGGTTGCCAAGTGAAGAATCCGGGATTCCCGAAAGATGGTACGTGGGATGTTCGTTGGGAAGGGCTGAAGCCCATGCCTTAAGCAGGTATCTCATGCAGCGTTTCGTACCCTCTTTATATCTTATTCATCTTATTCCTTAAAGGCATTCTTTTTGTGCCTTTGGGGTATTCTTTTTATACCTCAAAGGTGTTTATATTATACCTTAAAGGCATTCATCTTATATATTAAAGATATCATGAGAAACTATATTCTTTATATCCTGTTTGTTCTGTTGTCAACTCCGGTTCGTGCACAATACGCTATCGGCAATAAGCCTCAGGGGGCAGGTGACCGTATCGAATCTGCCTCCTTCAACGATCATAAGCGTGGCACTGCCCGCAGGCTCCAATATCGTCCCGATGGTGACGATTTTGTCTGTGTGAACGGTGAGAACCGCTATACCCGTGCCCTGTATGGTAGTCATACAGCTTTTCGTGTCGAGACAAGTGACCGCCCGCTCTTTGCGGTATACGACAAAAGTAATAGCAAGAACATCCGTTTCTGTCTGCTTCTGCCCGACGGCTCGTTTCAGCCATTGGAAGAGATATCATGGTGTGAGGCTCGTTATACTTCCGGTCGTCGTTCCTATCGGTTAACACATCCCGACTGGGGAACAGGCGTGGAGTTACGGTTCTCCGTTCTGGCTCTTCCCGATGAAGATGCCGCCATCTGGAAATTTACACCTGTCCATCTGCCTCAAGGCACACTACTCCGCTCTTTGCTAAGCGAGATCCGTCTGCCGAAATTAAACCGTAATGGAGATATGGGCGCCGATCCTCCGGGATGCTTCGATGCACCCGAACATCCCCAACATGTACAGACTTTGGATGTGCCGCTCGATACACCCCAATATATCCTTGTGCGTGACTACTCTTTGTCCCTTCCCCAGCAGGAAGAGGGGACGGCTCTTTACGAAAAAGCGGAACAAGCCCGTGCCGAACTTGCCTCACGCATCCGGATTACTACTCCCGATCCATTCTTCAATACCCTTGGCGGTGCCCTTGCTGTGGCAGCCGATGGCATTTGGGATGGTGAAGTCTGGCTGCACGGCGCTATCGGTTGGCGTATGCCCCTCAGTGGCTGGCGTGCGGCATATACCGGCGATGCCCTTGGTTGGCACGACCGTGTACGTACGCATTTTGATGCCTATGCAGCCAGTCAGGTCATTGACGTGCCGAACACCATTCCCCATCCTGCTCAAGACACAGCCCTCGCCTTGGCACGCTCTGTGAAGCAGTGGGGAACCCCGCAGTACAGCAATGGATATATCTGCCGTAACCCCCGCCGCAATGATCAGATGCACCACTACGATATGAATCTTTGCTATATCGACGAACTGTTGTGGCATCTCAACTGGACGGGTGATCTGGATTACGCCCGCAGCATGTGGCCCCTCCTTACCCGCCATCTCGCTTGGGAAAAGCTCAACTACGATCCGGACAATGACGGGCTTTACGATGCATACGCCTGCATTTGGGCAAGCGATGCCCTCTATTATAATAGCGGTGCCGTTACCCATTCTTCTGCCTATAACTACCGCGCCAACCGACTTGCGGCCATGATTGCCGAAAAAATAGGAGAGGATGCTTCGCCTTACCGTGTCGAGGCGGAGAAGATCTTAAAAGCCCTGAACTCCCGCCTCTGGATGCCTGAGCGTGGACATTGGGCTGAATATCAGGATTTCATGGGACATAAACGCCTGCATGCCAGTCCAGGTGTATGGACCATATACCATGCCCTCGATAGTGATATAGCCGATCCTTTCCAAGCTTATCTTGCCACCTGCTATGTGGATCATGAGATTCCCCATATCCCTGTCCGTGCAGAGGGGCTGGAGGACGAAGGTTATGCCATTATATCCACTACCAACTGGTTGCCCTATTCTTGGAGTATCAACAATGTCGCTTTTGCAGAAGTGATGCATACCGCCCTTTCCTACTTTCAGGCAGGTCGGGCCGATGCAGGCTTTAAGTTGCTGAAAAGTTCCGTGCTGGACGGCATGTATCTGGGGGAGAGTCCGGGCAATTTCGGTCAGATCAGCTTCTATGATGCTGCCCGTGGCGAATGTTACCGCGACTTTGGCGATCCTATCGGCGTAGCTTCCCGCGTTTTGATACAAGGGCTCTACGGCATTCTTCCCGATGCCATGAACCACCGTCTGCTGGTGCGCCCCGGTCTGCCGTCAGCTTGGCAGTATGCCTCCTTGCATACGCCGGACATTGATTTTGATTTCAGAAAGGAGGCATTGGGAATGAAGGGTAAGGACCTGAAAACCTCATTTACTGTCTCCCATCGCTTGTCGGCTGTCCGCATGCTGGAGCTACGTTTCCCTGCGCAACGTTCGCGGGTGGCAAAGCTGACAGTCAACGGGATTCCTGCTTCTTGGACGTTGGTAGAGAACTCGGTCGGTCGTCCGGTACTTTCCGTTGTCGTACCTGCCTTAGTGGGCGAAGAAATGAATATTGAGATCGAATGGGGTGGGGAAGAACTTCGAGAACCGGTGTCCTCTCAGGGAGATACCCTGTCTGTAGAAGCTCCGGTTGGTTTTGTTTTCATGCAACAGGATGAGATGAAGTGGTGGCATCCCGTAGAAAAAACGCAGACAAAACAGAAAGACAATCTCGTGCAGCACGCAGCCTTTGCTCACGTCAATCCCGCTAAATGTGAGATGGTGGTGATGGACACACAGTTCAACTCTCTGGTAACGGATATTTTCCGCAATGAATATCTTTCGCCTCGCTCTCCTTATACCACTCTGCAACTGCCTAAACAGGGTATAGGCGAATGGTGTCATCCCTTGCATACGATAGAAATCGATGATGCCGGCTTGCGCTCTTCCGTCCGGAATGGTGTGTTGGAGACAAAATTGGGAGTATCTTTCCGGACGCCTGCCGAGGGGCGTAATATAGCTTTCACCTCTTTGTGGGATAACTATCCCGACAGTTTGACTGTTCCTCTCAAGGGAAAAGCGTCCGCTGCTTATCTGCTGATGGCAGGCAGCACCAATCACATGCAATGCCACATTGATAACGGACTTGTTCGAGTGTACTATAAAGACGGTACTTGCGACGTCATGCCATTGCGCAATCCGGACAACTGGCCTCCTATCGAGCATATTTTCTTTGAAGACGGCTTGGCTTTCAATCGCAATGCTCCGGCGCTCTATCGTCTGCGCCTGAAGACTGGTGAGGTCAGCAATAATTTGGGTGAGGAGTTGGGCTTTCCCGGTGCGTCCCGTGAGTTGGATGGTGGTGCTGCCGTATTGCTTGAGATGCCTTTAAATTCCGGTAAGAAACTTTCGCATCTTGTTCTTGAAACTCTCTCCAATGATGTGGTGATAGGGGTGATGGGAATTACGTTACAACGGTAGGGAGAGCCGGTTTCCGGAAGAAGATTCTTTGCAATCTAATTCCGGATCGGCGGTTTGCGAAGGTGGAAAAGAAAAAGCGACAATCGATTTTACTCGTTTGTCGCTTTATCGTCGGAATGAGGCGACTCGAACGCCCGACCCCTACGTCCCGAACGTAGTGCGCTACCAACTGCGCTACATTCCGCTACCTACTTTATAAGTGGTGCCACCAGGAATCGAACCGGGGACACAAGGATTTTCAGTCCTTTGCTCTACCAACTGAGCTATGGCACCTTTTTCGGTTTGCGGGTGCAAAGATAAAACGTTTTTTTTATACACCAAAATATTCCTGAAAAAATAAAAGAAAAATCTCAAGGTTTTTTCATTTACAGGAATTAAAGGAGTTAGCGGGAGGTATCAGCCGACAATTTGGCTTGGGAGCTAAAGCCAATATACGTCCGATGACGACATCATACATAATAGTAGCGGTTTTAACTCTTTTAAATGAAAGCCGTGCCATCACCTCCCTCTTCCCTTCCAGTGTTTTTTTTGTCTGCCATCTGCAAGGATTTTGTGCTTGTTGTTCTGTAAAACAGTTTGTTATAGGCTTGCATATATCTTTTGCAGATAAAATATCTGCAAGGGTATATGGATAGGGAAACATACTTTCTTTCTTGCTGTAATGCTGATAGATAGTCGTTACGAAATGTCCGATTAAAAGCGTGTGGAGGTTGTGATATTCGTCTTGCCAAACGACAAATTTCGTCTCGTGAGCTGAATAAAATCGTCTCGTGGACCGAAAAAAATCGTCTCGTGGGATGGTTTTATTCGTCTCACGAGGCAGAATTATCCGTCTCACGGAATAAAACCATCTACTTCGGAGGGGCTAAAGTTCACGTTTACGTTGCTAAACCTTAACTTCAGCCTACTGAACCTAAGGTTTGGAGAAAAGTGCCGGTGTCAGTAAGAAACCGTATTGGGGGAATGTATTGGGGTAGCTATAAAAGAAAAGTGAGTATGTTTTGATTCCTTTAAGGAAAATCCCTCTTGCGCCAATGAAAATTGGCGCAAGAGGGAGGCTTTGTTTGAGAGTTGTTTGGGAAGGAGTTTCCTTTCCTATATTGTTAGTCAATATTCGGGTTGATGCTCTTCCAGTCTTCGATGGCAGGAAGTACGCCCATTTCAATCACTTCATCGCGCAACTTGCAGAGGTGGGCATAGCTTTCTTTCAGTTTGGCTTCCTCTTCCGGAGTACCGTTCAGTTCTTTGTAATGTACGCCATCTTTTGTGATTTCTGTCTCCATAGCCATCATGATGTGGTCGAAACCATGGCTGTGCACGTACGTGCCGGCAGGCCAGCGGAACGGTTTGCCACCCATAGCGGCAGCAATCATTTCGATAGATACGTAAGCCGGGCTTTGGAAAGAAGAACGTCCGCGGAGGTTGATGATGTTCGCACCACCTTTGGTTACTTTGCTTTGGATTTCAGCCCATTGCTCTGCGCTCAGGGCAGGAGTGCCGATGATGTCCAGCAAGGGTGTGCCGTCAACTTTGGCAGTAGAAGCGTAGACAGCCATCTGTTCTCCGTGTCCGCCGTATGTGCGGCAGTTCTCTACTTTGTCCGGTGAGATGTGGAAGAACTTGGCAAGCTCGCTACGCAGACGGGTACTGTCGAGGGCGGCAAGTGTGGTTACCTGTGAGGGTTTCAGACCGGAATAGAGCAGGGTGATCAGTCCGGTGATGTCGGCAGGATTGAAGATGACTACCACGTGTTTCACGTCGGGGCAGTATGCCTTTACGTTCTTTCCAAACTCCTCAGCGATGGCAGCATTCCCTTTCAGCAGGTCTTCACGCGTCATGCCGGCTTTGCGGGCAGCACCTCCTGAAGATACGATATACTTGGCATCGGTCAGTGCTTCCTTGATGTCGGAAGTGAAGGTGAGGTTCAAGCCTTCGAAACCGCAGTGATACAGTTCTTCCGCTACGCCTTCCAGTCCCGGTCCATAAGGATCATACAGACAGATGTTGGGAGTCAGGTGCATCATAATGGCGGTTTGTGCCATGTTTGAGCCGATCATGCCGGCTGCTCCTACGATAGTGAGCTTTTCGTTTGTCAGAAATTCCATAATTTTTATGTATTTAAAGGTGAATGTTCTTTTTGTTTCTACTTACTGGATGCAAAAATAACTGTTTTTGAGGATATTTGTTCATAGAAAAAAGTTATAACTCAAATTAAAATGTTATATCCGGTGTTCGAGTATGTCATAAGTCGGAAGTAAAATGTTGTCCGACATCATTTTGTCGCTGTTTTAGGTTCGAATAGCCCTTATTTGGACTGTAAAAACAGACTTTATGCCGATGTTGAGGAAGAATATGTTTGCTTCCACTTCTCTTAGGCAGGTGTTCTCCTTGCCGGATGGCGAAGACGCATTACGTCCCAGTGTACAAAATAGAGTAAGTATGCTTATTTTTGTACTGTTGTACTGCCTCCGGTTTATACTATCTTTTCTCTAAAGAAAGAAATCTTTATCCTGTCGGTGTGAGATTCTCACGATTTTCATTTATATTTGCCGGAAATGAAAGAAGCTATGAATATCGAATTAGGAAAATTCAATCTGTTGAAGGTTGTCAAAGAAGTAGATTTCGGCGTCTATCTGGATGGCGATGAAGATGGAGAAATACTGCTTCCGAAGCGTTATGTACCCGAGGAATGCCGACCGGGTGACGAACTGAATGTATTTATCTATCTGGATGGTGATGAACGGCTGGTAGCCACCACACTGACGCCGTTAGTGCAGGTGGGTGAATTTGCCTGTCTGGAAGTGGCATGGGTCAACGAATACGGTGCATTCCTGAACTGGGGACTGATGAAAGACTTGTTCGTACCCTTTCGCGAGCAGAAGATGAAGATGCAGGTTGGAAAACGCTATGTCATTCATGCCCATTTGGATGACGAAAGTTACCGCATTGTCGCTTCTGCCAAGGTAGACCGTTATCTCTCCAAGGAGCCGGCATCTTATCAGACGGGAGATGAAGTGGACGTACTGATTTGGCAGAAGACGGACTTGGGATTCAAGGCAATCATTGAAAATAAGTATAGCGGACTACTGTACGACAGCGAGATATTCCAGTCTCTTCATACAGGAGACAGAGTGAAAGCATTCATCAAGCAGGTGCGCGAAGACGGCAAGATAGACTTGGTGCTTCAGAAGCCGGGACTTGCCAAAGTGAGCGATTTCTCGAAAACGTTGTTCCAATATATAGAGGAGCATGGCGGCCGAATTTCCCTGAACGACAAAAGTCCGGCAGAGGAGATCTATTCCGCTTTCGGTGTCAGCAAGAAGACCTTCAAGAAAGCAGTGGGCGATCTCTACAAGAAACGTCTCATCCTCTTGCTGGAAGACGGAATCGCACGGGCATAGGCTTGGAACGCCTAAACGGATTAGGGAAATCCCTATTCACAAATAGAGAGAAATAAACGGATAAGTGATAATCCTCTCTTATATTTGTTCTCAACAAAGAACAAGTATTCATGAACGAAGTAAAAATTATGAGTATGAAACGAATATTATTTATCCTGTTTGCCGCTATGAACGTTGCACTATGCAATGCCGGCACAGAGGCTATGAGCAATAGCAGAGTACGTAAGGAAACCCGCTTCCTGACCGACAAGATGGCATACGAGCTGAATCTTAGCGACGAACAATACAACGATGTCTATGAAATCAATTACGATTTCATCTCCGGTGTGCGCTATGTGATGGACGACGTATTGCGGGGATACGAGTGGGCACTCGACCGTTATTACGACTATCTGGACGTGCGCAACGACGACCTTCGTTGGGTGTTGAGCAGTCGCCAGTACGGTCGCTTCATACGTGCCGACTATTTCTACAGACCGATTTATACCAGTGGCAACCATTGGTATTTCCGTGTTTACATCACGTACACCAATCATAACCATTTCTTCTTTCCCCGTCCTTATCACTATCATAAGTATGCGGGCGCCCACTATCGCACGCATTTCCACAATGCCAGTTATTACAAGGGACGCTATAAGCACTCTGCCTACAACGGCACCTATCGTATTCGTGACAATAAGTCCTATATCACGAATCGCCGTTCCGATTTCGGTTCGGTGAACATACGTCCTGGTACAAGCCGCGAACCAGCAAGGAAAGAATCGACATCAACGCGTCGCAGTACCCCACGTGACACGAGCACTTCGCGTACTACCAGCACTTCGCGCAGCAGTGCCGACACATCGCGTAGCAATACAAACTCCTCCCAGCGCAACACGACCCGAACGACGGATACCGGACGCCGCGAAAGCAGGTCCTCCAGCGTGCGGAGTTCTTCCGGAAACAACACGCGCAGTAGCGGCTCTTCTTCCGCAAGAAGCGGCAATTCGAGTCGGTCGAGCCGTTCGTCAGGCGACCGCCGTTGAGCAAAAAAGTGAGCGAATTATTTGTGTATCTGCTGAATAATTCGTTCCTTTGCACCGCTTTCGCGCAATCGCTGTCAGGACATAGAGAGAAGCCTGGTATGTTGCGTTGTAACGATTAAACAATTTAAGAACAATAACAATGGATTTAATTAAAATTGCAGAAGAAGCATTTGCTACAGGCAAGCAATATCCGGCATTCAAGGCTGGTGATACTGTAACGGTAGCATATCGTATTGTCGAAGGTAACAAAGAACGTGTACAGCTGTATCGCGGTGTTGTTATCAAAATCTCCGGTCACGGTGACAAGAGACGTTTCACTGTCCGCAAGATGTCAGGTACTGTAGGTGTAGAACGTATTTTCCCAATTGAATCACCGGCTATCGATAGCATCGAAGTGAACAAGATTGGTAAAGTTCGTCGCGCTAAATTGTACTATCTGCGTGCTCTTACCGGTAAGAAAGCAAGAATCAAAGAAAAAAGAGTTAACGGTTAATCCGTTCAAATCTGATTTCGAAATAAAAAAGGGAAGCCTGTTGTCAGGTTTCCCTTTTTTATTGCTTTGTTTTGCATCTGTTCGGCAGAAACGAATCGGTCGGTTGAGGCATGCGAAGCGGGCATTGCCGTATGAAAAATCCTCCTTTTCCGTTATTTCGGTAAAAGGAGGATTTCGAATAAAAAGGTATGATTCTTATCAGAACCTTTTGGCATTTGAGGTGATGCTACAATAGGATACACCTCCATTTCCATGGGTTATCGAAGGAGAGATTGCATCTCCCGATATCCGATGAACCTTATTTCAGTTCCCAACCCAAGGCACTGGCACCCAATACGGCAGCATCAGAGTCTTTCAGTTCGGATGCCAACAGTTTGGTTTTGCCTTTATAGATGTTCAGCACATTTTCGTCAAGGGCTTTCTGAATGGGCTTGAAGATGTAGTCGCCGGATTTAGCCAGACCACCGAACAGAACAATGGCTTCGGGGCTTGAGAAGGCGATGGCATCTGCCAAAGCTTCACCCAAGATGGTACCTGTGAAGTTGAAAATCTCTTGTGCCAGTTTATCACCCTGCACGGCAGCATCATACACGTCTTTTGATGTGATGTTTTCGGCGGGGATAGAGCGCAGTAAACTGGGTTCGGTGCGTGCAGTCAGGAATTCGCGTGCAGTGCGTGCCACACCGGTAGCTGAGCAATACGTCTCCAGACAGCCGTGACGTCCGCATCCGCAGAGGCGACCGTTTTCGCGGCGGATGATGGTGTGTCCCAACTCTCCGGCAAAGCCGTCGTGTCCGTAAACCATTTGGCCGTTGATGACGATGCCACTGCCGACACCTGTTCCTAAGGTGATCATGATAAAGTCTTTCATGCCTCGTGCGGCACCGTAAGTCATTTCGCCTATGGCGGCGGCGTTAGCGTCGTTGGTCAGTGCTGTGGGGATGCCCAAACGTTCTTCAAACATTGCTGCCAAGGGGATTACGCCTTTCCAAGGCAGATTGGGGGCAAATTCGATGGTTCCGTTATAGTAATTGCCATTGGGAGCACCGATACCGATACCTTTTATCCTTTCCACACCACCGTTTGCGATAATCAGGGGTAACAAATTCTGGCAGACAGCATCCACGTATGCATCTACTTGATCGTGGGCTCCAGTTTTGATGGAACCGCTTGCGATGATAGTTCCACGTGCATCTACAATACCAAAGACGGTGTTCGTTCCGCCTATGTCAATACCTACTACGTAGGGTTTCTCCATGCTCGAATTCATGATATTAAAATTTCATTTAAAGGGTTAGTTAATTGGTTTATGGTTACAAATTACACAAAGAAAAACGACACTTCAAAATCTTTTATAAAAAAAATTGCTCGCTTTGCAACTTTTCGTAACATGGCTGCGTCTAACAGTAAAAATTGATAAGAAAACTGGCTAAAACAAGAGAAATACGTGATACGGCTGAAAGACATTAACAAAACCTACAACAACGGAGCACCCTTGCATGTGCTCAAAGGTATCGACCTCAATATTAAGCGGGGCGAGTTTGTCTCCATTATGGGGGCTTCGGGATCGGGAAAATCTACACTACTTAATATATTGGGTATTCTGGACAACTACGATACCGGTGCATACTACCTGAACGATACGTTAATAAAGGACCTCAGCGAGAGCAAGGCGGCGGAGTATCGGAATCGAATGATTGGTTTCATTTTCCAGTCCTTCAATCTCATCTCTTTTAAGAATGCGATGGAAAACGTGGCGCTTCCGCTTTTTTATCAAGGGGTGGGGCGGCGCAAGCGCAACGCTCTGGCTTTGGAATATTTGGATAGGCTGGGGCTGAAAGAGTGGGCGCACCACATGCCCAATGAGATGTCCGGCGGTCAGAAACAGCGCGTTGCCATTGCGCGGGCACTGATTACCCAGCCGCAGATTATCCTTGCCGACGAACCGACCGGTGCTCTCGACAGTAAGACTTCCGTCGAAGTGATGCAGATTCTGAAAGACCTGCACAAGACTGGGATGACGATTGTCGTAGTCACTCACGAAAGCGGGGTTGCCAACCAGACGGACAAGATTATTCACATCAAGGACGGTATCATCGGCAGTATAGAAGAGAACCTGAATCATGACGCTTCTCCTTTCGGAAAAGACGGTTTCATGAAGTAAGACAGACCGTTTTCATGGAGTAAAACAGTGAAAAACGACCGGCTTATTCATCTTTCAAATCTTAGTTCATTATGTTAGATATCTTTCAAGAAATATACAGCTCTATAAAGAGAAACAAGTTGCGTACGTTCCTTACAGGGTTTGCCGTGGCATGGGGCATCTTTATGCTGATTGTGTTGTTGGGTGCTGGAAACGGTCTTATTCATGCTTTCGAGCACTCTTCTTCGGAGCGTGCCCTCAATTCTATCCGCATCTATCCGGGATGGACGTCCAAGCCCTATGAGGGACTGAAGGAGGGCCGCCGTGTACGCCTGGAGAACAGCGACCTGGAGGCTACCGAAAAATTCTTTCCGGACCACGTGACCAGTGCCGGAGCCACCGTGCGGCAGGACAACGTGAACCTCAGTTTCGGGCAAGAATATGTGAATCTCTCCCTGATGGGCGTGCATCCCAACTATACGGAGGTAGAGACCGTGAAGACTGCCGACGGACGTTTCATCAACCGGAACGACCTGAAGGAACGCCGGAAAGTCATTGTCCTACACAAGAAAACAGCCGAAGTCCTGTTCGGCAAGACGCATACCGAACCTATCGGCAAGTTTGTCAATGCAAGCGGTGTGGCCTATCAGGTGGTTGGCATCTACAACGACCAGGGAGACCGCGGCAACAGCGAAGCCTATATCCCTTTTTCCACCTTGCAAAGCATCTATAACAAAGGAGAACAGCTGAACAGCATCATCTTCACCACGAAGAATCTGGAGACGATAGAGAGCAACGAACAGTTTGAGAGCGCCTACCGTAAAGTGATCGGAGCCAACCGCCGTTTCGACCCTCAGGACAATAGCGCGATCTGGATCTGGAACCGTTTCACCAACTACATGCGTACGCAGAATGCAATGGGGATACTCCGCACCGCTATCTGGGTGATCGGCATCTTCACGTTGCTGAGCGGCATTGTCGGCGTTTCGAACATCATGCTGATTACCGTGAAGGAGCGGACGCGTGAGTTCGGCATCCGTAAGGCATTGGGGGCGAAACCGTTGTCCATACTTTGGCTGATTATTGTGGAGAGCATTGCCATAACTACCTTGTTCGGCTACATAGGCATGGTGGCGGGCATCGCTGTCACGGAATGGATGAATGCCGCCTTTGGCAAGCAGACGATGGATGCAGGCTTGTTCCAGCAGACCATGTTTTCGGACCCGACTGTCGACCTGGGCATTGCCGTGCAGGCCACACTGACTTTAATCGTTGCAGGAACACTGGCAGGCTTCTTCCCTGCAAGGAAAGCGGTAAGCATACGGCCGATAGAGGCTTTGAGGGCGGATTGATGACGGATTGATAACCACTGTTCATTCCCGATAATGACCAAGAACAGAAATATTCGAAGAGTATTCTGTTGCACTATAAAAGGTATTCCATTATACAATAAAAGGTATTCCACTATACTGTAAAAGGTATTCTGTAATGCTATAAATATATGTAAACAAGCATATTATGAGAATAGACATAGATTCTTGTGAGGAAATCCTCATTACGATTACAAGAAACAAGACGCGGAGTCTGCTGACGGCATTCGGCGTGTTCTGGGGCATATTCATGCTGGTTGCCCTTACTGGTGGCGGACAGGCCATGCAGGAGGCCATCAGCTCGGAGTTCAGGGGTTTTGCTACGAACTCGGCTTTTGTGGCCGCGCAGCGGACGGGAGAAGCATACAAAGGCTTCCGGAAAGGACGTTGGTGGGACTTGGAACTTGCGGATATAGACCGCCTGCGCCGTGGGGTTCCGGAGATAGACGTCATCACGCCCTCCTTCGCCTATTGGGGAAGGACGGCTGTGTACGAAGATAAGAAGTACGAATGCAGTGTGAAAGGGCTTTATCCTGACTACGAGCATATAGAGCACCAGGAACTTGCCTACGGACGTTTCATCAATGATGTAGATATCAAGGAGGCACGCAAGGTTTGCGTCATAGGCAAGCGGGTGTACGAAGGGCTGTTCCGTCCGGGTGAAGATCCGTGCGGGAAATACGTCCGGATAGACGGCATCTATTATCAGGTGATCGGCATGTGCATGTCCGTAAGCAACATGAACATACAGGGAGACGCCGAAGAAGCGGTCACCTTGCCCTACACGACCATGAAGCAGGCCTACAACTTGGGAAACCGCGTAGACGTGGTGTGCTTCACGGTGAAGCCGGACATCAAGGTGACAGACGTCCAGGAGAAGGTGGAGCGCATCGTGAAAGCAGCCCATTACATCTCGCCGGACGACAAGCAGGCGGTCATGATGCTGAATGCGGAGGCCATGTTCTCTATGGTGGACAATCTGATGACCGGCATCCGTATCCTGATCTGGATGGTGGGGCTGGGGACGTTGCTTGCCGGAGTGATTGGTGTGTCGAACATCATGATGGTGACGGTGCGCGAGCGGACCACAGAGATCGGTATCCGTCGTGCCATCGGTGCACGGCCGAAGGACATCCTGCAACAGATCCTTTCGGAAAGCATGGTGCTGACTTCCATAGCCGGCATGGCAGGCATCTCGTTTGCCGTACTGGTGTTGCAGGTGATGGAGACGGCGGTCAACGAGCCGGGGCGTGTCACTACTCATTTTCAGGTCTCGTTCGGCCTGGCTGTGGGCACTTGTGCGCTGCTGATTCTCTTAGGGGTGCTTGCCGGACTGTTCCCTGCCTACCGCGCGATGGCTATCAAGCCCATCGAGGCTATCCGGGATGAATAAAAGAGAGACGAACCGTGACAATACAATGAGAAAAGAGAATAAATAATATGAGAAAAGAACATAAATACAATGGGAAAAGCAAATAAATAATATGAGAAAAGAAAAACAATAACATAAGAATCATATGAAAAAGTATCTGAAAATCGCATTATTGGCAGTTGTGGCTGCCATTTTCATCTTTACGTTCGTGTTCCTTTACCGGAAGTCCAGGCCGAAGGTGACGCTCTATGAAACGGTGGCGCCCGCGGTGGCCGACCTGGAGAAAACAACAGTGGCAACCGGAAAGGTAGAGCCGAGAGACGAGATCCTGATCAAGCCCCAGATATCGGGTATCATCGATGAAGTCTACAAAGAAGCCGGACAGAACGTCCGCAAAGGCGAGGTGATAGCCAAGGTGAAGGTGATTCCCGAGCTGGGGACACTGAATGCCGCAGAGAGCCGCGTGCGCCTGGCGGAGCTGAATGCCCGTCAGGGAGAGATGGACTTTGCCCGCATGGAGAAACTCTTCAATGACCGGCTGGTCAGCCGCGAGGAGTACGAAAAGGCGGAGGTGAGCGTGAAGCAGGCGCGCGAGGAGCTACAGACGGCAAAGGATAATCTGGAGATCGTGAAGGAGGGCATCACCAAGAGCAACGCCTCCTTCTCGAGCACACTGATCCGCTCCACCATCGACGGGTTGATACTGGACGTTCCGGTGAAGGCGGGCAACTCGGTGATTATGAGCAATACGTTCAACGACGGAACCACGATTGCCACGGTGGCCAACATGAACGACCTGATATTCCGCGGAAAGATTGACGAGACCGAGGTAGGCCGCGTGCACGAAGGCATGCCGGTGAAGCTGACGATAGGCGCGCTGCAGAACCTGTCGTTCGACGCGACGCTGGAGTACATCTCTCCGAAGGGGGTGGAAGAGAACGGTGCGAACCAGTTTGAGATAAAGGCGGCCGTGCGGGTGCCGGACTCGGTGGTGGTCCGTTCGGGCTATTCGGCCAATGCGGAGATTGTGCTCGAGCGTGCGCATCAGGCGCTCACCCTGCCCGAAAGCACGATTGAGTTCAGCGGCGACAGCACGTTTGTGTATCTGCTGACGGACAGCGTGCCCCAGCAGAAGTTCGAGCGCCGCGCCGTGCGTGTAGGCATGAGCGACGGCATCAAGATCGTCATCCGCGAGGGCGTGGACGGCAAGAGCCGCGTGCGCGGTGCGGAGAAGAAAGACTAAACGGGTGTCGCGGCACCATTTATCATAACCCCATAGAATTGTAGAAAGATGAAGAAGAGACTGATTATAGCCTGCCTCGTGCCGTGCGCTGTCTGGGCACAGGCACAGGAGGAATGGACCTTGCGCCGTTGCATCGACCATGCCATCGACCATAACATAGAGATCCGTCGCGCGGAGAATGCCGCGGAACAGAGCGCAGTGGGCGTGAACACCGCCAAGTGGGCGCGCCTGCCGAACCTGAACGGCGGAGCGGGGCAGAACTGGAACTGGGGACGCACGCAGACGGCGGTGAAGGATGAGGCCACGGGCGACTATTCTACGGTGTACGTCAATACGAACAGCACCAGCACCAGCATGTCGCTCTCCACCACCGTCCCCCTGTTCACCGGGTTGGAGCTTCCGAACCAGTATGCGCTGGCCAAGCTGAACTTCAAGGCCGCCGTTGCGGATTTGGAGAGGGCGAAGGAGGACATCTCCATCAATGTGGCCTCCGCCTACCTGCTGGCACTGCTCGACAAGGAGCTGCACCAGGTGGCCCTCGGACAGGTGGAGCTGAGCCGGGAGCAACTGGCACGTCTCACGCGGCTTGCCGAGCTGGGGAAGGCGTCGCCCGCCGAAGTGGCCGAGGCGAAGGCGCGTGTGGCGCAGGACGAGATGAATGCCGTGCAGGCGGACAACAACTACCGGTTGGCACTGCTCGACCTGAGCCAGCTGATCGAGCTGGAGACGCCCGAAGGACTGGCGCTGCCCCGTCCGGCGGCGATGTCGGACCTGCCCGTCCTGACGCCGCCGGACGAGGTCTATCAGACCGCCCTGACGGCAAAGGCAGCCGTGCGTGCCGCGCAATACCGTCTGGAAGGCAGCAAGCACAGCATCCGCATCGCGCAGAGCAACTATTACCCCCAGCTCAGCCTGAACGGCAGTCTGGGGACGAACTACTATTCCACGCTTGAGCGCAGTTTCAGCCGGCAGATGCGCGACAACTTCAGCAAGTACGTGGGCTTCAACCTCAGCGTGCCCGTCTTCAACCGCTTCTCCACCCGCAACCGGGTGCGTGTGGCGCGGCTTCAGCAGGAGGAGTATGCGTTGCAGTTGGACAACGTGAAGAAGGCGCTTTACAAGGAGATACAGCAGGCGTGGTACACCGCCTTGGCCTCCGAGAGCAAGTACACCAGCAGCCGTACGGCGGCCGAGGCCAGTAAGGAGGCGTTCAGGCTGATGAGCGAGAAGTACGACAACGGCAAGGCGACCGCCGTGGAGTATAACGAGGCGAAGCAGAACCTCATGAGGGCACAGTCCGACGAGCTGCAGGCGAAGTATGAATACCTGTTCCGTACGAAGATACTGGATTTCTATAAGGGGGTGGCGATCGAGTAGGTATCGGGGAGTGGTGCGCGTCGCGTGCGGGAAGGCTGCGGGATGTGTGCGGGAAGACTGCGCGTCGCGTGCAAGAAGGCTGCGGATGGCAAGCCCTGTGTGGACACTCAAATCCAACAATGCAACTATAACGCAGCGGGAAAACGCCATTTAACATCCTTTGATACTATGGAGCCGATATGTTAACGCTACGGTTCCATTTTAACACCAGTCGTTAGGACTGGGAGTGTACTAGCGAGGTACTGGCGGGGTACTGGGGGGGGTAGTGGCGGCGGAGTGGCTGAAAAACGATGAAATTTCGACAAAAATATTAATCTTATTTAACCGGTTTCCGTGAACCGTTTTTCAGCCATGCATCATATTTCCGTGAACCCTTTTTCGGCCGTCCCCCGCAAGACGCGCTATTTGGCATGCCGGATGCCTTCCCTTTTCCTCCGAAAAACCTTCCGCTTTCGCCCGGAAAACCTCCCCCTTTCTCCCGAAACGCCTCCCCGAAACGCCCCTCCTTCTTTTTTCCCCCTATCCCTATATCCATTCTGACCGATTTCATGTATATTTGCCGTATGAATCCATTCGTCAGCATAATCATCCCCTTCTACGGCGAGGCAGACCCTGCCTTGTTGCAGCGCGCCCTCGACTCCATACGCGGACAGGGGATGGCGGAAGAAGAATACGAAATCATCATCACCGACGATGCCGGCCGGACCACTGGCGGCGCGCGCAACAACGGCATGCGGCAGGCCCGGGGCGAGTACCTGCTCTTTGTCGATGCCGACGACATCCTGCTGCCCCGTGCCCTCCCCCCCTGCCTGACACTCCTGAGGCAGCACTCGCCCGACATCCTGCTTTTCGGCTTCCGCCAGATACGGCGCGGCACGCCTCCCGCCCCGCCTCCCCAGCCCCACGTACAGCCGCCCACATTCACCCGATACCCCTCCGGCCCCCACTATATGCTGTCCACCAACTTCCTGGGCGTCGTCTGGGCGCACCTCTTCCGCCGCGACATGCTCGAAGCAGCCCGCCTCACCTTCTGCGAGACCAGTCTCTTCGAAGACGAAGAATTCGTGGCCAAAGCCTATTACCACGCCCGAAGCATGCTCGTAGCCCCCTGTCAGGCCTACGGCTACAGCTGCCTGCCCTACGGCTACAACTCTCTGCCCGACTCACGCTCTCTGCCCGACACAGCGCTCGCCCGCTCTAAGAAAATGGACGCCTTCTGCTTCATGCTCCTTCGCCTGAAAGCACTCCACAGTTCCGCGCAGCCGAACACCCTGCCCGAGAAAGCCCTGTGCCGCAGGATACGCTTCCTCACGATAGACTACATCCGCCGGATGCGGTACGACCGATGCCGCATCAACGAGATAAACCGCCGGCTGTCATTCATCAAGCACGTCGGACTCTTGCCCTTGCCCCACCAAGCATACGGCTGGAAGTACCGCCTCACAGCCCTTCTCGTCAACCTCTATGCCCGATTGTTCTTACGAAGATACAAACCCCTATACCCCACCTGCCTATGAAAATACTGCTACTCGGAGAATTTAGCGGCCTGCACTGGAACCTTGCCGAAGGCCTGCGCGCCTTAGGATGCCACGTCACCGTAGCCTCCGACGGCTGCGGCTGGCGCAACTACCCGCGCGACATCGCCCTCGACCGCCCGACCGACAGCCTGCGCCACGGCATCGCCTGCCTCCTGAGCATCCTGCGACACCTGCCCGAATTCCGCGGATACGACGTAGTCCAGCTCATCAGCCCCTACTTCCTCCGCCTGCGGAGCGAACGCACCCTGCCCGTCTACCGCTACCTGAAGCGCCACAACGGCAAAGTCTTCCTGGGCGCCTTCGGCACCGACTACTACTACGCCCGCGCCTGCATGGAGACCGATACCTTCCGATACTCCGACTTCAAGATAGGCGACCGATACCGCGACACCCCCTTCAACCGCGTCACCCTCCAAGACTGGTACCACGGCGCCTCCGCCCGCGCCACCCGCGCCATTGCCCAGACCTGCGACGGAATCATCGCCTGCCTGTGGGAATACTACGTCTCCTACCGGCCCCACTTCCCCCGGAAGACCGTCTTCATCCCCCTGCCCATCGACCGGCGCGAAATCGTCCCGCGCGTGCGCGCCGTGCCCCAAGTCCTCAACTTCTTCGTCGGCGTGCAGACGGCACGCAGCAACCTGAAGGGAACGGACATCATGCTCCCCGTCCTCCGCCAGGTGCAACGGCGATACCCCGACCTCTGCCGCATCACCGAAGTGCACGACGTCCCCTACGACCGCTACCGGCAGCTGATGGACGACGCCGACGTCCAGTTGGACCAACTCTACTCCTACACCCCCTCCATGAACTCCCTGCTCGCCATGGCCAAGGGCCTGACCGTAGTGGGAGGCGGCGAACCCGAAAACTATGACATCATCAACGAACCCCGCCTACGCCCCATCATCAACGTCCTGCCCGACCGGCAGGACATCTACCGGAAGCTGGAAGACCTTGTCCTCCACCGCGAACGCATCCCCGAACTCTCGGCACAGAGCATCGAATACGTGGCACGGCATCACGACCACATCGAGGTGGCCCGCCGCTACCTCGACTTCTGGAGCAGACGGTAAACATCGTCCCGCCCTTGTCTCGCTTTTGCCTCGTTCTTCTATCCTCGTGTCGGCTTTTTTCTGTACACTTTCCCCCTCCTCGCAGTCCTTCTTCCTCCCTTCGGGACGCATGCGCGAGGGGCAGATTGACCCTTCGTCGGACGGATTTCACCTTTCGCACGGACATGCCTTTTCCTCTGTCGCATAGCCCCCCCCTTAAGGTATGATGTAACATGAGCAAAGAAAAATGATATAAATCTCCCCCATGATGTAATATCGGCAAAGGAATATGTTAGATAACCGAATCCTGTTTTCAAAAATCTTGTGTATATTTGTTGTCGGGAGATTCAGCCTCAGGCGTCCGGACCGGATGCTTCGCTGACGAATACTTCCCGCTACCGAAAACTCTAACGAAAAAAGATATGACCATGCGAAACCGTTTTTGTATTTTTCTACTGGCAGTCATTGCCTATAGTGGCGCGATTCTTGCGCAAACCCGCCGTGCCGGCAATCCGGTGATTTATGCCGATGTGCCGGACATGTCCATCGTCCGGGTGGGAGACACGTATTACATGAGCAGCACAACCATGCACATGGCCCCCGGCGTCCCCATCATGAAGTCGAAAGACCTCGTGAACTGGCAACTGGTGAGCTACTGCTATGACGTCCTCGACGACATGGACGAACTGAACCTCACCGGTGGCAAGAGCACCTACGGGCGAGGCTCTTGGGCAAGCTGCATCCGTTATCATAATAAGAGGTATTACGTAACCACCTTTGCCCAGACCACCGGAAAGACATACGTCTTCACCACCGACAACATAGAGAAAGGCTCCTGGACCACCACCACTTTCACCCCCGCCCATCACGACCACACAGTCTTCTTCGACGATGACGGCCGCATCTACATCATTTGGGGCGGAGGCCGGTTGCACGTAGCCGAACTGAAAGACGACCTGTCCGGCCTCAAGGAAGGCACGGAGCGGATACTCATCGAAAACGCCAGTGCCCCCTCGGGCAACAACGTCAGCCTGCCTGCCGAAGGCTCGCAGCTCTTCAAGGTGAACGGGAAGTATTATCTCTTCAACATCACCTGGCCCAAGGGCGGAATGCGCACCGTGGTCGTCCATCGCTCCGACAGCATGGACGGACCGTGGGAAGGCAAGGTCGTCCTTCAGGACAAAGGCGTTGCCCAAGGTGGCCTGGTCGATACCCCCGACGGAAGGTGGTTTGCCTATCTATTCCGCGACAATGGTTCGGTGGGGCGCATCCCTTACTTGGTTCCTGTGAAGTGGGAAGAGGGCTGGCCCGTGCTCGGCATCGACGGCAAAGTGCCCGACACGCTGGAACTTCCTGCCGGCAAAGGCCTGATTCCGGGCATTGTCGCCTCAGACGAGTTTACCCGCAAGAAGGGGGACGCCGCCTTGCCCCTGGTCTGGCAGTGGAACCATAACCCCGACAACTCCCTCTGGTCCGTCAGCGAACGCAAGGGCCATCTCCGCCTGAAGACCGGCCGCCTGGACAATGACTTCCTGCAGGCACGCAACACCCTGACGCAACGCACCATCGGTCCCGCCTGCTCTGCGACCACTTCCCTCGACCTGTCTGCCATGAAAGAGGGAGACTTCGCAGGACTTGCCCTCTTGCAGAAGAAGTACGGGCTGGTAGGCGTGAAGGCAGAAGGCGGCGTGAAGAAACTGGTCATGGTCAGCGCACAGACCGACAAGCCGGAGGAGGTGGAAAGCCTGCCGCTGAACCAAAATACCGTATTCCTGAAAGCGACTTGCAACTTCGTGGAACGGGCGGACGAAGCGGACTTCTACTATAGCCTGGATGGCAAGAAGTGGGTGAAGATAGGCAGCCGGCTCAAGATGGCCTATACCATTCCGCACTTCATGGGATATCGCTTCGGCCTCTTCAACTATGCAACGCAGACGGCAGGCGGTTATGTGGACTTCGACTATTTCCGTATCGCTGGAGAGTGAGCCTTTGTCTCCTCGTCTCCTCGTCTCCTCGTCACCTTGTTTCCTGCGAAACTTGAACTTGCGAAAGTTGAGCAAACAATTATAAATCAGTAATCCGTATTTAGCAATGAAAAAAGAAAAAGTAATATTCTCGACAGGCAGACAGGTCATCCTGTTCTTCCTCTGTATGGCAATGTTCTCTACAGGAGGATTTGCCCAACATGGCAAAAGTAAGAAAGTAAAGAACGCCCCCGTCTTCTCGCAAGTGGTCTATCAGGGAGACGACAAAGTCTACAATGAGCATCCGCTGAAGGCTGGTGAGTTCTACAACCCCATCTTGCAGGGCTGCTATCCCGACCCGGCCATCACCCGCAAGGGCGACGACTATTTCCTGGTCTGCTCCTCCTTTGCCATGTTCCCCGGTGTCCCCATCTTCCATTCCAAAGACTTGGTGAACTGGACGCAGATAGGCCATGTGCTTGACCGCACCTCACAGCTGAAAGTGCACGACACGGGCATCAGCGCCGGTGTGTATGCCCCCGCCATCAAGTACAATCCCAATAACGATACGTTCTACATGATTACAACCCAGTTTGCCGGAGACTTCGGGAATATCATCGTGAAGACCAAAGACCCCTTCAAGGGCTGGAGCGATCTGGTGAAGCTGAACTTTGAAGGAATAGACCCTTCCATCTTCTTCGATGATGACGGAAAGGCATACGTGGTTCATAACGACGCCCCTAACCGAGGCGAAGCGCTCTATGAAGGGCATCGTGTCATCAAGATATGGGAGTATGATGTAGAGAACGACCAAGTGATAGCCGGAACAGACCGCATCATCGTGAACGGCGGAGTGGACTTGGCAAAGAAGCCTATCTGGATAGAAGCGCCACATCTTTATAAGAAAGACGGACGCTACTACCTGATGTGTGCCGAAGGCGGCACGGGTGGCTGGCACAGCGAGGTAATCTTTGTCAGCGATACCCCCAAGGGACCCTATAAGCCTGCTCCGAGCAATCCCATCCTGAGCCAGCGGTATCTGAATCCCGACCGTGCGAACAAAGTGGACTGGGCAGGCCATGCTGACCTGGTAGAGACGCCCGACGGCAAGTATTATGGTGTATTCCTGGCGATACGTCCGAACGAGAAGGGAAGAGTGAACATGGGGCGTGAGACGTTCATTCTGCCAGTGGACTGGTCAGGTGAGTTCCCTGTCTTCGAGAACGGACTTATCCCGATGGAACCTAAACTGAACATGCCCGAAGGCGTGGAGAACAAGACGGGCAAAGAGGGTTACTTCCCTAACGGCAACTTCACGTTCACTGAGAACTTCACGTCTCCACAGTTGGATTATCGCTGGATTGGCTTGCGGGGTCCCCGCGAGGAGTTTGCCTCCGTGCTGAAGGAGGGTGGTTTGCAAATCACTCCCTTCCCCGTGACCATCAAGGAGGTGAAACCCACTTCAACCCTCTTCCACAGACAGCAGCACAACAACTTCTCCTTTACTGCAACACTGAAATACGCTCCGAAATCGGAAAAGGACTTGGCAGGCATTACCTGCGCACAGAGCGAAAGGTTCAACTATGTGTTTGGTGTGACCAAAAAGGATAAAGACTTCTATCTGGTACTGGAGAGGACAGAAAGAGGTACTTCGAGAGTGCTTGCCAGCACCAAGGTGGAGTTGAAAGAACCGATTCGCCTGCAAGTGAAGGGAACAGGCGATGACTATGAATTCAGTTACTCTACCGGTGGCGACCGCTTTGTACGCTTGGGCGGCATCGTGTCTGGTGATATTCTCTCAACCAATGTAGCCGGAGGATTTACAGGTTGCCTGCTCGGTCTGTATGCTACTTCGGCCAATGATATCCTTGTGGAATAATCTGCAGTAAAAAGCGGTTATGGTATAAAGGAATTTATGCAATCGATAATCCTTCCGATCTCTCTGTCCGTCAGCAGGGGGGAGATGGGAAGGCTTAACTCCTCGTTATGGATGCGTTCCGTAATGGGGAGTTTCTGCATTCCATACGCCTGTCGTAGCGCCGCCTGTCGATGAGGCGGGACGGGATAGTGGATTTGTGTCTGGATGTGATGCGCGGCCAGATGCTGCTGTAGCTTGTCCCTGTGGGGAGAGAAGACGGGGAAGATGTGGAAAACGTTGTCTGCACCGATGCCCTGGGGGGCGATGTTGTTCCGTAGGTGCAGTCGTCCCCAGTGGATATGTTCGTGGTATAGGCGGGCTATTTCGCGGCGGCGGGCATTGTCCTTGTCCAGGCGGGGAAGTTTTACGGAGAGGGCGGCTGCTTGCAGTTCATCCAGGCGGCTGTTGATGCCTGGGTACTGGTGGATGTATTTGGTTGTGGAACCGTAGTTGGCAATGGCACGGATGAGAGTGGCAAGGTGGGCGTCGTTTGTTGTGACGGCTCCCCCGTCTCCCAGTGCGCCTAAGTTCTTGGCGGGGTAGAAGCTGAAGGCAGCGGCATCACCCAGGTTGCCGGCACGCAAAGGCTGTTCTTCGCCTCTTCGAAGGCTTTCACTGGAAATGATGCAGCCTCTTCGGAAGTCTTCGCAGGGAATGCTACCGTGTGCTTGGGATGCTTTAAGGCAGATAGCTCCATGTGCTTGTGCGGCATCTTCTATGATTTTCAGTCCGTAGCGGGTGGCGAGGTCGTGTATTCCCTGCATGTCTGCCAGGCGGCCGTACAGGTGGACGGGCAGGATGGCACGTGTGCGCGGGGTAATCAGGGTTTCGGCATAGGCGGTGTCGATGTTGCATGTTGCAGGAGAAGGCTCGCAGAGCACGGGTTTCAGACCGGCGCGCAGGATGGCGAGCAGGGTGGCGATGTAGGTGTTGGCGGGGACAATCACTTCGTCTCCGGCAGACATCGTTCCTGCTTCGCGGTAAGCGAGGAAGATGAGGGTGAGGGCATCCAGTCCGTTTCCGGTACCGATGCAGTGGACGGTTCCGCAGTAACGGGCGAAGTCTTGCTCGAAGCGGGCTGTGGCTTCACCGTAGAGGTACCATCCGCTGCGGGAGACGCGCGCGAGGGCGTCGGAGAGGGCCGGTTCGAAAGAGGCGTTGAGCTGTTGCAGGTCCAAGTACTTTATCATGGGTTCGGTTGGTGGATGAGGTTAGAGTTTTAGTTCATAGATGTCGTATAGGATTGCCCTTGCGCCGAAACCTTCTTTCTGGAAGAGCAGTCCTTCGTTCAGTATCTGTCCGCCCTGTTCGGTGGATATGCCGAAGTCGAAGTAGCGTTTGTGGGCATAACGCTCGCATATCAGTTGCTGGAACAGTAAGTCGAGTGCGCCTTGTTTCTTTCCGAGTGGAGAGGCGGCGATGTATTGCACGTGGGCCACTTGTTCCGTCTCGTAGACGACGCATCCGCCCAAGGTCTCTTTACCATTACATACGCGGAAGAGGGCGATCTGTTGGGGGAAGTTCCGGTGGAGCCGGCAGATCTCTTCCAGGGTGTGTACGGGGGAGGTGTGATACCGTTCGTGCAGGTTTGCTTCCAGTATCTCCCAGAAAGAGGCAAAGTCTTCGTCTTCGGTGATGGTCAGGGCATGTGCCAGGGCCTTTTTCTGCTGGCGTCGGCGGAGCGTGCGGAAGGGTAGCCGGTCGGCAGGGGCGATGGTTGATGAGAGGCTACGGGCGGTAAGTGTGGCTCCCATACGGGTGAGGACATACAGGTCTTCTTCCGCTGGATAGCGATGATAGATGTGGGGTATGGCGCGATAGATGAATGATTTCAGATGGTATTCTTCTTGCAGGTATCCGAGTACGGCGTGGAACGCATCCCTCACCTGCTGCAAGGTTATGGAGGGAGACATGACCATTCCGGCGTAAGTCAGCCCCTGATGGGAATAGAAACAGCTGTCGGAGATATTGCCCGGCAATACGGCTATTAGTCTTTTATTGCAATAGATGAGCAGGGAGCAATCCTCGAAACGGTCGGCATGATAATCCATGTACTCACGCAGCAATAGAAATGTCCCGTTCTTGGAGTGGCAGACAAAGCGGTTCCAGCGCTCTTTGTCCTCTGCCGAATAGCGGACTATGTTCCATTTGGGGATGGTTGTTCTACTAATTCCCATGTCTTTATTTGTAGGATAGCGTTAAAGCTTCTCTGATATTAATCTGATATTAATCTGTTTTTTCGTTTCTTTTCTCCTGCCTTTCTTCCGCCTTCTGTGCTGTCTTGCTCCGCCTTCTGCGGTGTTTTGCTCCGGTGGCCATACGGGCATTCCTGTTTTCGTACATATAGGCATGTCCCGATGCTTCTGCCGGGTACGGATGATGCCTTTGATGGGTACGGATAGTGCAAATATAGACATATATGATTAAAAATTATTGGTTTTCTCTTCTTATAGTCCGAAAAAAAGAAAAAAGTACCTTTTTTCTTCCCTTTACGATGGGATGAAAATAGTATTATGTATATTTGTAGCCATCTAAAAAAACTGAACAAAATGAAAAGAATGACCTTGAAAATTATTTCTTGTGCGCTCTTGCTGATTGTACTGTCACTGAGTTCCTGTGAATCTGCATATAAAGTGGTACAAGCGAAAGGCACGATGGTAGCCATTGATTCTACATGGGACGCGAAGCCAGATGCCGAGGCTGTGACGTTGCTGGCCGGGTATAAGGCAAAAGTTGACAGTGTCATGTATCGTGTGGTAGGTACGGCGGAAATGAGCATGGACAAGGGAGCACCCGAAAGCCTGCTTTCCAATCTGGTGGCCGACGTGCTGCGTAATGCTGCCGGACAGGTGCTGGGTAAGCCTGCCGACATGGGATTGGTGAATATGGGTGGACTGCGCAATGTGTTGACCGAAGGTCCCATTACCTGCGAGAACATTTATGAGATATTGCCTTTTGAAAACTCCCTTTGCGTGCTGACCATGAAAGGTGTCTATCTGAAAGAACTGTTTAATAATATTGCGGTGCGTCATGGTGAAGGGGTCAGCGGAGTACAACTCGTGATAACAAAAGACGGAAGACTGTTCCAAGGCACGGTCGGCAGTCGCCCGGTAGAGGATGAACAGCTCTATACCATTGCCACCATAGACTACCTGGCCGATGGAAACGACGGTATGTTGGCTTTACCCCAGGCGGAGAAGCGGGAGTGTCCCGAAGGAGCCACCTTGCGCGGCCTGTTCATGGACTACGTGGAACGTCAGACTGCAGCAGGAAAGAAGATAACCTCCCGTATGGAGGGCAGAGTGATCGTGAAGGACGAGTGATCACCCGCTTTTTTTTAAAACCATTAAACCAGAAATCATAACGCTTATATTTATCATTCATGAAACGATATATTCTTATCTTATTGACAATCGGCTGTCTCCTTCCGGTTTCAGCACAGCAATCCAATGGAGCTATTCATCAGGAACCTCTTTGTCTGCTGACTCCCGATTCGGACCAAGGCACCAAGCAGCTGGTGATATTGCAGACAAGCGATACGCATAGCCGCATCGAACCTATTGCCGCCCGTGCAGCCGACCGCAATGCTGGCATGGGAGGGACGGTTCGCCGTTCTACTTTCATAAAGGAAGCGCGTGAGGCGAATCCCGACCTGTTGCTATTCGACTGTGGGGACATCTCTCAGGGAACGCCTTATTATAACATGTTTCAAGGTGAGGTGGAAATCAAGATGATGAACCTCATGGGCTACGATGCCATGACGATTGGCAACCATGAATTTGATTTCGGCTTGGAGAACATGGCACGCCTGTTCCGCATGGCACGCTTCCCCGTCGTATGTGCCAATTACGATGTGACGGGCACCGTGCTCGAAGGCCTGGTAAAACCCTACGTCATCCTCGAACGCGCCGGACTGACCATTGGTGTCTTCGGCCTCGCCCCAAAGATGGAAGGGCTGGTGCAAGCCGATAAGTGTGAAGGGGTGGTCTATAACGACCCTATCGAAGCGGCCCGGAAAACCGTGGACATCCTGAAGAACCAAGAAAAATGTGATGTCGTTATCTGCCTGTCCCATCTTGGCTATCAGCTGGAGAACGCTCCTTGCGATGTGGAGTTGGCACAGAAAACGAATCATATTGATGCCATTCTGGGCGGACACACTCATACCTTCATGAAAGAGCCGGTCATCTATCTGAACAAGGACGGTGAAAATGTGCCTGTGCTGCACTCTGGAAAAAGCGGTATTTATGTTGGTATGCTGAAACTGACGTTAACCCAAGATAAAACCTCTAAATCTTCATCCAAGTAACCTCATTCAAGTAACGACATAAATGAAGAGAACTCTTCTCATACTGTTGATTGCCCTTTTGTGGGGCAATAGGGCATTGCTTTGCGCACAGACAGAGGTTCGCCCCCTGCCTTGGCCGGAGGATACTCGTTGCCGGCAATGGACCGATTCCGTACTGGCGAGCATGAACCTGCCGGAGAAGGTAGGGCAGTTGCTGCTCGCCACCCTCCCCGCCAAAGCTGACAAACAGGAAAAGAAACAGCTACGCGACCTGCTCAAGAAGCATAAGGTAGGCGGACTATCCTTCACCGAAGGTACTCCGGAAGAGCAGGCAATCCTGACCAACCTTGCACAGAAAACCTCCCAATCCCCTCTTCTGATAGCTACCGACAGTGAATGCGGTCTCTCCCAACATCTGGAAGATGTGCCCCGTTTCCCGAAGAATGCTGCTCTCGGCTGCATCGGAGACAATCGCCTGATTGACGAATACGGTCGTGAAGTGGCACGTGAGTTCCGCGAATTGGGGATACAGATCACCTTTGTACCTGATGCGGATACCGACACCAGTCTTTCTTCCCTGTTTGCGCCTGTACATTCCTTCGGTGAAGACGAAAAGCTGGCGGAAGAAAAAGAATCAGCCTACAGGCAAGGACTGGAAAGTGGTGGTGTATTCGCAGCTGAAGCGCTCAAAGTGAAAGATATCACCTCTGTACCGCGGCATGCAGCGGAAGCACTACTTGCCGGAGGCGATATGCTGAAAGTGCAGCATGCAGTAGGAGATGCCGTGAAAAGTGTGCTGGATGCTGTGAAAGACGGTGTGCTTACCGAATCGGAAATCGAAACTAAATGTCGCAAGATACTTGCCTATAAGTATCATTTGGGGCTGCATTTGCCGCGTAAACCATTGCGGGTAAGCGGCATGAGCTTCCGCATCCGTACAGACAGTGCACAGGCATTGGCAGCAAGATTGCGTCAGGCGGCAGTCACTGTGTTGGGCAATCATTTCGGGATATTACCCCTGACACCCGCCGCCGGTGCGCCAATAGCTGTATTGAGCGTGGGCGAAGGCGATGACCATACTTTCATGGAAGAGATGCAGCGCCTTTCCCCCGTCCCTGTGGAGCATCTCCATCTGACACGGGAGATGACCGCCGCCGACCGCCGCGAACTGGCAGACCGGTTGGCCGCTTACCGCCGCATCGTGATTAGTGTGTCCGGGAGGGATGTCGACTTGGTTGCCTATGCCGATTTCCTCGCTGAACTGGATGTACCCGCCCCGTTGGTATATGCCTTTTTCACCTCTTACAGGGAGATGCGGCTACTGGAGCCTGCCTTGAAGAAGTCAAGCGCCGTTCTTCTGGGACATTCGTCGGAACCGGACATCAAGCAGCATGTGGCAGGCGTATTGTTCGCCAAAGCCCCTGCCCAAGGAAAGCTCTCCATGAACATCGGGCTACTCTATCAGGCTGGTGAGGGCTGTATGGTCACTTCGGGCATGAAGCCGGGAAATTTCATCCCCGAAGATTTGGGCATGAAGTCCTACGAACTGCACCGTATCGACGCCATCGTCCGTGCAGGACTGGACGCCAAGGCCTATCCCGGTTGTCAAGTACTGGTTCTGAAGGACGGTCGTCCTGTCTACCACAAGTGTTTCGGCACGCACTCTGATAAGGACACCACTGCCGTGCGCCCTACGGATATGTTCGACCTTGCCTCCCTCACCAAGACCACAGCCACGCTGCTTGCCGTCATGAAACTATATGATGAAGGCAGGCTGAAACTGACTGACAAAGCCTCCCATTATCTACCTTTCTTGCGGAACACCAACAAGAAGAACATCACTCTCAAAGAGCTTCTCCTCCACGAATCCGGCCTCCCGCCCTACATTCGTTTCTATATGGAAGCCATCGACCCCAATTCCGTACACGGTCCTTACGCCCAAAGTTGGGTAGACCAATGGCATCATACCCAGGTGAGCGAGCATAGCTACTACTGCTCGGACTTCAAGTTCAAGAAAGGATTAGTCTCTTCTCAGGCATCTTCCGTCCACACTCTGCACGTGGCCGACGGAATGTGGTTGAACAAGAGTTTCAAGAATACCATCCTGCAACAGATTGCCCGCTGCGACATGGACAGCAAGCGATATGTCTATAGCGACCTCGGCTTCATCCTTCTGCAACAAGTCGTGGAAGCGATTGTCAAACTGCCGATGGACCTCTATCTTGCCAAGGAATTCTACGCGCCTATGGGCTTACAGCGTACCCTCTACCAGCCTTTGCAGCGATACTCCAAGCAAGAGATCATGCCCACGGCGTCCAATGACTTCTTGCGTCGGCAAGACCTGTGCGGCTATGTGCACGATGAGGCTGCTGCCTGCTTGGGTGGCATCTCCGGCAATGCGGGACTGTTCTCCACGGCAACCGAAGTGGCCATGCTCTATCAGATGCTGCTGAACGGAGGAGAGCTGAATGGCAAACGCTATCTGAGCGAGGCCACCTGTCGTCTGTTCACGACAGAAACATCCGCCATCAGCCGTCGTGGGCTGGGCTTTGACAAACCCGACCTGAAGAGCCCGAAGAGCAACCCTTGTGCTCCTTCCGCCCTGTCCGGCGTCTATGGGCATACTGGATTCACCGGCACTTGCGTTTGGGCAGACCCCGTGAACCGGATGGTATATGTCTTTCTCAGTAACCGCCTGTGCCCCAACGTGTGGAACACGAAATTAGGAGAAATGAATATCCGCACTGACATACAGGAAGCCATCTATCGAAGCCTGAAATAACCTGCGCATCAAGTAGCGGAAAGGCACGACAAATACGGTGTTTTTTACTAATTAGTCCAAAAAACTCCCTCTTTACCGTGCCTTTCTGTCCGAAATGCTATACCTTTGGTAGCCTTAATGTATAACAGATGATGATGAAAAAACTATTCCTATCTTTTCTTATTATATGCGGCTGTCTTTTCTGTCCTGCTATCCGGGCACAGGTGCAGCCCATACAACAATCTCTTCTTTCTTCCGTCGAACCCCTCATGCTCCGTCGGCTTCCCGATGACGAGCGGTGTCGGCAGTGGGTAGACTCCGTGCTCCACCGGATGAGCCTGAAAGAACGCATCGGCCAGTTGTTTATCTATACCATTGCTCCGGAACAGAACAAACCCAATTGCGACCTGCTGCGCAAAGTGGTGAACGACTATAAAGTGGGCGGACTGCTCTTCTCCGGCGGACTGACAGAGAACCAGGTCGCCCTGACGAACGAGGCGCAGAAGATGGCGAACATCCCCTTGATGATCACCTTCGACGGCGAATGGGGACTGGCAATGCGTCTGCGCGGCACGCCGGTGTTTCCCCGCAACATGGTGCTGGGCTGCATCCAGAACAATGAACTTCTGTATGAGTACGGTCGTGAGATGGCACGCCAATGCCGTGAACTCGGGGTACAGGTCAACTTTGCCCCAGTGGCGGATGTGAATATCAATCCGAAGAATCCGGTCATCAACACCCGTTCCTTCGGCGAAAGCCCTGCAAACGTGGCAGACAAGGTGATCGCCTACTCCCGCGGGCTGGAAGAGGGCGGCGTGCTCTCCGTCAGCAAGCATTTTCCCGGACATGGCGATACGGATATCGATTCACATCATGCCCTGCCCGTACTACCTTTTTCGCGTGCGCGACTGGACAGCGTGGAACTGTATCCGTTCAAGCGGGCCATTCAGGCGGGACTGTCCGGCATGATGGTGGGACACTTGGAAGTGCCCGTACTCGAACCGAAGAGGGGAGTGCCCTCTTCGCTCTCCCGTCGCGTGGTGCACGACTTGCTGATTACAGAAATGAACTTCCGTGGATTGGTATTTACGGATGCGTTGGCGATGAAGGGCGTCTCTACTACCGACCATACGGTTTGTCTGAAAGCCCTGAAGGCGGGACACGACCTGTTGCTTGTACCTCGCCGTATCAAAGAGGAAGTGGATGCCATTCTGGATGCCGTGAAGAGTGGCGAACTGGCTGAATCGGAAATCGAAGCGAAATGCCGGAAAGTGCTTACCTATAAGTATGCCCTCGGCTTGTCGGTGAAACCGTTTGTCCGCCTCTCCGGACTGGGGAACCGTCTCAGCACGGCGCATACCCGTGACCTGATACGACGGCTGAACCAGGCTGCAATCACCGTACTGCAAAACAAAAAGAATATGCTTCCGCTGGATGCCGATACCCGCAAGGTAGCTGTGCTGAATGTAGGCGAGGCGAAAGAACTCCAGCCTTTCCTGAAAGAACTCTCTTCCGGTAGGCAGGGTGTTGTCCCTGCCGTCTTCCAGTTGAAGAAGGAGATGCCGGCTACTGCCCGCAAGCAACTGCGCGATTCTTTGTTGCAATACAGGCGGGTACTTGTCTGTGTCACCGAGCATCGCTTGGCGCCCTATCAGGCTTTCCTCAATGAATTTGCCCCGACCATGCCCACCGCCTACTTGCTCTTCATACCCGGAAAGCAGGTATTGCAGATACATCGTGCGGTCTCTGCGGCAGATGCCGCCATTCTGGCACACTCTTCTTCCGCCGATGTGCAGGCACAGACAGCCCGCATCCTCTATGGCGATGCTACGGCGGACGGGCGCCTTTCGGCAAGTATAGGCACCCTGTTTGCCACCGGTGACGGACTGACCATCACCCCGAAAACCCCGCGCCACTCCATTCCCGAAGAACATGGCGTGAACTCCCGCCTGCTGTCACGTATCGACGAGATAGCGCAAGAGGGCATTGAAGGAGGGGCATACCCCGGTTGTCAGGTCGTAGTGCTGAAAGATGGCAAGGAGATGTATAACAAAGCCTTCGGAACACATACCTGGGGAGGTGCGGCCGTCCCGTCTGCCAACAGGCTTCTGTCTGTGTCAGACATCCCCGGTGCCGGACTTCCGGTGCTGCCGACTGATGTCTACGACTTGGCTTCGCTGACCAAGACCACGGCGACGCTGCTTGCCGTCATGAAACTGTACGACAAAGGCCGTCTGAGTCTTACGGACCGTGCTTCAGACTACTTGCTCTGGTTGCAGGACACGGATAAGAAGAACATCACTATCCGACAGCTGCTGCTGCATGAATCCGGCCTGCCCTCCACACTGCTGTTCTATCAGGAGGCGATAGACAAGGAGAGTTACGAAGGAACCCTCTTCAAAGCAAGGCCCGATGCACAGCATTCCGTACAGATAGGCCGGCAGACCTGGGCTAATCCGAAATTCAAATTCCGTGAGGGACTGGTGTCCAAAGTGCGTACCGCAGAACATACCTTGCAGGTGAGCGATAGCCTGTGGCTGAGCCGTTCTTTTAAAGAAGAGTATCGGCAGAAGATAGTGAAGACGCCGTTGCGCGACCGCCGTTATCGCTATAGCTGTGTGGGCTTCATCTTGTTGCAACAGGTGGTTGAGGCGCGTACGGGAATGTCGATGGATGCTTTTCTCGAACAGGAATTTTATGCGCCGATGGGGCTGAAGCGCACGGGCTATCTGCCGCTGCAAGGTGGCGCAACGGCGGGTGCCGTCTATACCGGTACGGTGTCGGGTGCCCATCAGCCCATACCGAAAGCTGAAATCGTACCCTCTTCCGTAGACCCTTTCTTGCGGAAAACGGTTCTTCAAGGATTTGTACATGATGAATCTGCGGCTTTCCAGGGCGGCGTATCGGGCAATGCCGGACTCTTCTCCAATGCTACCGAAGTGGCACGCATCTACCAAATGTTGCTGAACGGCGGCGAACTGGATGGCAGGCGCTATCTGAGTGCGGAGACATGCCGCGTGTTCACTACCACTGTCTCCGGCATCAGCCGTCGCGGCCTCGGTTTCGACAAGCCCGACCGTCGGAATCCGGCAAAAAGCCCGTGTGCAGCTGCCGCACCGTCCACCGTCTATGGGCATACCGGCTTTACGGGCACTTGTGCCTGGGTGGATCCGACGAACGGGATTGTTTATGTCTTCCTTTGCAACCGCATCTATCCCGATGCGTGGAATACGAAACTGACCAAGCTGGATATCCGTACGCGGATACAGGAGGCGGTGTATCAGGCGTTAGGCAAGTGATTGTTAGAACATTGTTTTTAGTAAAACGATTGTATGTCCCCTAATTTCTCACTTACTTTAAGCATGCTTAAATAGTCTATTAGCAGAATTGTTTATAGAATAAATTTGGGTCAAGGATATCCCCAGAACGTATCAGCTCCGTATCGGGTCCGTACCCATTCCGTGTAGAAGTACCCTTGCATGGAGAAGTTACGGAGCAAACCCGTTTTAGGTATGTTTCGGATAGGGATTTAGCAAACAAATGGTTTCGGTAATGGGTTGAGATCTTATCTTATTCTTGTATGAGATGTTATCTTGCCAATATAAAGAATGGTTCTGGCTGTAAGAAAACTGTTTTTGATTTCAGATATTCTAAATCATCGACACGGGAAAATGGGATTATGAAAATCTTTCAGCATAGAATCGTTTCATCAAACATTCTGGATGAGGTGGCTTGTTTTTATGGCTATTTCATTATTTGTGGTTATTATCAATTAGCAAATGGAAGTAATAGATGGTATTTTTATATAATTATAAACCTGTTGACGGAATAATACGGAGAAATGGCAGGTGACTGGCTTATTTGTGCTGATGGTAAAATATGGCAATGTTTTTATGGCTTATTCCATATTATATTTTGATAAGTGTTATCCTTGTTCTGAGGTATTGTGGGCGGGGTGGAAAATTCTTAGTAAAAATTTGCCGGATTTTTAGTAAAAATTGGGTGAAAACTTAGTAAAAGTAACTATTCAGCGAATCGAATACAATCATG
>Ga0137307_100068_pt1 | contig 158202 bp, 136 predicted proteins | sample NAcewD2O_March_2_FD_97180 | JGI IMG/M metagenome (GOLD analysis project Ga0137307, IMG submission 97180) | Mouse cecal microbial communities from Vienna, Austria - N-Acetylglucosamine amended D2O_March | ecosystem: Host-associated > Mammals > Digestive system > Large intestine > Cecum | place... | reverse complement strand
CAGGGTAAGCACGCCCCAGTCGAACTCGCAACGGAATCCAGGCTCATAGTCCTGACGGATATATGCCTTTGCAGGCTTTTCTTGCGACTTCGGCGCTGCCTCCAGCGCACGGACATACTGACATACTGTGGAATAGGCGATACGCACGCCATCGTCCTGAAGACGTCGCCACATATCGAGCTTGCGCATCTGCTGCTTGTGCAATCCGGCAGCGACGTTCTCCCGGTTGCGGGCGATAAAACCATCGATGCGACGGCGGACATCATCGGTCACAACACGCCTGACGCGTCCGCTGCTGTCATACTTCGGCCTGGTCAGCAGATAATCGTCAACCTCCCGCTCTGTCGGTGACGGGCCGGCCTCTCTCTCGAACTCGCGCAGATACTTGCGCACGGTCTTGCGGCTCATGCCGTTGCGGCGCGCTATCTCGCGGATGCTCATCCCCTCGCGGCGATGAGACAGAATAATGGATGTTTTTTCCTCCATGTGTAGCATTTTGTGGAATCGTTGATGTCGTTCTTTCTAATCAACGATATCCGGTTGAACTTACCCATGGGGTGGGTCCCTTTTCAATTGCTCTACCTGGGTCCCTTTTCAAATGTTAGATGCAAAAGAAGAAGCCCAAGGGTCCCAAACTCTGATGTCCAGCCACTTTATCCGGATATTATAATTAACGGCGGGTAGCCTCGGAGTCCTATGACTCCCCGCCATTGTTTCACTAAAAAAATATTTTCTCATTAGAATGGTAATTATCACCGAGAACCCCCGCGCGGCCAAGGCTATTGCCAAGGCATTCAACGCGACCCCCGGCAAAATAACCGGTATCTTCAACAGCGACGACCTCACTGTTATCGCAGTACCGCAGGATTTCCTGACACCCCGTAAACTCGACATCAACACTCTGGGCAAGTTGCCCTATATCCCCTCGACGTACAATCTGCGTCAGAACCGCCGTAAATGTCAGCGCGGTTTCGAGGGAGCAGTACGCAAAGCCATCCTCGCAGCAAGCGAAGTGGTATTCGCCTCCGAAAGCGGAGCCGATGCCCAGGCCCGTTTCGACAACCTGTGCCGTCACTTCAATGTAGGGCAAAAGACCTCCCGTATGTGGCTTGGCAGCCTTCGCCGTCCGGACATCGTTTCGGCATTCACAACCAGAGAATCCGGCCGTCAGCTCCACCGTCTCGCGCAGACAGGACTGGTAAGCATGGCTATGGATTCCGCGTTCAACTATAACTTCAACAACGCGCTTCATCTCATAGGCTTTCCTAATGTCAACCTCACTCGCCGCGAAGTTGTAGTCCTCGACTTCCTCCGTGCCCTTGACGAGCACATTGACGAATCGTTCCGTTCTCCCTCCACCTTCAAGCTCTGCCTCAATCCCGGAACGGGAATGGGAATGATGAGCGAACAATCGTGGGACACCATCGAGGAAGCGGAAGCCGCCTTGAAGTCACTTAATTTCCCCACGATGCTCCCCGTGGAGATGGAAATCAGCATCGACGACAAGCAACCGCAGTTGTTCAGCACGACCACACTCCAGACAGAGGCCTTCCGCAAACTGCATCTTCTCCCCGGGCGTACAATGTCCACCGCCCGAAACCTGTTCAACCGTGGTGTAATCACATCTCCCTTCACCCATGAGGCATCCATCACGACAATCGCCAATCCGGTGGCAAGTATGAGTCGTGCAGAGAATAGCCTTTATCAGCTCATACGCGACCGCAAAAACGCCGTAAAAGGCGCCGGCCTGAACACAACCGGCAAAATCTCCTATTCAACGGGAGGTATCGACTTCACGCACACCCTATCTGCATCACGGGTGCAGAACGCGCCCCTCGGAATATCGCTGTGCGGGGAGCCGTTCATCGAAGCTGTCGTCAGGGAGATTGCTCCCTCTCCGGCCATAACATACGACCTGACTTCGGTTCTCTCCACTCTCATGCAGGAATTTACCGACTCCGAAATGCCTTTCAGGGTAAAAGGAGATGACTTCGGCAGTGTAATATCGTCCCTCATAGGCAAGAATCTCGTCAAAGAATGCGAGGGAATGATATTCCTTTCCGAGACAGCCGAGGATATCATGGACAACATCGGCCGTCTATACCCCGGGGCCAACCTCGTGGCATTCCAGTTCGATGCCGATTCACTTGCGGCCGGAATCGGCACCGGCAAACAGTGCATCGCCGATTTTGGCGAGTGGCTCTATTCCTTTACTGCGGAGATGCTCGACGGCAAGCTCATCGACAGCGAGTATGCCGGGACTGTATGCCCCGTCTGCGGAGCCCACGCCATCTACCATGCAAACCACAACATCCGCTGCGCCGAATGTAACTACCGCATCGCCGATTCATATCTCGGGCGCAGACTCACACCCGAACTTACACGTCAGTTACTGACGTTCTTCTACACTTCCGAGGTCAAGGGTCTTCAGATTGAAGACGGTCCGAGATTCTCCTCGGTGCTGGCTCTGGACGCCAATTATCAGACGACCCATGTGCGGGTTCCTGATACGGACTCATTCCGCCCTGCGGTCTGACCCACAACCACGCTGACTTTATATTGTCAGCACTTTAATGGCGGCGGTTTGCGAGCCGCCGCCATTTTATAACCTTACTTCAATGTGATATTGAATGGAGAGTATAAGAACCGTCCACATCGAAGAGTCGGTGTTTGAAGATATGGTTAATCATATGGAAATGCTCCATACTATTGTTTCGGTGATGTTTGAAAAACTGGTTGACAAAAAGTTGTCCGATTGGGTAAGTGGAGAATTTGTATGCGAATATCTGAATATCGCGCCACGGACTTTAAGGTCATATCAAGAGCATGGTCTCATTCCTTATGCCAAATTAGGGAAAGCCAACCGTTACAAGGGACATGATGTAGATGCTTTGATAAAAAGATGAAAACGCTGATTGACCGGAATGATAGCAGGGTGAGAATGTTTTTCCACCATGCTAACAGTATTATTGAAAAATGTGAGCATTTAGGTAAAGAGTATTATCCGATGCTTAATGGTCGGAGATTCCTTACCGTGAGGCAAGTATCCGAAAGACTTCACATTTCGAGGCGTACTATTTTCGACATGATTGACAATGGAACCGTCCCTCATTACAAAATTGGAGGGAAACTCCTGATTGCAGAACAGGATCTTGAGAATTTACTGAACGCCAGTTATAGACCGTCATACTGAATACATTAAGCAAATGACCGCCGGGAAAAGCCCTGGCGGTCATTTGTTTTGATTGGGATAAATCCGTCTTATCCTTTGGAATTGAACTTCTGGCGCATTTTCTCCATATCCTCATAGATGGTGTGGTCCTGCATTTTTGCGTAAATCTGGGTTGTCTTTATATCCACGTGCCCAAGCATCTTTGAGATGCTTTCGATTGGCACATGATTGGCCAACGACATTGTCGCAAAGGTATGTCGGGCTATATGCGACGTCAGGTGTTTCTTGATTTTAGCCAGCGATGCTATCTCTTTCAGATATGAGTTTGTGCGCTGGTTGGAGAAAACCGGTATCACCACGTCATCGGCAACAACTTTCGGATGGTCGGCATATTTCTCCATTATCTTCTGTGGTATTTCCAGAAGCGGGATGGTGCTGAGTTCTCCTGTCTTTTCCCGATGCTTGCGTATCCACTTGTTGCCGTCGGCATCAACATAGATGTCACTGCGTTTCAGCGACGAGATGTCGATGAAAGCGAGTCCGGTGAAGCAGCAGAACACGAATGTGTCGCGTACTGTTTCCAATCTCGGAAACTCATGCAGGTCAACATTCATCATCGCTTGCAGTTCCGGCTCTGTCAGAAATTCTCTTTCCGCTACTGTACGCTTGAAGCGTTTGCCCACGAAGGGATCTTCAGAGACCCATTTGTGAGCCATTGCATACTGCATCACATTCTTCAGGTAACGCAGGTAGCGAACCGTGGTGTTGTTGGCCGTTTGCTTTGTCATTCTCAGGAAATGCTCGAAGTCTTGAATAAAGCCTCGGCTGACTTCCTTGATAGGGATGTCCTTGGTGTTCTGGGTGAGTTCCATGAACTCCTCCAGATAGGTGACACAGCGTTCCCATCGTCCGAGGGTGGCAGCGCAGATATCGCCGCGCTCAAACTCTTCCTTGCGCTGCTTGTTCACTTCGCGAAACACATCGCAAAGCATCTTCGGTTTCTCCACTGTGCCAAGATAGTGGTCACGGAGGACTTTCGGATTCACAAGCTTGTTCTCGCGAAGAAGCATATTGTGGATTTCATTGAAACGGGTGCGGATATTCTCAAGGTACTTGTTGAGTTCAAGTTCCTTTTTAGCGCGACCCGTTGCAACATTTCTCTTTTGATCCCATAGTTCGGGGGCAACGCTTCTACCGATGTAGAGCTCGGATTGCTGACCACAGTGATACGGGCAAAGATTGGAAGTTCACCGTTTCTCAACGGTCGGTTCTTTCTCACGAAGAACGCCAGTGTGAAATAACTGTCGTGTAACATAGAGGTGGATTAAAAGGGTTAATAAATATAATCATTTTTCTCCACATATGCAAATCTAAAAGGCATAAAATCAGTGCCGTGACTCATCAATCGTGGGCAAAATCGTGGGCAACAAGTACCCATTCAAAAAATGCCCACGGCGGAATGATGCAATTCTATGAAATCATGGCAGAGTTTGAGAAAGAATAATCTCAATTCAACACTAATTTCAGCTTAAATCGAGCGAATCGTGTTAATATATGTTATATCACAATACTATGCGGCCTACAATATATAACAAATGTTAATATTCGCTCAATTCCCGCGAAATCTGAGGCTTCTGATGGCTATTTTAGGTTCAGAACCCCACCATAAATGCGGGAATTCATCTCTAAAGTTCTAATACTGCGAGAGTAAGGTATCGGGATTTTCAATCGTGGGCAAAAATGCCCACGGATTGTTTGCCCACGATTTGCCCACGCGTGTATCGCACAGGGCGCACTCAGATGCCGTTTGGACATAAAGAAAAAAACACTGCTACTGAACCAGTTGCAGTGTTTTGCAGTATTCTGCCGAATACCTTGGTGATCCGGTTGGGATTCGAACCCAAGACCCACAGCTTAGAAGGCTGTTGCTCTATCCAGCTGAGCTACCGGACCGTATATATGTTATTCGAGGTGTGCAAAGGTAGTAATTTATGAGTTAACGTTTTATTGACATCACGTTAAAAAATGCTAAACAAAACATCCGAGTAAATTCTACTCTTGTGCAAGTACAAGATTGCCAGATGGTTATGATGGCTGTCGAAATGGGGATATCTCGATGTCTGGAGTTTCAGATACCGCAATATCTATGAAACTTCTATTATAGAGAAGCTCACCTTTTGCTATGTCAGACAAATTGCATATTTTTGTAGATTCAAAGATAAGAGACTGTCATGGTTTGTCTGCCGCAATATTTTGATAGTGCATGCGAAAAGAATTTAACAACTGCAAACAAATTCAAGATGGCTGATTTGGAAAATGCAATAGCACTATACTTCAATATGGAGGCATGATTCTATACGGTTTCTTATATGATTGGTTAAGATAATATGGAATTTCAGCTACAGTCAGAATATTCACCAACTGGCGATCAGCCTGAAGCAATCCGCCAGCTTGTGGATGGCATCAATGATGGTGTGCCCGCGCAGACCCTTCTTGGAGTTACCGGCTCCGGCAAGACATTTACTATGGCTAATGTCATTGCCAGGGTCAACCGTCCCACGCTTTTGCTCAGCCACAATAAGACACTTGCCGCCCAGCTCTACGGAGAAATGAAACAGTTTTTCCCAAGCAATGCGGTAGAATATTTTGTAAGCTATTACGATTATTATCAGCCTGAGGCCTATATACCTTCTTCCGACAAGTATATTGAAAAGGATTTGATGATTAACGATGAAATAGACAAACTGCGTCTCGCTACTACTTCTGCGCTCCTCTCCGGACGTCAGGATGTAATTGTCGTCTCTTCTGTATCATGTCTTTATGGTATTGGTAATCCTGAAGATTTTCATGCTTCGGTAATTGATATCCGTGTCGGACAAAAGATTGCACGTAACGTATTCTTGCGCAAACTTGTAGATGCATTGTATTCTCGCAATGAACTGGAACTCGGCCGCGGTAACTTCCGCGTGAAAGGCGACACTGTAGACATTCGTCTTGCCTATGAGGAAATCACTCTTCGTGTGGTATTCTGGGGCGACGAAATTGAGGCGATACATACCATACATGCTGAATCAGGAACTTCGCTTGGAAAACACGACCAGTTTAAGATATTTCCGGCCAACATTTTTGTGACTTCACGAGAAAGAGTGGGGCAGGCAATAGCGAAGATGGAGATTGACCTTGGCGAGCAGGTCGATTTCTTTCGTCGGGAGGCCAAGGAGATTGAGGCCTCACGCTTATACGAGCGTACTACCTATGACATCGAAATGATACGGGAAATCGGTCATTGCAGCGGAATAGAGAATTATTCACGTTATTTCGACGGACGAGAACCCGGGATGCGACCATTCTGTCTACTCGATTATTTTCCTAAGGATTTCCTTACTATAATTGATGAAAGCCATGTTACAATACCTCAGATACGCGCCATGTATGGGGGAGATGTTTCACGAAAAATGAATCTTGTGGAGTACGGTTTCCGTCTGCCTGCGGCCCTTGACAACCGGCCTCTTAAGTTCAATGAATTCGAGTCCCTGACCTCCCAGACTGTCTACGTTTCGGCTACTCCCGCCGATTACGAACTTGAGAAGAGCGATGGTGTCATTGTCGAGCAGCTGATTCGTCCTACGGGACTGCTTGACCCTGTTATCGAAGTGCGTCCGAGTCTCAACCAGATTGATGATCTCATGGAGGAGATTCAGCTACGCATCGAACGTGGAGAGCGTGTCCTGGTCACAACACTTACAAAACGCATGGCCGAGGAGCTAAACGAATTCATGCTCAAAATGCGTATCAAGGCCGCATATATTCACAGCGATGTCGATACTCTCGACCGTATTCGTATTCTTGATGACTTGCGCTCCGGTACATATGATGTACTAATCGGTGTCAACCTGCTTCGAGAGGGTCTCGATCTTCCGGAAGTGTCTCTTGTAGCAATACTTGATGCCGACAAAGAGGGCTTTCTGCGTAGTCACCGCTCGCTTACGCAGACTGTGGGTCGTGCTGCACGAAATCTTAATGGCACTGTAATCATGTATGCCGACAAGATTACCGACTCCATGCGTCTTACAATTGAGGAGACTGAGCGCCGTCGCGCAATCCAACTTGCCTATAACGAGGAACATGGTATCACTCCCCAGGCAATAGTCAAGGCCCGACAGGCAATAATTGGCATTGATGAAGATACAGAGACGGTCTCTCATTCATCTGATGGAAAGAGATTACAGTCGCACAAAAAAGAGCGTGGTGTCGCTATCTCCAAATCCAAACTGGTACCATATATGCAGGAATATACTCACAAAGTCGACATCGCGGCCGACCCGATTGTTCCGTATATGAACCGCGACGAACTACAGCGCTCAATAACTCGCCTGCGTACCGAAATGGTGGCTGCCGCAAAGGCTATGGATTTCATGGAGGCTGCCCGTATGCGCGATGAAATCCTCCAGATGGAGGAGCATCTCAGTCGCCTTTCTGAATGAGATGCTACCTATGAATTTTTTCTTGATACATCGTTTAAATGGACAAAATCACATATACTGACCCTACACTCTGGCTTCCGACTTCCGTCAAAGAAGTTAATGCTCTTGGCTGGGATAGACTTGATGTAATAATCTTTTCCGGCGATGCTTATGTCGACCATCCCTCATTCGGAGCAGCTGTAATAGGCCGAGTCTTGCAGGCACATGGACTTAAAGTCGCCATTGTGCCGCAGCCCAACTGGCGCGATGATTTGCGTGATTTCCGCAAACTGGGCCGACCGCGCTTGTTCTTTGGAATATCACCTGGTGCCATGGACTCCATGGTCAACCATTATACGGCAGCCAGGCGTCGTCGAAGCGATGATGCATACACCCCTGATGCGCGCCATGGCATGCGTCCTGATTATCCTACAATTGTATATTCCAGGGCATTGCGCTCAATCTATCCGGATGTTCCGATTATTGCCGGAGGTATTGAGGCATCCTTGCGTCGTGTGAGTCACTATGATTATTGGCAGGACTGTCTGCGTCCGTCAATAATGGTTGACGCTGATGTCGACATGATACTCTATGGCATGGGTGAGTTGAGCATCGTGCAGCTTGCCGAACGGCTTGCATCAGGTGAAAGAATATCACAAATCACAGATTTGCCACAAAGTGTCATACTCCGTCCGTTGAGTGAAATGCCCTCTGCCGACTCTGGTAATATCATACTCAATTCGTATGAGGAATGTCTGCGTGACAAACGTCTGCAATCAGCCAACTTTAAACATGTCGAACAGCAGAGCAACCGCATGCATGCATCTGTCATCTGGCAGCCGCATGGCGATAGGGTGGTGCGTATCAATCCAATGCATCCTCCGATGACTACCGCACAGATTGATGCATCGTTTGACCTACCTTATACACGTTTGCCTCACCCGCGCTATAAAGGGAAGACTATTCCCGCATGGGATATGATTAAGCACTCCATCAATATGCATAGAGGGTGCTTCGGGGGGTGTGCGTTCTGCACAATATCAGCTCATCAGGGAAAATTTATTGCGTCGCGAAGCAAGGAATCGATTCTACGGGAGGCCCGTCAGGTGACGCGTATGGCTGACTTCAAGGGATATATTTCTGACCTTGGCGGCCCGTCGGCCAATATGTATCGTATGGGTGGCCGCAATCTTTCGCTCTGTGAGCGGTGTATGCGCCCTTCTTGTCTGCATCCTAAAGTATGCCCCAATCTCAACAATGACCATGGCCCGCTGCTTGACATATATCATGCGGTCGATGAACTCCCTGGTGTAAAGAAATCGTTTATAGGAAGTGGTGTGCGTTACGACTTGTCGATGCATGTGTCCGGTGACGAACGAGTTGACCGAAACAATCGCCGATACAATGAGGAACTAATTCGCGACCACGTATCAGGACGGCTGAAAATCGCGCCAGAACATACTTGCGATGGTGTACTGAGTGTCATGCGTAAGCCTTCGTTCAGTCAATTCTATGAATTCAGAAAGATTTTCGAACGCGTAAACCGCACGTGTGGTTTGCGGCAGCAGCTGATACCCTATTTCATATCCTCTCATCCCGGATGTCGAGAGATAGATATGGCTGAACTGGCCGCCGAGACACGCGACCTTAATATGCATCTCGAACAAGTGCAGGATTTTACGCCAACACCCATGACGGTAGCTACTGAGATATACTACTCAGGTTATCATCCTTACACCGGAGAACGTGTATTCTGTGCTGTATCGCCTGAAGAAAAACTCGCTCAGAGACAATATTTTTTCTGGTACGACCGCGCTTATCGTCAGGGAATCGTTGCGTCTCTTCGCCGTCTCCATCGCCCTGACCTGATACAACGTTTGTTCCCGGGCTATAATTCTCGCTTTGACGTTTCACCAAAGACTAAGGTGGCCCCATCCTCAAAAGGCAGATATCCGGGGAAATCCAACAATGTAGCCTCCGGCCAGAAACATGGCTCAACACGAAAACAAAGATGACAGGGTTATCCCAATCGATACACAAGGAAATCCGATTATTTAAATTTTAGTTAACTTATTTCGTAGATTCCACCATTTGAGTTAACTTTGATGGTTAATTGCATGATGGGTTCGTTCCTCTACATAATTATACGCGGGCTCGCTATAGGCGTTCTCATATCGGCTCCAATGGGGCCGATAGGGATGTTGTGCATTCAGCGCACTCTTAACAAAGGACGTTGGCCCGCATTCTTTACAGGGGTGGGAGCTGCATTGAGCGATATAATATACTGCTTGCTTACAGGACTATGCATGTCGTTCATTACCGATTTCATACAGACCAACCAACTCATACTTCAGATACTCGGCTCAGTCGTTCTCGGAGTATTTGCCGTGTTGCTGTTTAGGCAGAATCCAGCCCGCGGACTGTCGACACCGTCCGATTTGCCAAATACATATTGGAAAGATTTTGGTAGTGGATTCTTGCTTACATTCTCCAATCCTCTTATTCTGTTCTTTATAATCGGCCTTTTTGCCCGGTTTAACTTCCTTCTGCCTGAGTTTCGCTACTATCATTATATAGCCGGATATACTGCTATATTTGGTGGCGCGCTGCTTTGGTGGTATTCGATAACATATTTCGTAAATAAAGTCCGGACACATTTCAATGTGCGCTCCTTGTGGCTTATCAACCGTATTATCGGTGGAGTGCTTTTGCTCATGGGCATAGTGGGGCTTGTAATGGGTGTTAAGGACTATATCTTGATTTCCGAATGACAACTCAATTCAATAATTCCGACATCCTCGCCGTGCCGTGTATCAGTGAGCTTGACGATATGTCACCTGACAACTTGATTACAACTCTTGATGACCGGGGTGTACGGCGTACGATAGAGTATGTGACAGATCCGAAATTTCCTTATCGGCCTCTGACTACATTCTCTATGGCTCATTCCAATCGATACATATATATTGACTTTTTTGTACGGTGCAATTTCCTTCGTGCGGTGAATTATATTACCAATACTGCCGTATATGAAGACTCGGCTGTGGCGGCAATGATTCAACCTAATCCCGGCGATTCTACAGTATACGTTTTTACATTCAATTGTATTGGTACTGTTTCCGGCTTTATCCTGCGTCCGGGTCATGATGATGTCGCTATAGAGCCGGAGATACTTGGTCGCATACAGAGAGTCGCCTCCTGTGGCTCGCGGCCGTTTCAGGAACTAGAGGGATTGTTCTCATGGAATATTCTTGTCGGAATTCCACTCGACCTGCTTGGCATATACGGAGACTCATGGCCGATGGAGATTAAAGGAAATTTCTTCAAATGCGCTACAGCCACCTCTCAGCCGCATTTTATGAGTTGGCTCCCTGTAGATGGCAATTTTCCGTACACATTGCAGCCCGACCGCTTCGGACGTATGATTCTTGATTGATGTAGCCACATATTGTTAACTTAATATATTATGAGAAAGATATCAGTATTGCTTGTCGCTGCTATATGCTGTTTCATGACAGCATCTGCTCAGAAAGTCGATTTAGGCTCATTGCTTGGCAAACTCTCGTCAGCCACAAAGGATTCTACCGCAACTGCCGGATCGACATCATCCGCCGGTCTTGGCGGGGTTCTCGGAAGCCTTCTGTCCAATGTGCTTGGCAACGATAAGATTACCACTGACGACATGGTCGGCACATGGCAGTACTCCTCGCCTGCAGTTGCCTTCAAGAGCGATGACTTGCTGAAAAAAGCCGGAGGAGCTGCGGCCTCGGCTGCCGTAGAGCAGAAACTCGCGGAATATTACAAAATGATAGGTTTTGACGGAATGACTCTTACTGTAGCTGATGACAAAAGTTTTACGATGAAGAGTTCGCGTCTGTCGCTTTCCGGCACTGTAGAGCAAGGTTCTGAGGCCGGCGAAATCCTGTTTAAATTTACTGCGCTTAAAAAGATTCCTCTTGGCAGTTACACGGCCCATGTATCTATTGTCGCCGGACGCATGACAATTACGTTTGATACGACCAGACTTATGGCTTTGGTCAATACCATATCCAAGTTTGCCGGCAGTACCTCATTGTCAGCGCTGAATTCCGTGCTTCAGCAGTTCGACGGAATGGAAGCTGGTTTTGCCATGACCAAACAACGATAAAATAAGGTGTTGTCCAGAAATTAACATATATTTGCTTTATAATACTAAAAAAGGTTGCACTTTTGTGCAACCTTTTGCATTGTTGACGCATCTATCAGACGTATGATACATTTAAAAGACGTACATAAGACCTATCCCGGAGCCGTGCCGCTTCATGTGCTCAAGGGCATTAACCTCGATATTGAGCGAGGCGAACTAGTAAGTATCATGGGTGCTTCCGGCTCTGGAAAATCCACGTTGCTTAATATTCTCGGCATTCTCGACAACTATGATTCTGGAGAGTATGTGCTTGACAAGCGCCTTATCCGTAATCTTGGGGAGAATGCGGCTGCGGATCTACGTAACCATCTTATTGGTTTCGTATTTCAGTCATTCAACCTTATAAGCTATAAGGATGCTGTTGAGAATGTGGCGCTCCCGCTGTTCTACCAGGGTGTGTCGCGTCGTAAGCGTAATGCTATGGCCATAGAGCAGCTTGACCGTATGGGGTTGCGTGAATGGGCTCATCATCTGCCGAGCGAGCTTTCTGGCGGACAGAAACAACGTGTTGCTATTGCCCGGGCTCTTATTACCAACCCGGCCATTATTCTGGCCGATGAACCTACCGGTGCGCTCGACAGTAAGACTTCTGTAGAGGTGATGAAGATATTTCGTCAACTCAACAACGAGGGAATGACAACAGTAATTGTGACCCACGATCCGGGTGTTGGAGCTCAGACCAATCGTATTATACGTATATCCGACGGACTTATCATACCCGATAGTCAGATTGTGAAATCGCAGACTGACATGGATAATAAAAAGACTGATAATGTATCGGTTCAGCACTCTTGATTGTCGACAGTCCGAAAAGTAATCTTGACTATGTTTGATCTTTTCAACGAAATATTGCAGACCATGCGCACCAACAAGTTGCGCACCATACTTACCGGCATCGCCGTTGCGTGGGGCATATTTATGCTTATTGTGCTGCTTGGTTTTGCAAAGGGTGTGCGTACGGCTTTCGAGGATTCTCCCATGGGGCAGACCAGCAATGTACTACAGTTGTGGAGCGGACGTACATCCATGCCTTTCAATGGATTGGGCGCCGGGCGCACAATCCCGGTCAGAGAGCGCGACATGAAAGCATTGCGGCACGATATTGTCGACAATGTTTCGGCAGTCTCCGGTGTGCTTGAAGGTAACACCGTGGTGATGCGTAGCGATAGCTCAAGCATATCCTCCACCTATTCAGGTGTATATCCGATAATGCAGCGGGAAGAACAGCTGAGAGTTACCAACGGTCGTTTTATCAACGACCGTGATGTTAACGATGCTTCAAAAGTAGTCGTACTTGAAGAGCGCAATGCAACTACCTTATTCGGTTCGCCTCAACGTGCCATAGGACGCATACTGGATATCAATGGACTGGCTTTTAAGGTAGTCGGCACATATGAGCATCGATGGATTTCTTCTGTATTTATACCTTATTCCTGTGCCAAGGCTATGAATGGTTTTTCCGATGTGCTCGGTACGATACGCGTCAACGTAGAGGGCATGTCGACACAGGAAGAGGCCGAGGCTATCGAGCGCTCTATACGTGAATCCATCGGGCGTTCAGAGTCGTTTCATCCTGATGACCAGAGCGCTATATGGATATGGAACCGTTTTTCCAACTATCTGAGCCAACAGACAGCCATGAGTGTGCTCAACTGGATAATGTGGATCATCGGATTGCTTACTCTTATTACCGGTGTGGTCGGCGTGAGCAACATCATGTTTGTAAGTGTGCGCGAACGCACACATGAGATAGGTATTCGTCGTGCTATCGGAGCACGTCCACGATATATTCTTACGCAGATTATTCTTGAAGGAGTTGTGATTACCACTCTTTTCGGTTATGTCGGCATATTGCTTGGCACAATTGCAGGAGAGATAATGGCATATGCCTTTGCTGATGTCGAGTTTATAAAAGATCCACGGGTCGATGTCGGGCTGGCGTTTCAGGTTACGGCGTTGCTTGTTGTTGCCGGTGCTTTTGCCGGTTTTTTCCCTGCAATGCGAGCGTTGAAGATACGTCCGGTGGAAGCATTGCGCACTGAATAGCCTTCTCAAAACAATCATTATAGTCAATGAAAAATCCGATTTTCGATATAGATAACTGGCGAGAGATTACAGCTATGCTATCTCGCAATAAGACCCGTACTTTCCTTACCGCATTCGGTATATTCTGGGGTACAGCCATGCTCGCGATGCTTATGGGTGGCGCGCAGGGTGTCCGTGGCCTTATGATGCGCAATTTCGACGGTTTTGCCACAAATTCCGCATTTATATTCTCGAGCAATACAACCCGGGCATACAAAGGATACCAGAAAGGACGTGAATGGAGTCTCACGCAAGGCGATGTGGATGCATTGCGTGTCGGAGTTCCGGAAATTGACGCCATTAGTGGTATCGTACAGGCAGGCGGTGCTGTGTCCTATCGCGATAAAAGTTACGTCAACGGCAATATTCTCGGGTTTACTCCGGATTATTATCAAGTGATGGAACCTATGCTCATAGAGGGACGTCTGCTCAATGAAAGCGACGAGATGCAGTTACGTAAAAATTGCCTTATCGGAGCCAGGGTGGCAAGCGAACTGTTTGGCACTGAGTCGCCTATAGGCAAATACGTACAGGCCAACAATATATATTATCATGTAGTTGGCGTGGTGCGTCCTCGTAACGATAATATAAATATCGGCGGCAATATGGAAGAAATGCTTATGCTTCCGCTCGCTGTGATGCGGCAGAATTATAATCTCGGAGAAAAGGTATATTATGTCGCATTCACCGTTCGTGATGGATGCACACCGGGCAAATTGCGCGGTCGCATAAAGCGTATTCTCCAGAGCCGCCACACAATATCGCCTGAAGATGACGAAGCTGTTCCTTACTGGGATATCTCTGAAGATTTCGAACAGGTTGACGGGCTATTCAGCGGAATAGATCTTCTCGCGATTTTCGTAGGATTCGGCTCTCTGCTCGCAGGTATAATCGGAGTGGGTAATATCATGTGGATTATCGTCAAGGAGCGTACACAGGAGATTGGCATACGCCGTGCCATCGGCGCCCGGCCTCGCGATATAATAGCGCAGATTCTTTCCGAGGCAGTAGTGCTTACCACTGTTGCCGGTGTGGGTGGAATATGTTTTGCGGTATTCATACTCGCGGTCGCCGGAAGGCTTACGGCCGGTCCCGACGGTTCGGAAGTCAGTTTTCAGTTGGCGTTTTCCACAGCGTTCGCCATACTTGGAGTATTCCTTGTGCTTGGCATGGGCGCCGGTATTATCCCGGCTGTAAAGGCTATGCGCATAAAACCTATTGAAGCGTTGAATGACAATTAAATAGAAACAATCAAAATAACGTACTGCAATGAGGAAAGCCTCACGTATTATTATCTGGACAATAGTCGTCCTGCTGTTTGTAGGCACATTCGTCTATCTTTTTCTCAATTCTCGTGAAAAAAGTGTAAACTATGAGCTTGTTAGCCCGTCAACAGGCAACATAAGCCGTACTACTGTGCTGACCGGAAAGATTGAGCCGCGCGATGAGATTGAAATCAAGCCTCAGATATCTGGCATCATATCCGAAATCAACGTAGAGGCCGGCGACATGGTCCGTGCCGGCGATGTGATAGCCCGTATTAAGGTGATTCCTGAAGAGTCGCAGCTTTCGGCGGCACAGTCAAGGGTGTCAACTGCAAAAATTGTGCTTGACCAGGCGCGTCAGCTATTTGATCGCACACGCGGTCTTTATGAACGCAAGTTTGTTGCCCGGGAAGAGTACGAACAGTCGGAGACTGAATATAAGAAAGCCGTTCAGGAACTTGATGCCGCGGAAGATGCGCTCCGTATTGTCCGTGAGGGTGTCAGTTCATACAACGCTACTGAGTCTAACACTCTTGTGCGTGCCACCATTGACGGCCAGGTGCTTGAGGTGCCCGTAAAAGTCGGCACATCTGTCATTCAGGCCAATACAATGAACGATGGTACGACTGTGGCAAAGGTTGCCGATATGCGCAATCTTATATTCCGCGGTAAAGTAGATGAAACTGAAGTCGGGCTACTGAGAACCGGAATGTCGACCACCATATCGATTGGTGCTCTTCCCGATGTTATGCCTGCGGCAGTAATCGAATATATTGCTCCTAAGTCAACCGAAGAAAACGGCTCCAACACGTTTGAGATTAAAGCAGCCATTGAGGTGCCCGATTCTGTGAATCTCCGTGCCGGATATAGTGCAAACGCTACAATTACGCTGGCTCGTGCCGATTCGGTTATGACACTTCCGGAGTCGGTGGTAGAGTGGGGTGGCGACTCTGCTTATGTATATGTTCTTACAGATACAGTGCCTGAACATAAATTTGAGCGCAAAGCCATATCTACCGGTCTTTCCGATGGTATCAACATTCAGGTTAAGGGTGGAATTAACGCTGACGACCGTTTGCGCGGCAGTGAAATTTCAGGAAAATGATTATGAAAAAATCTCTTTTTACCATATCGATGCTCATGGCCGTGAGCTCGGCAGTCGCATCACCGTGGAGTCTTGACTCCTGTATCAGTTACGCCGTAGAGCATTCACTTCAGGTGAGGCAACGTATTGTCGAGGTGCGCCAGGGCAATGTTGAAGTATCGTCGGCAAAATCGGGGTATCTGCCAACACTTGGCGCTCAGGTATCGCAAGGATGGAATATCGGGCGTGGACTTACTTCCGACAATACTTATGCCGACCGCAATACGTCCAACACACAGTGGGGCGTGAATCTCTCGCTTCCATTGTTCGATGGCCTTAACACACCGCGTCAGGTAGCATATGCCAAGGCTTCACTTGCAGCGTCTCTGCAACAGCTTGAGGCAATCCGTGACAATGTTACCCTCAACGTTATTGCCGGTTATCTCCAGGTGCTTTATCAGAAAGAACTCCATCAGGAGGCTCTGCATCAGGAAGCCCTGTCATCATATGAGTTTACACGCCGCAAAGCGTTGCTCGAAGCAGGCAAAATTCCCGAAATTGACATGCTTGAGGCTGAGTCACAGCTGGCACAGGACCGTATGTCGGTGGCGACTTCTGCCAATGATACACGCCTCGCTTTGGTTGACCTTGCACAGCTTCTATATATAGATGATATCGATGGCTTTGATATAGAGCCAATTGATACCGATATGCCGGCACTCACGATGGCTCCGCTTGCCGAACTTTATGCCCGGGCCTTGGGCCGGAGTCACGCGGTAGCCGCTGCTCGTGCGAATATAACGGCAGCCGAACGTGGAATAGATGTCGCAAAAACCGGTTATATCCCTCGTTTGTCTTTTAATGCCGGTATAGGCTCAAGCTACTATACTGTAAGTGGATTCAGTAATGAACCATTCGGGCGTCAGATGAGAAACAATTATGCGACTTCGATGGGCTTCTCGCTCTCAATCCCTATATTCGACGGATTGCAGACACGTAATCAGGTAAATCGTGCCAAGGTGCAGAAAGTCAATGCCGAGTTGCAGCTTGACCAGGCCGAGCAGGAACTTATGCGTCAGGTGCAGCAGGCGTATTATCAGGCCGACGGAGCAAGAGCGCGTCTTGCGGCAGGCGAGACCGCCCGTGATGCCGCCAATAAGGCTTTTGAGGCGATGCAGGAAAAATACAGTGTCGGACGGGCTACTCCTACCGACTACGAGCAGGCAAAATCCAAAGCCTTGACAGCCACTACGCAGGCCATTCAGGCTCGCTATGAACTCATACTCCGTACGCGTATCCTCGATTTCCTTACCACTCCCTCCTTACGTTGATTAATATCATACTTTGTAAATGTTGCGAGACGGCTTCAGATTGGCCGGTCTCGCAATATTTTTTATAGGGTGAAATGATATAGATATTGGCTCTGTGGGATTTTTTTGATGCATTATGATATTGTGCGGTTCATATGTTTGAATTATATTTGCTGAGTAAGTCGCAAAAGTTGAAATCTCCTCGTAAATATTCTCTTAGACAATGAATATATCTCAAGCGGAAATGTCCGCGCATGAAAATAAACTCCTGCTTATAATTGACCCGCAGATTGATTTTATCACAGGTGCGCTGCCTGTGCCTGGAGCAGAGCGTGCAATGAACGCTCTTGCCGGGTATATCCGCACTCATAACATTGATTATGCCTTCATTATAGTGACAGCCGATTGCCACCCCATGCGCCACTGTTCATTTAAGCCCGACGGAGGCGAATGGCCACGTCATTGTATCGCAGACTCCGTGGGTGCTGCAATATGGCCTCCGGTAATGACTGAATTGCTTGATAATTCCGACAAGGTTGTCATTCTTCACAAAGGCAAGGATGCCGGGCGTGAGGAGTATTCAATCTTCAAAAACTCAGTAGCAGCAGAGAGGATACTTCATATCATTGAATCGTACGATATCAAGAGAATTGACATCTGTGGACTTGCCGGTGATGTATGTGTGTCGGATACCATACGCGATGGCGTGGAACTGATAAAGAATTCGCGGATTAATGTCCTCTCAGCTTTTTCGCCATCGATTGATGGAGGCGATGTGTTGCACTCTGTAATCTCAGCGTATGGCTTGTCATGCGACACTGATGCTGACATATGATTGTGGTCTACAGCGGATTCACGACTGATATTCTGTTGCAGATATTTCTATATTGTACCTCCCGTCTGAGACCGCACATAAGAGTGTTGGCGGATTCATATAATATTGTTACCTTTGTGGGAAAATATAATATATTGCTATGTCAGAAATTATTGAAACAATCAATGACGAGGAGAGCAAAAGCGGTCTCAACTTTGTGGAGCAGCTTGTAGCCGATGACCTTGCCGCCGGCAAGAATGGAGGACGCCTTAATACACGTTTCCCGCCGGAGCCTAACGGCTATCTACATATAGGCCACGCCAAGGCAATATGCATGGACTTTGGTGTCGCGGAGAAATTCGGCGGCACATGCAACCTGCGTTTTGACGACACCAATCCTACGAAAGAGGATACAGAATATGTCGATGCCATTCGCGATGATATCCATTGGCTTGGTTTCGACTGGGGTGACCGTGAATATTATGCAAGCGACTATTTCCCTCAGCTTTATGATCTTGCCGTACGAATGATAAAGGAAGGCAAGGCATATGTAGATCATCAGACTTCTGAGGAAATCGCCCGACAGAAAGGCACTCCTACTCAGCCCGGTGAGAACAGCCCTTACCGCGATCGTCCGGTAGAGGAGAATCTTGATTTGTTTCATCGCATGAATGCCGGTGAATTTGACGAAGGCACCTACGTGTTGCGAGCCAAGATTGACATGGCATCGGACAATATGCACTTCCGCGATCCGATTATGTATCGTATCATCAAAACTCCGCATCACCGTACCGGCACTACATGGAATGTATATCCCATGTATGACTTCGCCCACGGTCAGAGTGACTATTTCGAGGGCGTGACCCACTCGATATGCACTTTGGAGTTTGTGCCTCACCGTCCGCTCTATGAGTACTTTGTCAAAGAGCTTGCCGACGACAGCTACTGCCCACGTCAGATTGAATTCAATCGACTCAATCTTACATACACGGTAATGAGCAAGCGCAAGTTGCTCCAACTTGTAAAAGAAGGCCTTGTGGCCGGATGGGATGATCCCCGTATGCCGACTATATCGGCTATGCGACGTCGTGGCTATACCCCCCAGTCAATTCGTAATTTTGTAAATCTTATAGGATATACAAAGGTTGAGGCGCTCAACAGCATATCCTTGCTTGAGCATGCGGTGCGCGATGACCTCAACCGTGTTGCTACACGAGTGATGGCTGTGATGAATCCCGTGAAAGTCATCATAACCAACTATCCCGAAGGTCAGACTGAAACTGTAGAGATGGAAAACAATCCGGAGGACAGCACCGCAGGCACACACAAGATGCCTTTCTCACGAGAGATATATATAGAACGCGACGACTTTATGGAGAACCCTCCCAAGAAGTTCTTCCGTTTGGCTCCCGGTGGCGAGGTGCGTCTGAAGGGCGCTTATATAATAAAGTGTGAAGATGTGGTAAAGGATGCCGAAGGCAATATTACCGAAATTCACTGTACATATGATCCCGATACCCGAAGTGGCCTTCCCGGTAGCATGCGTAAGGTTAAGGGTACACTTCATTGGGTGTCGGCCGCACATGCCATAGATGCCGAGGCTCGTCTCTATGACCGACTTTTCTCTGTGGAAAATCCGGCCGAGGAAAAGGACCGCGACTTCCGTGAGATGCTCAATCCCGATTCGCTGAAAGTTGTCGATGGAATAAAGATAGAGCCGTTCCTCGCCGAGAATGCAAAGGTTGGTGGTCATTATCAGTTCCAGCGTATTGGTTACTTCACACTTGATTCCGACGCTACTGCTGCTCATCCGGTATTTAACCGTACCATACAGCTCAAGGACACCTGGGAGAAGATTCAGAAGAAATAATTGTATCCCCGATTCCGTTTATACGGTATATACTCTATAACGTGACAGCACACCCTGTATAGCTTTGTGTGTGCTGTCACGATAACCATTTATCCCCTTGTTTCATGGATCAGGAGCAGAAACGCAGAGAAAATCTCTACAGGAAGTTTCGCGAGTTGGCTTCGTCGGGCGAGATTCCGTCAAACTTCGATGAAAACGACCTTGTGGATATTTATGACTACGCCAACGATAGTTATGACGAGGCCGTGCAGTTGCAGGTCATTTTTGCAGCTGTAAGATATTTCCCTGACAGTGACGAACTGATGCAGCGGCGGGCTTATTTCCTGCTTGAAAATCTGTCGATGAGCGACTCTGCGATATCCATTGCCGAAAGCCACAGGAATACAGGCACTCTGTGGGATTTGCTTGTGTTGCGAGTGAAACGTCCTGTAGGTCAGGATGCGGCTGACGCCATGTCGGATATCCTCAATCGTTATGGCGACTATGATGACGAAACTATAATACAGCTCGTGACAACATTCTCCGAACTTGGGCTGCTCGACTGGCTTAAGGAACACAAAAATCTTATACAGCAACGCTGTATGTATAAGGATACATTCTTGTATGAGCTCGCCCAGGAGGTGGAAGAACAGGGAGACTATCACTTTGCCATCAAACTGCTCGATGAGCTTACCGGAATGGAGCCGTTCAACTCTACATACTGGCACATGCTCTCACAGGAATATCTTAATGTCGATGATTATGAGAATGCTCTCGGGTCTATCGAATATGCTGTGGCTCTTAATCCGGATTCCGCTTCCATACTCACCACGAAAGCTCAGATTCTCTTCGACATGAAGAAGGATACACAGGAAGCCTACAGGATGATGCGTGAGGTTGTGGCCCGGGACAATGAGTACACTCCTTCACTCTTTACTCTTGCTGCTATGCTTGCAATAGACGGGAGTGAGGAAGAGTCGGCAAGTCTGCTTGAAAAGTATCTTGCCGAACATCCGGCAGAGCGAGAAGCCGTAGAACATATACTTAAACTCGGCGACTCTTTGCGCAATCTGCGTGTACTGCGGCAATATCTGCCAAACTCAGGAATGAACAGTGACGAATGGACTGCATGGGCCCGTGGATTTTATGAAAGAGGCCAATGGCAGTCTGCTGCCGACATTCTTCTCACATGGTTGTATGTAAAGGGGATGTCGGATGACTGGAATATTCTGGTTGAGTCGCTTTACCGACAGAAAAGAGTAGGGGAGATTGCTCAGCTTTATCGGGAATATCTGCTTAAAATTGATGATCCACAGAGCACCAATATATCTTTCATGACATATCTGTTGCTGATACTTGCGCTTTTACGCGCCGGACAGCAGGGCGTGGCTCAGAACATGGCTGGCTATCTCCTTTCGGTTAATGTGAATATTGTGGATTCTCTTGAACAGAGAATGCAGCTTATCGGTGCTCAGAGTATCATACGTTCGATGCAGGATGTCCTTCTTGGTGACGAACATGTCGACATCGATTCCATTGATCCATTTATCACTTCTGCCGTGGATGGCAAAACATCCGGCAATGACACTGTGCCTGAATGAATATAAAAACATCAATATTATTCTTTATGACACTGGCCACGGGTAGCGGAGTCTATGCCCAGACTCCACTCAGACCCGACGCACCGGCGCATATACCGACACACGCTCCATCGGGAGATGTTCTTCCGGAGCAGGAGACAACTCCGGCTGAGGAAGTCACGGCCGAACCTTATGCCTGGAAAATCCTCCCTCCTCTCGGATTGAGAGAGCCTTCCACTATTGATACTCTCTATGTTAATTATGCGCAGCGATTTGTTCCGTCATTAGTGACTGATGCGTATGGGACAACCGGCAACTTCGGCGCTCCGGGCCGCACGTTGCTCTACTTCGAGCGCGAGCCCATGAGCGATTTTTTCTTTACCGATGCTCTAAGATACTGGAAACCGTCGCTGGCAGGTATGAAATTCTATAATACGCGCATTCCGATGACTCTTCTGTCATATAATAATGCGGGAGGAAAGGAGAACGCACAGGACCGTTTGCATGGGATATTCTCAGGCAATGTGGATGCTCACGGACAGGTTGGAGCCATGATTGATTACCTATACTCAAAGGGTTGCTACGACTATCAGGCGACAAAACATCTCAACTGGGGATTTTCCGGATCGTATATAGGTGACAGGTATGAGTTTCAGGGATTTTTCAACCACTGGAATATGCTTAATATGGAAAACGGTGGTATAACTGATGATTTATATATCACCGACCCCGCACAGCTTCAGGGCGGACAGGCTTCTATTCAGCCCAAAGCAATCCCTACCAATCTTACAGGTGCATTCAACCGTGTGAGCGGCGCGCAACTATATCTCAACAATACATACAATGTCGGGTTTTGGAAGGAAGAGGAGGTTGACGATACTACAACGGTGAGAACATATGTGCCTGTGACGCGTTTTGTATGGACTTTAGACTATCAGAAAGGACGGCATACTTTCCGCGACACACAGGCTTCCGATACTGAATTCTGGAAGAACACATATCTTTATCCCGACGAATCAAATGACCGCACGAACTATTGGTCGCTGTCAAATACGTTGGGTGTGCAGCTTATTGAGGAGTTCAATAAATTTGCCAAGTTTGGTCTGTCTGCATTTGTCACTCACCAGATACGCAACTACAAGCAGACAACGGATACAATCGACCGTGTCGTTCCGCTCCCTGACGGATTATCCCCTTATCCTGTAGGCAAGGTTCCCGGAAGTCATAGTGAGAATCTCCTATGGGTCGGAGGACAGTTGACCAAACAGCGCGGATCGATTCTGACGTATGATGCGACTGCTCGGTTCGGACTGATCGGACCGGCAGTGGGAGACCTTGAGATTGACGGACGGGTCAATACTCGGTTCCCTCTTTTCGGAGACTCAGTGAGCATTACCGGCTATGGGCGTTTCCGCAATGTGGCGGCTCCGTATCTGATGAATCATTATGTTTCCAACCATTTCATTTGGGATAATGATTTCGGAAAGACTCGTTCGTTGCGGTTAGGTGGAATTCTCAACATTCCTCACACGCGTACATATATAAATGCCGGGGTAGAGAATGTACAGAATCTTATATATTTCGGACCTGATTGTCTGCCGGTTCAGGCCGGAGGGAGTGTGCAGGTAGTCAGTGCGTCTCTTCATCAGGATTTTAAGTTTGGCCCTCTTGTATGGCAGAATCGCGTGACACTCCAGACCTCATCGGACGAAACTGTGATACCGTTGCCCAAACTTGCAGTATATTCCAATCTGTCGCTTAACTTCAAAGTGGCCGGAGTGCTTCATGTGCAGCTTGGCGTTGATTGTGACTATTATACGAAGTATAAGTCAATCGATTATCAGCCGGCCACCATGACATTCTACAATCAGCGCACAATAGACGTCGGCGGTTATCCGCTTATGAATGCATTTGCCAACATGAAGTTGTCGAAAGTGCGTTTCTATGTGATGATGAGCCATGTAAACCAGGGTATGATGGGCGACAACTACTTCTCGCTTCCTCATTACCCCATCAATCCACGCCGATTTCAGATGGGATTATCGGTCGACTTCCCCAACTAATCTCAAGTGCGGATTGTTGTTACTCTATGAGGCCATTGGATAAAAATGTATTGTCATGGAACTGATGCCTAAGAAAGGGAACGGAATACTTTATGCGACATTGATGCTGTTTGTACTGCTTGGTATGTATGGCCTTCGGCGTTGTGCTGTCGACAATAATCATAGTAGCGCGGAAATACGTCCTTCAGGGGCTGATACGATTGATGTCGCTATTGAATATACGCCGCTTGTCTGCTACACATATGGCGATACTCTTGGTGGCTTGCACTACGATATGTTGCGCGATATTGCCTCGCGTCATGGACTTGTGGTAAAGTTTCATCCTGTCACATCGTTTGAGAAGAGTCTGCCGCTTATTCATGACAGTATCGTAGACCTTTTGGTAGCCGATCTTCCTATGACAGCTGAATTTCGCCAACGTTACCGTTTTTTGGAACCGGTGGTGGTGGATCGTCAGGTCCTCGTACAGTTGCGCGATTCTGTAAAAGGGCATGGAGCTGTGCGTAACCCCCTTGATCTCGGAGGCGATACAATATGGATTGCCGCCGGCTCTTCGGTAGAGAGTCGTATAAAAAGTCTTGGCCGGGAAATCGGTGATACCATATATGTTAAGTCAGAAAGTGATTACGGCCCGGAACAACTTGCTATAATGACAGCTCTTGGTGAAATACAGGGGGCGGTAATCAGTCGCAGGGTAGCTCAGGAGATTGCCGGAGATTACCCTCAGCTTGATGTGGTTACCGAAGTCTCGTTCAACCAGTTCCAGTCGTGGATTTCTGCACACCGTTACTCCGCTCTTGCCGATTCTCTTGATTCGTGGATAAAATCATATAAGGGCACTCCGGATTACGACAACCTGCTGAAGCGCTATGGCGCTTTTTAGGGCCGCTTCAGGAGGTGTGCTTTTATAGCGCGCGCCATAAGCATAGTCCCACGTGGATTAGGATGGTCGTTGGGTGCGTATACGTGGGCTTCCTCCCCTTTGAATACATCAGTCAGAGATATTACGCTCATATGGTTGTCAATAGCGGTAGTATTGATTCTTTCACACATTTGTTCGTAGTATCCTTTGTTTTCAAATCCCCATGAAAGTGTCTGAGGTGTTTCCTGCATATATGGTTCGATTACAAGATATATTTCAGGGAGAGCCGGTAGCATGCTGAGTGTATCTACGAGAGATTGATAGTCTGCCGTAAATTCACTGTTGAAATTTTCCCAATTGTACGATTTGCAGTCATTGACTTCGAGGGCGATTATTACTATGTCGGGATTGAAGTCGATTACATTGCGCATGGCAGTGTGTATTATATAGCCGAACGGACGTCCTGCATCCGTGCCATTCCGAAGCATTGTCGCACAGCTGACTCCGAAATTACCGACCACATATTCCCGGCCCGGGAGTGTCTGAAGTTGTGCCGGATAGCTCTGAGTGGAGAAGTCATCGGTGCCAACGCCTTCGGTCATGCTGTCTCCGATACATGCTACCCGGATTGGGCGCAGGTTATGTTGGCCATACAGACATTTGTATATAAATTCAGCTATCGGATATGGATTGCCGATGCCAAGTGGATGATGGCCGGAATGTGACCTGACGACTGATTTTAACGGCATATCCCATCGCCGGTATGTATCCTTGATTATTTTTCCGTTACGCTCGTATGGAACTATTGTATCGGCACCTCCTGACAGCAGCAACACCGGGATTTTGTTGTCAACAAGTATCGAAATATTACATGCGGCATTTTCTGCTGACCCTGGGGGCGGCAAAGAGTCCTGACTCCACTTGGTAGTCACATCGTTCCACCAATCGACGTTGCGCCGCAGTTCATTGATATCAACAAGTGGATTGTCAAGCAGTAAGGCTCCTATGTGTTTGGGATATGTCTGTGCGAAACGTAATGAATAATATCCCCCGCGGCCCAGTCCCTCCATCACAACCTTGTCCATGAGGCCATGCTCTATGGCGTAGTCAAAGAACTCCTTTCCTGCGCGGAGCGATGACGGACGCGCCCATTCATCTGTCACATTATATAAGCGATATGATATCCTTGCTCCAGCATAGCGATATCAATCGACGGAAAGGCATCGAAAAAGGCCGGTCGCCATATCCACGGATTTCCGGGGAGCGGATTGTCGGGAACTATCATTATTGCGCTACGGCCGGCAATTGTGAAATCATATCTGTCGGCTCCGTGCCACACACTTTTGGCTCCATGCCATTCTGCAGATAATACAATATTTGCAAATGACGCGACAGCTGTCGCCAATAGTATAAATAATCGTTTCATCTATGATAACTTTTGCTTTTGCAAAGATAATTGTAATGACCCAATATCTACAAGTGTTTGATGTCGTAGATACAAAAAAAATAAGACTACCTCACGGCACCCTTATTTCTCGCTTGTTGCTTGTTGAATATCTATTCTGTCTTTATTGGAAAGTTACGTATGAAAAAGTATTCTGTTTACCTTTTTGTTGGTGTTGTTTCGTGGATGTCAGATTTCTTAGTTAGCTAAGAAGATTTGTTCAATCGGGAGGTTTATTTCCCTCTTGCATTGCAAAGGTAATAAATTGTTTTGTACTATCAATGGCCCCTGCTATATGTTTAACAACATATTTTGGCAATATGTAGGGTAATAGTGGGTACTATTGCTTAAATTTGATAATGAATGTGGTGTATAATTGTGAAAAGTTAATATAGATAGGCATAAAGTGAAAATCATTAAATACGTAAAAAAAGTTAAAATGCAATCTGCTCTGACCTTATGATACAAAAAGCAGTCCTATCTATACTCAGATAGGACTGCATGCTATCATTTTGCTATGATTTCCGGCTCAAACGAGGTGTGATAATTTTGAAGTTATGCGATTGAAATCATAGTGTATTGCTTTCAATTGCCATAGATAATACATGATGACATTGAAAGGATAGTTCCGGAAATAAGTCCATCGCTCACGTTGAAGCCTAAGCCATGTACATTGTCGGTGTATGTCCCTTTGGCAAGAGATGTGGGAAGATTCACCTGCTGTGGTTCGTCCGAAATATTTATCAGTATAATGCCTTTATTCCCACGTTCGACAGCAATTACAGCACCATTGTCAGTGGCTGATATCTGTTCTGACTGACCATGCATTGCATGGCGGAAGTGGTTGGCGGCAACAACTTCCGGATTAAAAAACTCATCGTTGCCACGGGCCCCGATGCGGTTATTGCCCCAATAATTCTGGCGGGTAGAACCCATCGGACGGCTGAAGAAAAGCGGGGTGCCATATTGTCGCGCCACAAGAAATACATATCCCTGGCGAATCTGGTCATCCTCAAGATCTGCTGATTCATGTTCGTTTGCATATGTGTCATGCGACTCAACCCATGTCACAAGTCGGGCCGGTGGCGCGGGATTCATCCATTGTGCAAGTGAATCGGCAAAGTAGTTTCCCTCGGAGAGTACATGTCGGAGGGCATGGCCGTAGTTGCTTGCAGTTACGCCCATATACTCGGCATAATCGGCTTCACGTACATTTTTGTCCTGAAGCACTTCTCCGTATATAAACAAGCTGTCGGCAGGCATTGCGAGAGAAAGTCCCTGCACACTTTCACGTCCGGTGGCAATGTCCCAGAAGTTATTGCGTTCAGACAATGAATCGCGCGGGTCATCGGGTAGTCCGATATGTTTGGCGGTATCGTATCGGAAACCTCTGGCACCACAGGCGAGAAGATCGTTGACATACTGCAGGTAGTAATGTTGGAACCCGGGATTTTCAGTATTGACATCGGGTAGTCCTCCCATCATTCCTGTGGTACATTCGTATCTGTCGTTCCACTGATGGATATTGTTGAATCCGTTGGCATGGAAAAGTTTGTCATGGCCTCCCGCTGCACTGTCAAGATCGGCTGTAACCGCACTGTGGTCTACTGCTGTATGATTGGGAAGAACATCGACAATCACTTTTACACCATACTTGGCTGCGCTGTCACACATGTTTTTAAACTGCTGACGTGTGCCAAGAAGATGATTGCCGATTTTCCAGTCGATTGGCTGGTAATAATAATACCATTTGCCTTTCACAGAATCGCCTTCTTCACTGAATAGAGCCATGCCGCCCTGCTCGCCGATGAAACATGTGTTGGCCGGGGAGGTCTGTACATAGTCAAATCCGGCGTCTGCAATGGCTTTCATATTTGCGGCAATAGTGTCGAATGACCATGACCACGCATGAAGAATAGCCCCGTCGCATGTAGGTACTTCGTTTGTTTCGGGCTTGCATCCTATGACACTGCCGGCAATCATTATCCCTACTGTCGGGAACAATAGAAAGTTTTTCATCATAATAATTTGGTTAAGTTTATCTTTAGAATACTTGTATGGCTATTTATAAATCGGTCTGACTGCCGTGAAAATAAATCATGCAGACTCCCATATGCCGATGTGTATATGAGAGTCTATACGATACGATATGCCCCGTATTTCAGAATGATGTTATACGTTTGTCGTGGCAACGCAGAAGCCTGGCCGGAAATTGCTCTACTAAAGCGAGATTATGTGTAGCCATTATTACCGCTGTACCTTCAGCGGCAATCTGGTGCAGGAAGGCTACAATCTGTTCTCCGGTAGCGGGGTCAAGGTTGCCGGTTGGCTCGTCGGCAAGAATAAGCCTGGGCTTGTTCAGAAGTGCACGGGCTATAACTATTCGTTGTTGCTCTCCTCCGGATAATTCGTGAGGCATTTTGTAGCTTTTGTTGAGCATCCCTACTTCTTTCAATACCTGTTCGATACGTTCGTCCATGTCTGCCTTGATCTTCCAGCCTGTAGCCTGAAGTACAAAAAGAAGATTGTTGTAGACCGAACGGTCGGTAAGTAACTGAAAGTCTTGGAATACTATGCCGATTTCTCGGCGAAGCATCGGCACATCCTTGCGTTTTATAGCCGTCAGATTATATCCGAGTACATCGGCATCACCTTTTATAATGGGAATGTCGGCATACATCGATTTCATAAGACTGCTCTTGCCGCTGCCAACCTTTCCGATTATATATAGGAATTCGCCTGCCTTTACCTCAAGATCAATGTCCTTAAGTACAATCAGTTCTTTGCGATGGAGTTCTACACCCTTATAGGATACTAATACCGATTCTTCCATAGGCATTTGTCGACCGGTTATTCTTTATGGCGCTTTTGTAGTTCGGCTGCAAGATGCTCGATACGCAGTCCTTTGGATGTGAGAAGTACAATCAGATGGTATATGAGATCGGATGCTTCATATACAAGACCGTCGATAGTGCCGTTAGTGGCTTCGATGACAGTCTCTACCGCTTCTTCTCCGACTTTCTGTGCCATGCGGTTTATCCCTTTCTTGAAAAGCGAGGTTGTATATGAGCCTTCCGGCATTTCATCATGACGACGGTCTATGAAGTCCTGGAGATATCGTAGGAATTCGATGCCCATAATATTGGGTGTGCCGAAGCATGTGTCAGTGCCTTTATGGCATACCGGACCCACCGGCTTTACTTTTATGAGGAGTGTGTCGTGATCACAGTCTTCTTCGATGCTTATTACATTGAGGAAATTGCCGCTCTCCTCTCCTTTTGTCCACAATCTGTTTTTGGTGCGGCTGAAGAACGTTACTTTGCCTGTTTCAAGTGTCTTGCTATAGGCTTCATCGTTCATAAAACCAAGCATTAGCACATTTTTGGTAGCGTCATCCTGGATTATTGCGGGAATCAAACCGCCTAATTTATTATAGTTCAGTTCTGACATAGTCTTACAGGAATATTATTTTGAGAAAGATAATTTTTTAGTTCAGGGATAGATACTTCTCCAAAATGGAAAATACTTGCGGCAAGTGCGGCATCGGCATGTCCGGTGGAGAATACGTCGACAAAGTGACTCATGTCTCCGGCGCCACCCGATGCTATAACAGGGATGGTGAGTTTTGACATCAGTTCGGCCAACGCCTCGCAGGCGAAGCCTGTTTTTACTCCGTCGTGATTCATTGATGTAAACAGAATTTCACCGGCACCACGTTCCTGGGCTTCATGCGCCCATTCGAAAAGAGTGCGGTCTGTCGGTTTACGGCCACCGTTGAGATAACACCGCCATTTGCCATCGTCAAAACGGGCGTCAATGGCTGCGACACACACCTGGCATCCGAAGCGTGAAGCAATACCGTCGATAAGTCCCGGATTGCGCAATGCAGCCGAGTTGACCGATACTTTATCGGCTCCGGCATCCAACAGCCTGGCCACATCATCGACAGCACTTATGCCTCCACCTACGGTAAACGGTATATTTACATTTTCGGCAACCCGTCTTACAAGGTCGATGAATGTTCCTCGTCCTTCATGGGACGCTGTAATGTCAAGGTATACCAGCTCGTCTGCACCATTCTCGCTATACTGCTGACCGAGAACCACAGGATCTCCTGCGTCGCGGAAGTTGACGAAGTTGACACCCTTCACTGTCTTTCCCTCCTTGACATCGAGGCAAGGGATTATTCTTTTGGCTAACATGACGATAGGTTGATACGTGATATATCGGAGAGTGAGATACGTCCTTCATATATGGCTTTGCCTACTATGACAGCCGGTACACCGGCGGCGTCAAGCATTGCGATGTCTGATATCGAGCCTACGCCGCCGCTGGCTACAAGCCACAACTCAGGTAATATGTCGAGTATACGTCGGTATAGGCTGACCGCCGGCCCCTCAAGGGTCCCGTCGACACTTATTTCGGTAGATATGACCCGTCGTATGCCGTGACTGGCATATCCTTCAATAAACGGTACAATATCACGGTCGGATGTCGCAGTCCATCCCTCGGCGGCGATTTTACCGCCGCGGGCATCTGCACCCAATATTATGCGGTCGGGGCCATAAGTATCAAGCCAGCGAAGAAATGTGTCGGGACACCGTACGGCGATACTGCCTCCGGTCACCATAGCTGCGCCGCTTTCGAATGCGATGCGCAGGTCATCATCGCTTTTCAGCCCTCCGCCGAAATCAATGGTGAGTGGTGTGCGCGAAGCCACCTGCTCCAATGTGCGGTGATTGACAATATGATTGCTCTTCGCGCCATCGAGGTCCACAAGATGCAGACTGCGGCAACCGGCATCGACAAAACGCTTTGCCATGTCGACCGGGTCGTCGGAATATACTTTGGAGGTGGAGTACTCGCCACGTGTGAGTCTGACGCATTTGCCTCCGATAATATCTATGGCAGGAATAATCTCAATCATAAGCAATCACAAGTTAAGAAAGTGAGAGAGTAGGCAAGTGCCGGCGGCTCCGCTCTTTTCGGGATGGAACTGTACGGCATAGAAGTTGTCGCGATGCATAGCGGCGCTCCACGGACCACAATAATCGGTTATTGCGGCTGTATCAGAGTTTACAGGTACGACATAGCTGTGCACATAATAGAAATATTGCCCGTCGAGCATCTCCGGTACGGGGCCGTCGGGAGCCGTAACGGTTACTGTGTCCCAGCCGGTATGAGGTATCTTGAAATTATGCTCGGTGGATACGAGGCGTCTTACGTCCGCGTCAAATATCCCGAGGCAGTCAACATCTCCCTCCTCGGAATGGCGGCACATCAGTTGCTGTCCGATACATATGCCTAACACCGGATTTGTGAGGTTGCAAAGCACACGGTCGAGGCCTGTGCTACGAAGATGGTGCATGGCAGCGGCGGCCTCGCCAACGCCGGGGAAAATTACCTTGTCGGCAGAACGCAAGGTCTTCTCGTCGGCAGTCAGTACAAACTCAACGCCGAGACGGTTGAGTGCACACTCTACGGAAAATACATTTCCGGCGTTATATCTTACTACTGCTATCATGAATCGTGTCCGATTGAGTATAATTGGGAGTGTCTGACTGCAATCAGCAAATCAGCTGAATACTACAGTCTTGTTGTTGTAAGTGAGAATCTTTCTCTGGATATGTTTCTCGACTGCTCTCGACAGCACTATTTTTTCAAGGTCACGACCTTTTTTTACCAAATCGTCAATCGTATCCTTATGTGTTATGCGCGTGATGTCCTGTTCGATAATCGGACCTGCATCAAGATCGGTAGTCACATAATGAGAGGTGGCCCCAATAAGTTTCACTCCTCTGTCGTAAGCGGCATGATAAGGTTTGGCTCCAACGAAAGCCGGGAGGAAGGAATGGTGTATGTTTATAATGTGGTGGGGGTAATGGCTGATGAAGTCGGAAGAGAGCACCTGCATGTAGCGAGCGAGTACTATGAAGTCGACATTGAGCTCACGCAGGAGCGCCATTTCGGCTGCTTCCATCTGCTCTTTGTTGTCCTTTGTGATGTGGAATACTTCATATCTTATGCCAAACTGTCGTGCCACCTTTTCCATATCGGGATGGTTTGATATGATGACCGGGACTTCAACATCCCATTCACCGGCTACAACGCGTGCGAGGATGTCATAAAGGCAATGCGACATTTTGCTTACAAAGATGGCCATGCGTTGTTTCTGTGACGAGAACTTCAGAGAATACATCAACTCATAGCGCTTTGCATATAGGGTGTTGAAATAGTCGCTTATCTTCTCTTTGGGGATGATAAATCCGTCAAGGTCCCATTCAACACGCATATAGAAAATCCCGTTGGCTTTATCAACATACTGGTCAAGGTACATGATATTGCCGCCGTTTACGGTGATGAAATCGGTTATCACCGCTATGATTCCCGGCTGGTCGGGGCAATTCATAAGCAGAATTGCTGTATCTTTTTCTTTCTTTTCCACGGGTTTCGTATTGTTTTATCGGCAAAGATAGTAAATTTATATCAAAATGCAAATAGACGGCACGTCGATGCCGTCTATTTGCATTTTGATATATCAGTTGCCGAGCTCTGACAGGAACTTGATGCGCACCAGTCTGATTTCCTCTTCGCTGTACTCATTGCCGAGTTCATCGATAGCAGCTTCAAGGTCATCGCTCTCGCTCTCCTTGAAATATTCGAAAATGTCGGTCTGACGGTCGTCATCCATTATCTCGTCAAGGAAATAATTGATGTTTATCTTTGTGCCTGAGTATACGATGGCTTCAACTTCGTCAAGAAGTTCGGAGAATTCGAGTCCTTTGCTTTCGGCAAGAGAGTCGAGCCCGATTTTGCGGTCAATGCCTTGGATGATTGAGATTTTTAATTTGCTTTTGTTTGCGACACTGCGCACACGTAAATCCTCGGGACGTTCAATCTCGTTTTCCTCGACATGGGCCTTTATCACTTTCAGGAAATCCTCGCCATAGCGTTTTGCCTTTCCGGCTCCTACGCCCGGTATATTCTGAAGTTCATCGATTGTGATGGGATATGTAGTGGCCATTGCCTCGAGTGAGGGATCCTGGAATATCACGTAGGGAGGAAGTTCGAGGCGTTTGGCCATCTTCTTTCTCAAATCCTTAAGGATATTGTATAATTCAGGATCGACTGCGCAGGCTGCGCCGCTTTTCATTACCTGTTCTTCCTCCTCTTCGCTGAAGTCATTGTCTTCAACTACTTTGAAGGATGTAGGTTTTTTGTAGTACGCCTTGCCTTTTGCGGTCAGTTTCAGTATGCCGAAATTCTCGATATCGCGGTCGAGATATCCTGCAATCTGTGCCTGACGGATAATTGTAGAAAGTGTACGTGAATCACTGCCCTGCATACAGCCGAATACTTCAAGCTCGTCCTGGGCATAGGTCTTGACAGTCGAGGTGTTTTTCCCGAGCATAACATCAATAATCTGCTCGGGCTTGAATTTTTCTTTCAGTGCGCTGACGGTTTCAATTACGGCGCAAAGTTCATCTTTAGCTTCCACGAGTTTCTTTGGGTTTAAACAGTTATCACAGTTCCCGCAGTTTTCTTCAGTGTATTTTTCACCGAAGTAGAGCAACAACAGTTTCCTTCTGCACAGTGACGACTCCGCATATGCCGCAGTCTCAAGCAACAGCTGTCGGCCTATTTCCTGCTCGGCCAACGGCTTGCCCTGCATGAATTTCTCCATTTTCTGGAGATCCTTATGCATATAGAATGCAATGCATTTGCCTTCTCCGCCGTCGCGCCCTGCACGTCCGGTCTCTTGGTAATATCCTTCAAGAGATTTCGGTATGTCATAGTGAATGACAAATCTTACGTCGGGCTTGTCGATTCCCATGCCGAACGCTATAGTAGCGACAATTACATCGACTTTCTCAAGCAGAAACGCATCCTGGTTGGCGGCTCTTGTGCTCTGGTCGAGTCCGGCATGGTAGGGGAGGGCACGGATGTTGTTAAGGCGAAGTATTTCCGCAAGCTCTTCGACTTTCTTACGGCTCAGACAGTATATAATGCCGCTTTTCCCGGGTTGCTGCTTGATAAAGCGTATTATATCCCGGTCGATTGTCGAGGTTTTGGGCCTCACTTCGTAATAAAGGTTGGTGCGGTTGAACGACGATTTGAAGAGTGTGGCGTTCTGCATGCCGAGATTCTTCTGTATGTCGTGCTGAACTTTTGGGGTCGCAGTTGCCGTCAACGCAATTACCGGACGTGGACAGATTTCATTGATTATAGGCCTGATACGCCGATATTCGGGACGGAAGTCATGGCCCCACTCCGATATGCAGTGAGCTTCGTCGACTGCGTAGAAAGAAATGGGTACTGTTTTTAGAAATTCAATATTGTCTTCTTTTGTAAGAGATTCGGGCGCAACGTACAGCAGCTTTGTCTTGCCGGAAAGGATATCGGCCTTTACTTCTTCTATGGCTGCTTTTGACAGTGATGAATTCAGGAAGTGGGCTATGGTGTCGACCTCGCTGAAGCTGCGCATCGCATCCACCTGATTTTTCATCAGGGCAATCAGTGGCGAAATCACAATCGCGGTCCCCGGCATCAGTAATGCCGGCAGTTGGTAGCATAATGATTTGCCGCCGCCGGTGGGCATAAGCACAAATGTGTCGTTCCCCTCCATCAGAGAGGTGATAATGGCTTCCTGGTTGCCTTTGAATGTGTCAAATCCAAAATGCTTTTTCAGCTCATCGGTGAGGAAGGACGACTTGTTTGGCATGGCAGTGATTGGGATTTATGCGCCGAATCTTGGCGAAATTAGAATTTTATTTGATTGTCTCGTATATATCTGAAATTTTATCGTTGCTGCGTTTATTTTGCATCTGAATGTGCGGCTTCAAAGTTGGCTTTTTCAAGCTGCTCTAATGCATATTCACGCGTTACGGTAAATGATTGGTCGTCGGATGACGGAATCTCGAACATGCTGTCAATCATTATTGTCTCTACAATCGACCGCAGACCTCGCGCTCCGAGTTTATATTCAATAGCCTTGTCGACAATGAGTTCCAGAGCGGCATCGTCGAAAGAAAGCTCTACACCGTCCATAGCGAATAGCTTCTGGTACTGGCGTACAATTGCATTTTTCGGTTCGGTTAGCACGCGTCGCAGAGCTTCGCGGTCAAGAGGCTCAAGATTTGTGAGGATAGGGAGTCGACCTATAATCTCGGGGATGAGACCAAAAGATTTCAAATCCTGCGGCATCACATATTTCAGATAATTTTCGCGTTTTATGCGCTGGCGCCCCTGGTCGGTCGAATATCCTACAACATGAGTGTTGAGGCGGTGGGCTATTTTCTGCTCGATTCCGTCAAAAGCGCCTCCGCAGATAAACAGAATGTTCTTCGTGTTGACGGGAATCATACGCTGCTCGGGGTGTTTTCTTCCTCCTTGTGGCGGCACATTGACAACCGAACCTTCAAGGAGCTTGAGAAGTCCCTGCTGCACTCCTTCCCCACTTACGTCACGGGTGATTGAGGGATTGTCGCCCTTGCGGGCTATTTTGTCGATTTCATCTATGAATACAATCCCTTTTTCAGCTTTTGCCACGTCATAGTCGGCAACCTGAAGCAGGCGCGTAAGCAGACTCTCGATATCTTCGCCCACGTAGCCTGCCTGAGTCAGGACAGTGGCATCGACAATAGTGAACGGTACGTTGAGCAATCGTGCAATTGTCTTGGCAAGAAGTGTCTTGCCGGTACCTGTAGGTCCGACAAGAATTATGTTGCTTTTTTCGATGTCGATATCGTCAGCATCCTGTGCAAGGCGTTTGTAATGGTTGTATACGGCTACTGACAGGTATTTTTTCGCATCGTCCTGACCGATTACGTATTGGTCAAGGAATGCGCGTATTTCCTTGGGCTTGGGTATATCGTCGAGTTTTGTCTCGCTGCTGTCGCCGGATGATGATTGTTCGTTTCTCAACTCTTTTATCATCTGCTCCATGGCGTCGACACAGTCGGTGCAGATATACGTGCCGGAATTAGTGGCCGAAGGTATCATACCTTCAGTCATGTCGGCCGGCCGGCCGCAGAATGAGCATACCGGTGTTGATTTTTTTGCCATTTCCTTTACTTAGTGTTTGGCTTTTACAAGTACCTGGTCAATCATGCCATACTCTTTGGCTTCTTCTGCGGTCATCCAATAGTCGCGGTCGGAGTCGCGTTCTACCTTTTCGAACTGCTGGCCTGAGTGGTCGGCGATGATGGTGTAAAGTTCTTTTTTTAGTTTTTGTATCTCCCGGGCAGTGATTTCGATGTCGCTGGCCTGACCTTGAGCACCACCCATCGGCTGATGAATCATGACGCGGGAGTGCTTCAGCGCATAGCGCTTTCCGGCAGCGCCGGATACAAGCAATACTGCAGCCATAGATGCGGCCATGCCGGTACAGATTGTGGCTACATCCGATGAGATGTACTGCATCGTGTCGTATATACCAAGACCTGCATATACCGAACCTCCGGGTGAATTGATATAAATGGAGACATCCTTGCCGGGATCGGACGAGTCGAGATACAGGAGCTGTGCCTGAATCACGTTGGCGGTATAATCGTTGACATCTGTGCCGAGAAAGATGATTCGATCCATCATGAGACGGGAGAATACATCCATCTGGGCTACGTTTAGCTGGCGTTCTTCTATGATAGTGGGAGAGATATAGCTGGAAGTGATGTTGGCGGCATTGGCGGCGGCGATATATTGGTCAAGCGCCAGGCCGTTAAGCCCGCAATGCTTTACAGCGTAGTTTCTAAAGTCGTTGTTCATATTTCAAAGTATATGTTGAGGGTGGATGCGTATCCGCCTTTTTAGTTTCAGTTATTCAAAGATATGAAATTTCTGCGATATTTCCATAAAATTCCGGCATGATTTGAAATTTTTCCAAATTAATACCTGTTTAATCAGAGTGAGGGCGATGCTGCACGTATTGTGCGCATCGCCCCCGCATCCGTTTTGTCCGGACAGATCCGGTATGGGAATTATCAGAGATTCTGAGCTATTTCCTTAAACTCGTCGAGAGATACGGCTTTTTCGTCGAGGGAGACTTTGGCCTCAACGGCGTTGAAGAGTTTGCTATCGCCTACCTCTTCGATAAGGCGCGGACGATAGTTCTTGTCGGCGAGAATGCGCTTTGCATATTCTTCGAGTGTATCGTCGGGAACATTGGTCATGCCGTACTGTGCAAACTGCTGGCGTGCAATCATTTTTGCAAAGTCGGTGAGGTCCTTCTCTTCAATCTTGATTTCGCAGAGTTCGGCCATGCGCTCCTTAATCAGCTGCCATTTGAGAGAGGGGAGCATCTTTTCAAATTCGGTGTCGACATTTTCGGCGTTGATGCCCTCATTTGTAGCTACGAGCCATTTCTTGAGGGTCTCGGCGGGAATTTCCATGTTGCCGTATTTTTCGGTCATGTATTTCTGTACATCGGCACGGAATACATACTTGCTGTTCTGCTCAAGGTCGCGCTCTATCATAGTTTTTACGCCGGCGAGATACTGGCTTTCGTCGGTAGCTGCATCCTTGCCAAGAACGTTGTCGAACAGTTCCTGATTGAGTTCGGCAGGACGTACGACGATGATTTCGGAGATTGCCATCTCGAAGTCGCCCTTGACATCTGCTGCTTTTTCTTTGTCTATGCCGAGCATTGAAGAGAGTTCGGCCGGATTGCCGTCACATGTCTTCCAGGGGTTGAATACAACCTTGTCGTCAATTTTCTTTCCGGCAAATTTTTCTGCTTCGGCCTTGTCCTTGAAATACATGGGAGCAACAATGCCGTTGATCATCTGGATAGCGTCTTCGTCGGTCTTTACGTTGCCTTCTGCATCCAGCTCCATTATTGAGCCTTTTACAAGAGCATTCGGTTCGACGGCCTCTCCGGGCACCTGAGCGCCGAAGCGTTCACGGAACTTATCGCTCTGCTCATTGACCATCTCGTCGGTTACATTAATCTTATAATAGGGGATATGCACGTCCTTATTGAGCTCTACATTGATTTCAGGCACGAGGGCGAGGAGGTACTGGAACTGGAAATCCTTCTGGTTGTCGAGGTCAAGTTCTTTTACATCTACGGGTACGGGCTGTCCGAGGACTGCGAGTTTGTTGTCGCGGATATAGCCTACGACAGCGTTGTATACTATGTCGTTGATAGCATCGGATGTGGCCTGCTTGCCGAATCTTTTCTGAATCATGCCTGCGGGTACATGACCTTTGCGGAATCCGGGGATATTGGCGTTGCGGGCGATTTCCTTAAGTTTTTTCTCTACTTCGGGCTTGTAGTCGTTTTCTTCAATAGACACATTGAGCACGGCGCTCACGTTGTCGGTCTTGTCAAGTGTGACGTTCATTTCGTTGACGATATTTTTTATTGTGATTATTCTTGTTCGGGTGTCATATGCCTACGCAATCCGCGGTTGATTGATGGAAAGGATACGCACGGATGTCAGACAATTCCGGCACAAATTTAGTGCTAAAATTGGCAAACATGCAAATTTCGCATAAATCTTTTTATACTCTTTCTCGCATGGCGCCGACATATATCCTACAATGGATAATGCAAAATGCGTGCCAAAGTTCTGCCGGATATGGAATGTTTATTATTTTTTGCATTTCTGGCATATTGTCAGTATTTCAGGTGTCGGGCATGACACGGTTTTATAATAGGCGACGGTAAAAATAGTCCCATATCGGTATAGCCGGCCAACTTTTTTGGCAAAAATCACTCAGATGAGCCGAAAATTTGTAATTTTGCATTCCTAAGCGCATCGGCATACCGATGCATGCAAAACCAGTCATCAACATTTATCAGGAAATAGATAGAGTATGGTTGTATTCTTCAAAAAAGGCGCCAATCTTGTGATTGCCGTCGAGACTACCCACCGACCGGATGCCACAGAAGCGGAAAAGCTGTCGTGGCTCTTTGGAGGCGCTACCCTCCTTGTTGCTACCAGCCTTAAAGGTCGCTTTATAGGGCCACGTCGGGAAATGATTACCCCGTGGAGCACAAATGCAGTGGAAATCACCCAGAATATGGGGCTCGAGGGGATTACCCGAATCGAGGAGTTTGTACGCACTGTCGAGCCGGAACCGCGTTACGACAAAATGCTACAGCGGGTTTATGAGGGCCTCAACAGTCGCATATTTACAGTCGCAAAGACTCCGGATCCGATAGTATATATCGACGATATTTCAGAATACAACAAGGCTGAAGGTCTCGCGCTCAGTCCTGATGAAGAGCAATATCTGCGCGATCTTGCAGCAAAGCTCGGTCGCCCGCTGACTGATAGCGAGGTGTTTGGCTTCTCTCAGGTCAATTCGGAGCATTGCCGTCATAAAATTTTTAATGGCACATTCGTGATTGACGGCGAGGAAAAGCCAATGTCGCTGTTCAAACTTATTAAGAAAACATCTCAGGTCAACCCCAACAAGCTCGTTTCGGCATACAAGGATAATGTAGCCTTTGTCGACGGCCCAAAGGTTGACCAATTTTATCCTGTAAACCCCGACCGTCCGGATTATTTCGAGGTGAAGGATCTTGATACGGTAATCTCGCTCAAGGCCGAGACTCACAACTTCCCCACTACTGTCGAGCCATTCAATGGCGCAGCCACAGGCACAGGCGGCGAAATCCGTGACCGTCTTGGCGGAGGCAAGGCCTCACTGCCTATCGCCGGAACAGCGGTTTATATGACTTCATATCCGCGAATGGCGCCCGAGCATCGTTGGGAACTTATGATGAATCCGAGGGTGTGGCTATATCAGACGCCTTGTGACATTCTTATCAAGGCTTCCAACGGAGCAAGCGATTTCGGCAACAAGTTCGGTCAGCCGCTTATATGTGGTTCGCTTCTTACTTTCGAGCATGAGGAGAATGGTAAACAGTATGCCTACGACAAGGTAATCATGCTTGCCGGCGGAGTTGGTTTCGCTGCTAAAAAAGATGCATTGAAGGGACATCCCGTTGCCAATGAAAAAGTAGTGGTAATGGGCGGCGACAACTACCGAATCGGTATGGGCGGCGGCGCTGTGTCGTCGGTTGAGACGGGCCAATATGACAATGCCATTGAATTGAACGCTGTACAGCGAGCCAATCCTGAGATGCAGAAGCGTGTCAGCAACGTGATACGCGCTCTTGCAGAGAGCGACAACAATCCTATTGTATCGATTCACGACCATGGCGCCGGCGGACATCTCAACGCATTGTCGGAGCTTGTCGAAGAGACCGGTGGCAAAATTCATATCGACGCACTGCCTGTCGGCGACAAGACGCTCTCGGCCAAGGAGATAGTAGGCAATGAGAGTCAGGAACGCATGGGCCTTGTGATTGAGGAGAAAGATATCGACTATGTGCGTACAATCGCCGAACGGGAACGTGCTCCTTTCTATGTGGTGGGAGAGACTACGGGCGACGACCGTTTTGTGTTTGAGCAGGCCGACGGTGTCAAGCCTATTGATTTAGGAATGGCCGATATGTTTGGCAACTCGCCCAAGACTGTACTTACCGACACTACGGTCAATGTAAAATATAAGGATGCGGTCTACGATGAAAACCGCATCGAGGAATATCTGACCGACGTGCTTTCGCTTGAGGCGGTAGCTTGCAAGGACTGGCTGACCAACAAGGTTGACCGTTCGGTTACAGGAAAGGTTGCCCGTCAGCAGTGCCAGGGCGAGATTCAGCTCCCTCTGAGCGACTGCGGAGTGGTTGCGCTTGACTACCGCGGAAAAGCCGGTATCGCCACATCTATCGGTCATGCACCACAGGTGGCGCTGATTGATGCCGCCAAGGGTTCTGTGATGGCGGTTGCCGAGGCTCTTACCAATATAGTGGGGGCTCCTATGGCCGAAGGGTTGAAGAGCGTTTCGCTCAGTGCCAACTGGATGTGGCCATGCAAGAATCCCGGAGAGGATGCGGCTCTTTATCGTGCTGTAGAGGCCTGCTCCGACTTCGTGTGTGAGCTTGGAATAAATATCCCTACCGGCAAAGATTCGTTGTCAATGACACAGAAGTATGGCAACGATAAAGTATATGCTCCCGGAACTGTCATAATCTCGGCGGCAGGCGAGGTAAGCGATGTGCGCCGCACTCTTACTCCGGTACTTCAGGCCAAACCATCTACATTATATTATATAGATTTTTCAGGCACCTCGCTTGCATTGGGTGGCTCGGCCTTGTCGCAGGTGCTTAATGCTTTAGGCAGCGAGGCTCCTTATGTTTCCGACGCCAAGCAGTTTGCAACTACTTTCAACGCCGTACAGACTCTTGTAAAGAAAGGTATGCTTCTCGCAGGACATGATGTGGCAGCCGGCGGTCTGGCAACTACACTTCTTGAAATGGCATTTGCAAATTGCGACGGAGGTATAGACTTCAATACCGAAGCATTTGTGGCAGCCGGCGAATCGGATCTTGTCAAGATTCTTTTCGCCGAAAATCCGGCACTGGTAGTGCAGGTGGCTGACGAAAAGTGTCAGCGAGTGGAGGATGCTTTGTCAGCGGCCGGTGTTCGCTTCTTTGCCATCGGCACACCATGCGCCGAACGCATGCTCACCGTAACCCACAACGGTGCCGACCACATCTTCTTTATTGACCACATGCGTGACGTATGGTTCCGTTCGTCATATCTGATGGACGCTGTGCAGAGTGGCGAGAAGTGTGCGGCAGAGCGTTTTGAGAACTATAAGAAGCAGCCTATACGCTATCGTTTCCCGTCGGGATTCAAAGGCTCGCTTGCGTCACGTGGTCTGTCACTCCGCCGTGACGGCAAATCGGGCGTACGTGCCGCAATTATTCGAGAGAAAGGCGTCAACGGCGATCGGGAAATGGCCTACTCGCTGTATCTGGCCGGCTTCGATGTCAAGGATGTGCATATGACCGACCTCATGTCGGGACGTGAGACACTTGAGGATGTCAACATGATTGTATTCTGTGGCGGATTCTCCAACTCCGATGTGCTTGGTTCTGCAAAAGGATGGGCCGGTGGATTCCTTTGGAATGACAAGGCCAAGGCTGCTCTTGAGGCATATTACAAGCGTCAGGACACCCTGAGCCTCGGTATCTGCAACGGTTGTCAGCTCATGATTGAACTCAATCTCATCAATCCTGAGCATAAGCGCAAGACAACCATGGAACACAATGTAAGCCATAAGTTTGAGTCGCAGTTCCTTGGATTGACCATTCCAAAGAATGATTCAGTTATGTTCGGTTCACTCTCCGGCTCGAAGCTCGGTATCTGGGTTGCGCATGGCGAGGGACGTTTCAACCTGCCTGAACCACTCTCAAGCTATAATATTGTTGCCAAATACAACTACAATTCTTATCCTGCCAATCCCAACGGCAGTCGTGGAGCCGTTGCCGGCCTGGCGTCGGCCGATGGCCGTCATCTGGCTATGATGCCTCACCTGGAACGTGCTATCTTCCCATGGCAATGTGGCTACTATCCTGCCACACGTCGCTCGGAGGATGTCACACCATGGATTGATGCATTCGTCAATGCCCGTCGTTGGATTGAGGATAAAACCAAATAACCTATTAAAGATTCACAGTTTCTATGGGTGGCTTTTTCGGCGTTGCAAAACGCACAGAATGCATCAACGAGCTATTTTACGGAGTTGACTACAACTCCCACATGGGTACAAAGCGCGCAGGTATCGCAACATGCAACAACGGCGTCTTTACCCGCTCGATACACAATATCGAGAACAGTTATTTCCGTTCGAAGTTTGAGGGAGACCTCAAGGACTTTACCGGGAATGTCGGTGTCGGTGTCATAAGTGACACCGATGCCCAACCAATTATCGTGAACTGCCATCTTGGCAAATTTGCGATAGTGACAGTAGGACGTATAAATAATATCGCCGAGCTGGAGAAGGAACTGCTGGCCAAGGGTCATCACTTCTGTGAACACTCCTACGACATTATCAATCCTACAGAGATGGTTGCTGCGCTTATATGCGAGGGGAAAGACTATGTGAGCGGTATTGAGAATGTGTATAAACGGCTCAAGGGCTCATGCTCGATGCTTCTCCTGACAGAGGACAGTATTATTGCCGCACGTGACCGTCTCGGACGCACACCAATTATAGTAGGGAAGAAGGAGGGTTCTCATGCGCTTACGAGTGAGACATGTGCTTTCCCAAATCTTGGGTATGAGGTGTGCTACAATCTCGGTCCGGCCGAGATTGTAGAAGTCAAGGCTGACGGTTTCCATCAGCTTAAGGCTCCCGGAGAGGAGATGCAGGTATGTGCTTTCCTTTGGACATATTATGGATATCCCGTATGTGAATATGAGGGACGCAATGTCGATGAAATGCGTTATGAGGCCGGGATGGAAATGGGTCGCAATGATGACCAGGAGGTCGACTTTGTGAGCGCGGTTCCGGATTCAGGTATAGGCATGGCTCTTGGATATGCTGAAGGTAAAGGCGTGCCTTATCGCCGGGGGATAGTAAAGTATACTCCGACATGGCCACGCAGCTTCACCCCTTCAACTCAGGAGCGCCGTGAGCTCGTTGCCAGAATGAAACTTATACCTAATGGCGCATTACTTTACAACAAACGTGCGATATTCTGCGATGACTCTATCGTAAGAGGAACACAGCTACGCGACAATGTGAAGGATTTGTTTGACTGTGGTGCCAAGGAGGTACACGTACGAATAAGTTGCCCGCCGCTCATATATCCGTGTAAGTTTATCAATTTCACCGCATCCAAGAGCGATATGGAGCTGATAACCCGTCGCGTCATTAAAGACCTGGAGGGCGATGCCGATAAGGATCTGGATAAATACGCTACTACCGGCTCGCCACAATATGAGGCCATGGTAGAGAAAATCCGTGAGCAACTCGGGCTTACATCGCTTAAGTTCAGTTCCGTAGAGACTGTGGTCAAGGCTATCGGGTTGCCCAAATGCAAGGTCTGTACCCATTGCTTCGACGGCACCAGCTACGAGTGATAATCAACCGAATCAATTAACTTAATATATCTAATAACCTTAAAAGTATGAGTCTTAACATCATCGTGCTCGCCAAGCAGGTGCCTGACACCCGCAATGTGGGCAAAGATGCCATGAAGGCCGACGGTACCATCAACCGTGCCGCCCTTCCTGCAATCTTCAACCCGGAGGACTTGAATGCTCTTGAGCAGGCGCTCCGCCTCAAGGATGCCAATCCGGGATCTACGGTGACCCTTCTTACAATGGGTCTGCCACGTGCTGCTGAAATTATCCGTGAAGCCATCTATCGCGGTGCCGATACCGGTATAGTCCTTACCGACCGTACACTTGGCGGTGCTGATACACTTGCCACATCGTACTCACTGGCCCAGGCTGTAAAGAAGTTTGGCAACTATGATATAATTCTCGGAGGCCGTCAGGCTATCGATGGCGATACCGCACAGGTTGGCCCCCAGATTGCCGAGAAACTTGGCATTCCCCAGGTGACATATGCTGAAGAAATTCTTGACCTCAAGGATGGCAAGGTGACAGTGAAGCGCCGCATAGAAGGCGGGGTGGAGACTGTAGTGGCACCACTGCCATGTGTAGTTACTGTCAACGGCTCGGCTGCTGAGTGCCGTCCCCGCAATGCAAAGCGTGTACAGAAATATAAATATGCCGTATCTCCGTCAGAGAAGGGAAACCTTTCTCCTGAAATACAGGCACTTGTTGATGCACGCCCGTATCTTAACCTACAGGAGTGGAGTGCGGCATATGTAGATGCCGATCCCTCACAGATAGGCCTGGCCGGATCTCCGACAAAAGTGAAAGCCATTGAAAATGTAGTATTTACAGCCAAGGAGAGCCGTACTCTCACAGATGATGACACTCAGATAGAGGATCTCATCAAAGAGCTTATCGTCAACCATACTATCGGCTAATTATATTGAATCATGAACGACAACAACAATCTCATAGTATATTGCGAGTATGAGCATGGCAAAGTAGCCGATGTGAGCCTTGAACTTCTCACCAAGGGCCGCGTGCTCGCCGACAAACTTGGCGTTAAACTTGAAGCATTGGTAATAGGCGATAAACTCAACGGTATCGAGGATTCGCTCTTCCCCTATGGCGTGGATGTGGTTTATAAGGTAGAGGACGCTCGTCTCTATCCATATACCTCCAACCCCCACGCAGCAGTGCTTATCAATCTTTTCAAGGAGATTAAGCCCCAGATTTGCCTTATGGGAGCCACATGTATTGGTCGTGACCTTGGCCCACGTGTCAGCTCATGTCTCCACAGTGGTCTCACCGCCGACTGTACTTCGCTTGAAATCGGCGACCATACCGATCCCAAAACCGGTAAAAGCTACACCGACCTCCTTTACCAGATTCGTCCTGCATTCGGCGGCAATATTGTGGCCACTATCGTCAATCCCGATCATCGCCCCCAGATGGCTACCGTACGCGAGGGTGTGATGAAGAAGGAGATAAAGGATTCCGCATACAAGGGTGTAGTAGTAGACCTTGAAGCTGACAAGTATGTTAAGCCAGAGGATTTTGTGGTAGAAATAATCGACCGACATATCGAGAAATCGAAAATAAATATCAAAAACTCTCCGATAATTGTGTGCGGCGGTTATGGCATGGGGTCCAAAGAAGGCTTCGACATGCTCTATGATCTTGCTGCCACTCTTGGCGCCGAAGTAGGCGCTTCGCGCGCCGCGGTTGATGCCGGATTTGCCGAACACGACCGTCAGATTGGCCAGACAGGCGTTACCGTACGTCCCAAGCTGTATATCGCCTGCGGTATTTCCGGACAGATTCAGCACATTGCCGGCATGCAGGAAAGCTCTATTATCATTTCGGTCAATAATGACCCCAACGCACCTATCAATACCATCGCCGATTATGTAATCACCGGCAATGTGGAGGATGTCGTGCCCAAACTCATTAAATATTACAAGAAAAATTCGAAGTAATGGCAAATTTTTATAACGACAATCCCGCTCTTAAGCATCACCTTACCCATCCTCTTATGGGTAAGATTGTCGCCCTCAAAGAACGCAATTTTACCGAAGCTGACAAGTTTGATTATGCTCCGTTCAACTTCGATGATGCTATGGACTCCTACGATAAGGTACTTGATATCGTAGGTGAGATTACAGGCAATATCATAGCCCCTAATGCCGAGGCTGTAGATCATCAGGGGCCTCAGGTAATTGATGGACGTGTGAAGTATGCCGACGCCACTGCGGAGAACCTTGATGCCTGCCGCAAGGCCGGTCTTATGGGTATGGCTATGCCTCGCCGATTCGGTGGTCTCAACTTTCCGATTACACCCTATATCATGGCTGCTGATATTGTCAGCCGTGCGGATGCCGGATTTGAGAACCTGTGGGGACTTCAGGACTGTGCTGAAACAATCTATGAATTTGCCGATGAAGACCAGAAGAGCCGCTTCATTAGCCGTGTATGTGAGGGTGAGACCATGTCGATGGACCTTACCGAGCCTGACGCAGGTTCCGATCTCCAGTCTGTAATGCTCAAAGCCACTGAACAGCCCGACGGCACATGGCGTCTGAATGGTGTTAAGCGATTTATCACCAATGGTGACAGTGATATCCATCTGGTGCTTGCACGCTCTGAGGATGGAACAAAGGATGGCCGCGGCCTGTCAATGTTCATTTACGATAAGCGCGACGGTGGAGTAACCGTACGCCGTATCGAAAATAAAATGGGCATCAAGGGTTCTCCCACCTGCGAGCTTGTTTACCGCAATGCAAAGGCTGAACTCTGCGGTTCGCGCAAACTTGGTCTAATCAAGTATGTGATGGCTCTTATGAACGGCGCCCGTCTCGGTATCGCCGCGCAGTCTGTCGGCATTTCAGAGGCGGCTTATCGTGAAGCCCTTTCTTATGCCCGCGACCGCAAGCAGTTTGGCAAGGCTATCATCGAATTCCCGGCAGTATACGAAATCCTTTCGGTAATGAAGGCCAAACTCGAGGCTTCTCGCTCTCTTCTTTATGAGTGCTCTCGTTTTGTCGATATCTATAAGATTTACGATGATATCGCCAAAGAACGTCCTCTCACTCCGGAAGAACGCAAGGAGGCAAAATACTACAGCAAGTTTGCCGACGCATGCACACCCCTTGTCAAAGGTCTTGGCAGTGAGTACGCCAATCAGAATGCATATGACGCTATCCAGATTCACGGTGGATCCGGCTTCATGAAGGATTATGCATGCGAGCGTATATATCGCGACGCACGCATCACATCAATTTACGAGGGCACCACACAGCTCCAGGTTGTTGCCGCTATCCGCCACGTGACAACCGGTACTTACCTCAACCTCATCCGTACATATGAGGCACAGGAAATCGGACACACCTATAAGCCGTTGCGCGACGAACTCGCCCGACTTACCGCTACTTACGAGAAGTGTGTGAAGAAGGTGACCGAAGCCAATGACCCCGCATATCTCGATTTCATGGCTCGCCGTCTTGTAGAGATGGCCGGTAACATCATAATGAGCCACTTGCTCATACTTGATGCGTCTCGCAATGCTGATCTGTTTGATGCCAGCGCACGTGTTTACTTCAATCTTGCCCAAGCTGAAGTAAACAAGCATGCCGACTTCATCAACCGTTTCAATCCTGCCGAAACAACACTGTACAAGCAGGCATAAAGGATAATAATAAGGAGAATGAATGGAGCGCCAATGTGGATTTGGCGCTCCATTCCTTTTTTATTTTATATCATCAAAATTAATCCGCCATTTAGCCGTGAAGCTAAATGGCGGATTAATTTTGATTGCTTGTATATAACCTTTATTTTATTCCTGCGGCTTTGGCTTCGTTACGAGAGAAAGAGTAGGGGGCATCTGAGGGAGAAGTACCTCTTGTGGTATTGGGAGTAGCCGACTTCTTAATCTTGATAGTGGCGCCATTCTGCAGGTCGTCATGGTGCAGGAAAGTCGGGGAATATGGCTTGCCGTTTAGTACCACAGAGTCAACATACCATTCTTCAGGCGAGGATTCAATTACAGTCTTTTTGCCACCGGGCATTGTGAGGGTGGCTTTGCCGAATAGGGGAGTGCCGAGCACATACTCTCCGGTACCGGGAGTTACGGGGTAGAAACCGAGGGCTGAAAATACGTACCATGCGGATGTCTGGCCATTATCCTCGTCGCCGCAGTAGCCGTCGGGAGTGGGGGTATACATGCGGTTCATTACCTCACGCAGGCGTTTTTCAGCTTTCCATGGCTCACCGGCGTAGTTATATAGGTAAATCATATGCTGGATAGGCTGGTTGCCGTGGGCATAATTGCCCATGTTCATGACTGTCATCTCGCGAATCTCATGAATCGGGAATCCATAATAGCTGTCATCATATAGGGGAGCCACGTTGAATACAGAGTCGAGCATTTCCACGAATTTCTTACGTCCTCCCATCAGACCTATCAGGCCGTCCACATCGTGGAATACCGACCAGGTGTAGTGCCAGCTGTTGCCTTCTGTGAAAGCGTCGCCCCACTTGAGAGGGGAGAATGGGCTTTGGAATGTGCCGTCGGCATTGCGGCCACGCATAAGATTGCTTTCTTTGTCGAAAACATTGCGGTAGTTCATGGCACGCTTGGCATAAAGTTGCTGCTCTTTTTTCGGTCGGCCGAGAGCTTTTGCAAGTTCATATATACACCAGTCGTCATAAGCATATTCAAGTGTGCGGGCAACGTTTTCGTTGATTTCAACATCGTATGGAACATATCCAAGCCAGTTGTAATACTCGTGGCCGCGGCGACCGCTTGACGATACTGTAGGATGTACATTCTCGGTGCCTTTCACAATACCTTCCCACAAAGTGGCTGTGTCGCTGACTTTCACTCCGTTGAGATAGGCATCGGCCAGCACGGATGCCGAATTATTGCCGACCATGCAGTCGCGGTGACCGGGACTTGCCCATTCGGGGAAGAAGCCGCTTTCGCGATAATGGTTGAGCATTCCTTCCTGGATTTCTGAGTTGACCTCGGGATAGAAAAGATTCAATAAGGGGAATAGCGCACGGAATGTATCCCAGAGTCCGGTGTCGGTATACATGTATCCATCCTTTACCTCGCCGGTATGAGGGCTGTAATGAACGGGCTTGCCTGAAGCATCGAGTTCGTAAAATTTGCGTGGGAACAGGAGGCAACGGTAAAGACACGAGTAGAATGTGCGCATGTCAGTTTCCTTTCCGTCCTCGACACGGATTTTGCCGAGTTCAGTGTTCCATCTGTCTTTGCCTTTGGCTACAAGTATATCGAAACTGTCGTTCCCAAGTTCATTGAGGTTAAGTAATGCTTGTTCGGGCGATATGAATGATGACGCCACACGGGCATTCACAATCTCGCCTTTGGAAGTCTTGAAGCCAACTATAGCACCGGTGTGATTGCCTTCGGCGCTTGTTGCCCCTTTTGAAAGCACACTGTCGGTCACAGTGTAGAAATATTCAAAAGGCCGGTCGAACTCAACAACGAAATAGTTGCGGAAATTATCAGGTACACCTCCGCTATTGCGTGTCGTATATCCTGTGACACGGTGTTTCGACGCATCTATATTTATTGCTGAGCCGCGGTCAAAGGCATCAATAATCACATTTGCACTGTCCGTGGCAGGAAATGTGAACCGGAACATTGCAGCACGCTCAGTCGGTGTGACTTCAGCCACCACATCGTGGTCGGCCAGATATACCTTATAATAATGTGGCATAGCTGTTTCTCCTTTATGTGAGAACCAGCTTGCACGCTTTTCTTCGTCAAACACAGGAGTCCCGACTGTAGCCATCATGGAGAACTGACCATAATCGTTAATCCACGGACTTGGCTGATGGGTCTGCTTTATACCGCGGATTTTATGCGCGTCATATGTGTATGCCCATCCATCTCCCATCTTGCCTGTCTGGGGTGTCCAGAAGTTCATGCCCCAAGGCATAGCTACTGCCGGATATGTATTTCCTGTCGAGAGTTCAAAGCTCGACTGTGTGCCCATCAGCGTATTGACATACTGAGTGAGGTCGTCATTGGCCGTTGCTGTACAAGCAATAGTGGCGGCCATGGCAAAAAGTTTGATTCTATTCATCAGATTTGAGGTGATAATTGCATTCTGTAATAACTGTAGTGCAAAATTACAAAAATTTATTCATTGTCGGGGAATGACGCCGGAGTAGCTGACATCTCCATGTCTACAGTAGCTCCCGACATTATCTGCTCGTGAGTGATGAAAGTCTTGTCATAAGGCTTACCATCGATTTTTATCGAGCGGATATATATGTTTTCTTTGCTGACATCAGGAGCATTGACGGTAAATATTTTGCCGTTGTCAAGATGCAGCTGCATCTTTTTAAATAGCGGAGTTCCCAACTCATATATTCCATTTACGGGATTGACCGGATAGAAGCCCATTGCCGAGAATACAAACCAGGCCGACATCTGTCCGCAATCCTCATTGCCGCATAGACCTGCAGGTGTCGTATTGTAAAGCTGCTCCATTATTTCAGAAGCATATTTCTGGGTTAAATCGGGGCGTCCGACATTGTTGTACAGATACACTACATGATGGCTTGGTTCATTTCCATGAGCATATTGGCCTATCATTCCGGTGCTGAATATCGGGAGTGAGTCATTGGGCGAAGGATTGTAGGTCATCATGCTGTCGAGTTTTTCTTTAAAGCGGTCTTTCCCTCCGACAAGGTCAATGAGTCCGTCAATATCATGTTGTACCGACCAGAAATACTGCCATCCATTGCTCTCACAGATATCTTCAGTATAGTCATCGGGGTTGAAACCGTCAAGAAAATCTCCTTTAGAGTCGCGAGGCTGCATGAAAGATGTCGCAGGATTATATACGTTTACATAATTGCCGGATCGTCGGTAGAATTCGTCAGCGACATCCTTACGCCCCATATTTTCAGCCATAAGAGCTATACAGTAATCATCGAATGCATATTCAAGTGTTTTCGAAAGCGACCAATTCTCTTCTCCTTCGATATGGCCGGGGCTAGGCACATAGCCAAGGCGCTTATAGTCGCCTATCTGTCGGTATGAATCAAGATTGGCAGTGGCAATGCATGCGTCAAGAGCTTTTTCTGCGTAGTCATTATCGATAAGTCCTTTCATATATGCGTCGACTATCACAGGAACTGCATGATATCCAATCATCATATCAGTCTCCGAACCCTGGAAGTTCCATACAGGCAGGCGTCCGTTCTGTTCACCGAATTCTACAAGTGATTTTACAAAATCATGAGCGCGAACCGGCTGTAGATAAGTCATCAGAGGATGTGACGCCCTGAAAGTATCCCACAGTGAGAAAGTGCCGTAGTTAGTCCATCCCTCAGCCTGATGGTTGGCTTTGTCGGGACCACGATATGCACCATCGACATCGCCGTAGATAGTAGGAGCGAGCATTGAGTGGTAAAGAGCGGTATAGAATTTTACTTTGTCATCATCGCCTCCGTCAACGGTGATTTTTGACAAAGCTGAGTTCCATGTCTTACGGGCGTTTTCGCGATATTTGTCAAAATTGTCATCAGGGACCTCTGTGGTAAGATTGAGTGCCGCTCCTTCTGCTCCTGTACATGACAAGGAGGTGCTGACGGAAATCTGCTCCCCGGCTTCGGTCGAAAAATAGAACCATGCCACATCGCCGTTGCCTATCGTTTTCCCGTCTTTTATAATCGGAGTGCGGTCTATGCGCAGAGAATCCCACGGCTGTGAGAATCTGGACCGGAACCATAGCCGTTGGTCGCGGGCCCATCCGTCAGAGAACCGGTATCCTTCGATTGTTACCGAGTCAACAACAGAAATATGACTGTCTTGTGTAGCGTCCCAGTTCATTGCTTTGGCAAGATTCAGTATTACGGCGCCATCGCCTTTAGGGAATGTATAGCGCTGTATGCCACAACGCTCGGTTGCGGTAAGTTCTACATTGATGTCGTAATCGGTAAGGCGCACCTGATAATAACCTGCGTTGGCAGTCTCATCGTCGTGAGAGAAACGGGAGTGTACGCCGAGCGGTGCATCGGACTCACGCACCGGAAGCATAACAGGCAGGAATGAGATATCATATAAGTCGCCTGCGCCGGTACCTGACAGATGGGTGTGGCTGAATCCTGCGATGGTCGAGTCGGGATAGAAATATCCGGCAATACGATCCCACCCGGGTATACCGTTGTCAGGACTTAGCTGAACCATTCCAAATGGCATTTGAGCGCCGGGATAAGTATTTCCGGTGAAGTCGGTGCCGATAAGAGTATTGACATATTGTGTCAAATCTTGATTCCGACTGGCATCATTATGTCCTGCACAGGCCGGCAAAACGAGTGCCAGAGGCATTAGATGCAAAGTAGACATTTTCATAATCTCTAAGGATGGTTTAATAAAGTTTAGATGTATAATACACGATTGAAGGATGGGGGGATTGTGTCAAAAGAGACAGACTATTGGCTATATTATTTTTAAACCAAGTTTATCTGAAAATCCCCGTGCTCTCAGATACAATTCTGACCTATTAAAATATAAAACGAGGGAATTGGTCGATTTATTGCATTATGTTCATTTTATTCATACTGCCTGAGGCATTGCGATGAATCCCAATGAGCCCACAATGAGTTGTTGTGTCAAAAATTCCACCTATTACGGTATGTATTGCACCGACTATAGCGGAGTGTTATAGCTATATTTGCATATCCCATACTAAGATGTGTGGAATGTATAATCTTAAATCGACATTACAATAATCTTAGATCCATAAACTGCATGAAATTAAATCCAAGTTTCCTGTGTGCTTCCTCAATCGCACTGTTTGCCTCGTTTTCGGCAGATGCTGCGATAGAGGGGTCTTTTGATCCGGCTTCTGTCGTGGAGCAATGGAGCAATTCATCGACTTATCCAAAAGTGATTGACATCAACTTCAGCGATGAGAGCTGGCCTTCAACCTGGCAGAAAGAGACCGGACGTGACTGTCCGGAATGGGCCGACGGAGGATATGTCAACGCTGTACTAACCACTCCGGCCAATGGCGATGCCTCCGATGTAAGTTACCCGGTGTTGTTCCACAACTGTACTTTTGCGACCAAGAAGTCGTTTAACGGTAGAGCCGGAGTGACGGCCGCTTTTGCCCGACAGTACTATCTTGGCGATAAGTGCTCCGGCAACAGTTCATCGACATACAATAATTGGACGGTAAAAGGGCACACACATTATCTTGAAGATAACATTACCTATGATGACAAAGGCAAACCTAATTATGGAGAAGCCGGCTTTGTACAGATGTGCCGTAATGCAGCCATTAACGGCGAGTCGATGCACGGCTGGATGGAAATAGACCATATACCGTATGTCGACATAATCCAATGGTCATGGTCATCTACATCCTGGGGACGAGGTATCAAATGTGACTACAAGGTTGGCGACGGCGAATGGAAGCCACTTGTATGGATGGGATCAGAACGTCAGAAGAATGGCTGGACTGTATTCTCTGATCAGGGATACTTCATGGAGAATAAAATCGATGCTCATGATGTATCTATCCGCTGGCGTGTATGGGATGGCGAGATAAAGGGCAATCCCGTACAGAGCGATGTGTTTACCCATTATGCCGACCCGATGGCGGAGCGACAGGCACCACGTGTGCATAAAATCCAGATTTTCGGAACTGAAATTACCGCTTCTGATGCAGAATATGCGCGAGAGAATCCAATCGGGGATATCGGTACACCCTCCGACCTTGGCGACTACGGCTTTTCCGGAGACACACAGAAAAAACCGTCGCCCGATACTGATGCTGAGATTGTAACCTATACTGTCGGAGCAGCTGATACTGCTGATTACAGCAGTATACAAAGCGCAATAGATGCAATTCCGGCATATACACGTGGTATCATATATCTGCATCCGGGCATATATGAGGAGAATGTATATGCCGGCCGCAAGGGTGAGGAACCTAAATTTATCAGTATCATCGGCGAGGATCCGGCCACCACTATAATCACATCATCCACCAGCCGTGGCGGTAGCAATTCAGGCAACAGCTATCTGGATTGTGCCGCTCTCAATGTGTTTGTCGACCGATTCTATGCCGAGGGGATAACAATACGCAATACTTCGGGGAATGTCGGACAGGCAGAAGCACTTTATACAGCAGGTGATGCACATGTATTTAACAACTGTGTTATTTCCGGTTATCAGGATACATATAAAGCTAATGTCGGTAGCCGGGGCTATTTTGTCAACTGTGTAATTTCCGGTGCTACGGATTTTATTTACGACGGAGGCCTTGAATGGTTTGAGAATTGTGAGATACGATGCCTGAAAGGAGGAGGCTACATAACTGCTCCTGCTGAAACAGCGATGCCAATGACTAAACTCCTTTATCCGGAACTTAGTGCCGACCGTTTCTATCCCGGACTGTTTTTCCGTAATTGCCGCATAACATCCGAGAACGGAGTAGCAACCGGTGCATATACCCTCGGACGACCATGGAAGGATACCTGTGGCGCAATGTTTATAGGGTGTATCCTTGGCAATCATATCAGCCGCGCGGGATGGTCATCCTGGAACGGAACTGAAAACAATGCGTCACTGTATGAATATAAGAATATGACTGAGGACGGTACTTTTACGGATATCTCCGGTCGCGCGTCGTTCAGTCATCAGGCTACCGATAACGAAGTTGAGGCATATATGAATCCGGAATTCATGTTTGGCAAACTGTCAGATATAGAGTTCGACTACTCTTCGATACTTCGCGGCAGTGCTACTCCACGCAACTTTGATATAACCGACAAAGGCATATTCTGGGACGCAGATGAAAATGTGGCCGCATTCATCATATATAAGAATGGCAAGTTCTGCGGCATATCCGCCAAGCCGGAATTCACCGAAGGCATTGAGCCGGGCGCGTCATATGCCGTACGTTCCGTATCGCGACATGGCGTAATGTCATCTCCGGTCAATGCGTCTGAGGCCCGTTCGCTTCTGGCATTTCCATCAGCCGAGGGATTCGGCAAATATACCTCAGGCGGCAGAGGAGGTCGTGTCGTGACTGTTACATCTCTTGCCGATGACAATTCCGAGGGGACTCTGCGATGGGCGTTTGAGCAGCATAAAGGCGAACCAATCACTATCGTCTTCTCGGTCAGTGGAAATATCCAGCTGAACCGTGAATTGCGAGTTAGTCGCTCAGATTGGACTCTTGCCGGTCAGACAGCTCCCGGCGACGGAATACTTATAAGCCGCAATAAAGTCAACTTTGGTGGTTCCAGCAATTTTATTGTCCGAAATATGCGCTTCCGTATCGGACAGAAGAGTATCAGTGGAGATATTCTTGCGGAAAATGCTTGTGGTGCGGAAAACTGTTCCGACTTTATCTTCGACCATTGTGCTTTCGGATGGTCGGTTGAGGAAAATATGAACACAGCAGATGCTCATTTCCTTACAGTACAGCATTCGATTGTACATGAAGGCCTCTACAATGCCGGCCATTCGAAAGGTGCGCGTGGATATGGATGCCAGTGGGGAGGCTCTCCGGCAACATACCATCATAATCTGCTTGCCCACAACAACTCTCGTTCTCCGCGATTCAATGGCGCACGCGGAGAGGACTATGTAGTGTTTATGGAATATGTCAACAATGTGAATTATAACTATGGCTCCAGAGGAGGGTGCTACGGTGGAGAGAACACTGCTGCAATCACATCTTACAACGGGCTTAATTCCGCACATGAATGTAATTTCATAAACAATTATTACAAGCCGGGACCAAATTCGAGCAAGACGGAATTGTGGTTTGTCAATTCGAGCGGAGCAAGAGAGGGCGCTACCTCATGGGCTCCGGCAAAATGGTGGGTTGACGGCAATGTCGGCGAGGGATTTGCCAAAGCGACAGCCGACAACTGGAAGGCGATGAATACCGAACTTTATACCCTGGATCAGATACGCGCATCGGAACGTATAGTTCCGGCAACACCATATTATAAGTGGACACTCGCCGGTCCGGTCGGCACCTATGTGCCGGAGCGATATATGCTTAGCGGGTATATGTCGGGTGAGGAGGCTTACAATTATGTAGTAGAACATGCCGGTACTGTTAATCGTGACAAGGTAGAACAGCGGGTAGCCGAGGAGGCCCGCACCGGTAAGGCTACGTATGGAGGCTCACTTGGACGCACACGCGGTATTATCGACAAAGAGACGGATGCCGAAGGCTTCTATGAATACTCGATCGATTATATTGTGCCTGCTGATACTGATGGCGACGGTATGCCTGACGAATGGGAGAAGTCGGTAGGACTTGATATTAATGCCACTGATAACAATCGCATCAATTCCGACGGCTATACAGCTCTTGAAGTGTACCTTGCGTCATTAATGGGAGAGAGCATGTCGACTGACTTTTTAATGTCAGGAATAGAGAATGCTGTAGTTAGTGCCAAGATATCCTACGACCCGTCTACTTCTATTCTGACAGTAAGCCCGGATGCAATCGGAGCGACACTTTCAGTATACGCTCTTGATGGACGCATGATTTACAATCGGGTCGTAACCTCTTTAGAGTCGAGACTTCCGCTTCCATCCGGAATAAACCTACTGCATCTGCATGGTCGTAATATTGCGCCACGGATGCTTAAAATCTCACGCTGAGATACTCAAGACCTAAATTATAATATGCGGCAGTCCTTCAAAATTTGAGGGGCTGCTATTTTTTTTTGAATGTTTAGAACATTTTGTATAAATGAACTGTTTTACGATTAATACCAATATATCAAGGATTCAATGCCAATATTATAACATCTTTGCCCGATATGAAAGACGTAAAGACCACCTTACTCGATCGCCGATGCATTCGTCGCTATGAACGTGAAGATATACCGTCAGAAATGATGGGATTCATATATGATGCGATACGTAATACACCCACAAGCTATAATGGACAACAGTTCTCAGTCATAGATATTGATGACCAACCTACCAAGGAGAAGCTATACGAGCTTACGGGGCAGAAGCAGATAAAGACCTGTCGCCATTTTCTGCTTTTCTGTGCCGATTACAATAAAATATCACTGGTGGCTGAAGCCAAAGGCATTGACATGCCTGATTTCGCTCACACGGCAGACGGTGTGATAGTAGGTATTGTAGATGCTACGCTTGCCATGATGAGCGCACTTACGGCGGCAGAGTCGGAAGGACTTGGAACATGTCCTATCGGATATGCGCGTACTGCGGCTCCGGAGGCTATCGCTCGCCTTATGAAGTTGCCGCCCAAAGTATTTGTGGTATGCGGGCTTGCAATCGGTATCCCACGCGAAATGCCGGATCTTAAGCCGAAGCAGAGTGCGGATCTTGTCGTCTATCACAATACATACCGTCAGGATAATCTTGTGCCCGAACTTTTGCAATACGATCAGCAGATTCGCGAGTACAATGCGACTCGTGCCGGTACAAAGAGCAATAATGACTGGGTATCCCATATAATATCCTACTATAAGGAAGCGATGGACTATCATACCCTTGACGCACTTCGTCGCCGCGGATTTGACATGTGCCGTTGAGGAAAATGTTGCCTTTAAAATTAAACTAAATATTTGGGAAGGCTTGCAACATATAATATCCAAATTGCGATTCCGACTTTTGTAGTTGTTATCGCATTTTTATTTTCAGGATGCAGTCTCATATATGAGCATGATGAATGTCCCGTAGCTTCGTATAATGGAAATTTCCATATTGATGTCAACTGGGAATATGCTCCGGATGCTATGCCTGAGGGAATGGCATATATGTTCTTCCCGATAGAAGGCGATGATGTATGGCGATTCGATATTCCGGGCAGGAATGGCGGAGATATTGAGATTCGCGATGATGATTATAGAGTAGTATGTATGAATGATGATACCTCCGGCATCCTTTTTAAGGACGAAGACAGTTTTTATTTTACATGCTACTGCCGCACAGGTGGCCTTTATGATGGTCTCGGAGGTACTCTTGATAATCCAATAGGCCCGGCTGTCGCCGATAATGGAGAATCCGTTGAAGTATGCCCTGACATGATGTGGTGTGGCTCGGTGTGGGAGATGGATTTGAATGCGTTGGGTGAGTGGATTACATACAATGAAGGTGAAGATAATGTGTTACAGGATATCCGGGGAATTACATTGTACCCTCGGCCTGCTGTGGCAAATTATCGGTTTATCATTGAAAATGTATCCAATCTCTCCGGAGTGAAGAGGCTGTGTGCGTCTATAAGCGGTATGGCATCAGAGATGTGCCCGGCAACTTTGATGTGTGGCTCCAGATGCGCTACATTGCCATTGAAAGCCGATGCGGCTGGCGATGATTGTATTGAAGGCCGTTTTTTGACTTTCGGGCTGCCAAAAAGTCCTGAGTCTGCCAATATATTGACTTTATATGTGTGGCTTACTGACGGAAAGAAATTACGATACGATTTTGATGTCACTAAGCAGGCTCGCAATGCAAAGGATCCGATGAATGTCAGTCTTATTGTCGGAGGCATTGAGCTTCCGCCTTCAGACCCTGTTGGTGGAGAAGGTGGACTTGATGTAAGCATAGATGGATGGATTACTGAAATAATCGACATACAATCATGAATATATACTCTCTTGTCTTAAAAACTTATTGGTTTGAAGCAGTGTTATAATCTATATAATGAGAATATACGAATCTTTAAGGTTTGAATTATGAAAACAAAGTCTCTTTTAGCTCTTGCTTTTGTATCTTCGGTAGCATTTATATCATGCTCTGATGACGGGTCTGGTATAAATGTTCCTGATGATAGCCGTGAGAATGCGATTGCATTCAATGTCATGGTTCCGAAAGCTCCCCGCGCGGCTTCGACCACAACTGCGACTATAAAAGAATTTTATGTATATGCCTTTACTGCAGGTAAACCATATATGGAGCGCGTTGTGGTAAGACGCAACGGTTCATCGTGGACTTATACTCCTACTATGTATTGGCCTGATACTCCGGTCAATTTCTATGCTTATAGTCCTAATATAACCAATTCTCCAAATGTCGGAGACGATGCAATCGGAGATATACCCGATTATACATGCGACGGGCAGACTGATTTGCTATATGCCGTAAATATAGGAGAGACGTCAAAAGCATCTCCCGTCAATATTAATTTCCGGCATGCGCTGTCCAAGGCCAGCATCATGCTGAGCAGTTCGAATGAGGCTATCAGAGTCAATGTGCGTCATGTTGTACTTCATGGTCTTAATCATACCGGTACATTCTACTACCCGGATGCCACTACTTCACAGTCAATGCACCAGAATGTAGGACATTGGGAAGACTTGAAACTCAGGTCTCCACTCATGATATTTTATGCAATTGGTGAGGAAGATTTTGTAAACCTGACAACCACTCCTGTTGATATCACAGAGAACAATCTCAATATGAGTTTCTTTCTCCCGCAACCTCTGACCAAACTTGAATTTGACGGTTCAAACTACACCGGGAGCTATATAGAAGTAGACTGTGAGATTTTCGATGTTGCCTCCGGTGCCAGAATATGGCCGACTGCATCAACTCCACCTTCACAGTTGGTCGATGAGAGTCCGGCCGGACGTCTGATATTCCCGATGACCTCCTCGGCAGTATCGGACTGGAAGATAGGTCATGCATACATATATAATATAAAGATTGATAATCCTACGGTTCTCCAGCCTATCGATTTTAATGTGACGGTCGACGACTTTACTTTGGAGAATTAATGTAAAGGATAAATCCCGATAGCGGATTGATATATTTGTACTGCCGCCAAAGAGTTCTGAATAGATACTCTCTTTGGCGGCAGTACTGTTGTGAGGTGTAATTTATTATTAAGCAGATTCTAAAGTATAGACAAATTCAAAAAAGTTGTTACGGTTAGGATAGGCTTGCCTGTGAGGGCGAGCCTGTCTTTTTTGTATTTATCAAGTTGTTTTGAGAAAAATTGCTATATTCGCAGAAAAATTGAGAAGCGCTTTAAGCTGTCATCAATACATCTACAGATATTCGTAGTGCTATAATTTGATTATGAATGATATGAACAAAGATAAACTCCCTGTGATTCTGGTGTCTAATGACGATGGAATCAATGCACCCGGTATACACCGACTGATTGACTATATTGCAGGACGAGGACGAATCATAGCCGTAGCACCCGATGGTCCCCGTAGTGGGCAGTCATCGGCTCTTACGGTAAATTCGCCGTTGCGCATCACTCGTCTGCCGGATTATAATGGTGCGGAGATGTACAGTGTCAATGGCACACCGGTTGACTGTGTCAAACTTGCCGTACATGTAGTGCTTAAAGATATGCATCCCGACATGCTGTTGGCTGGTATAAATCACGGTTCTAATTCAGCGATAAACGCATTGTATTCCGGCACTATGGGTGCTGTATTCGAAGGGTGTTTGTTGGGAGCCGACGCAATTGGCTTCTCCTACCATAGTCATGATGAGAATGCATCACTTGCAGCATGTGCGCCTGTCGTCGAGGAGGTTGTAAGTCGTGTGATGGAAAAAGGCTTGCCAAAAGGCGTATGTCTGAATGTGAATATTCCAAAATGTGACAAAGTCGCCGGAATAAAGACTGCACGTGCAGCCGAAGGATACTGGACTGAGGAATATGCTGAGTACACCGACCCTCATAATCGACCATACTACTGGCTCACAGGTCGTTTCCACAACGCAGAACCGGATGCTCGTGACACTGACCTTTATTGGACTGACCGTGGATATGCCTCAATCGTGCCATGTCGGCCTGACCAGACCGCATACACCGATATATCTGCTATAAAGTCGCTTTTTTAGGATTGACCGAATCTGTCGTTTATGCAAATTAACCGAAAGGTGAGTGCTATATTAATAATTTGAGTAACTTTGTACCAGTATGGACTCTTCTACTCTAAAATCACATTCGCCATATAAGCGTGGTGCTGACTGGGGTGCCTGGTTTGGCATTTACCTGTCGGTTCTGTTTTTTGTTACGTCATATTCGGTAAGCAGTCCTGTCTGCGCCTTGATAGGACTGCTTATGATTATTGGAGTGCCTCCATGTATATACTTCATGTTGCGTAAAAGCTATGTGTCTGACAACGGCACTACCATTTTTTCATCTCTATGGATGGAAGGTATCTCGATATTCTTTTTTGGCGGCTTGATTGCCTCGATTGTGGCAATGATATATATGCGTTGGATTGACCCTACTTTTTTTGACAGCAGAATTGACACTCTTATCGACATGTATTCATCCATGGATATGCAGCAGGCGCAGGATGCCGCTGATATGCTTACCGCAGCCCGCGACCAAAAGCTCTTGCCTAAGCCAATTGAACTCACTGTCGATATGTTGTGGCTGATTGTATTTTCCGGTTCGATTCTATCCATGTTGATATCATGGTTGGTTCAGTTGACAAAAGTGGCTCCAAGAGTTCATAACCAAAAGAAATAAATTTAATATAATAAAGTCTATGGACATATCTGTCGTAGTACCTCTATATAACGAAGCCGAATCCCTTCCTGAACTTGAGGCGTGGATTGACCGAGTTATGAAAAACAACGGTTTCTCCTATGAAATACTTTTCATTAACGATGGGTCGACCGATGATTCATGGGATGTAATCACTGGACTCTCCCAAAAGAATCCGTCAGTCCGTGGAGTATGTTTCCGCCGCAACTATGGTAAGTCGCCTGCATTAAATACCGGATTTGCCCGTGCTAAAGGAGATGTCGTGATTACTATGGATGCGGATCTTCAGGACAGCCCGGATGAAATACCGGAACTATATCGTATGATAACCGAGGAGGGCTATGACCTTGTCAGTGGGTGGAAGCAGAAACGCTATGATCCTCTGTCAAAGACAATACCTACCAAGTTGTTCAATGCCACCGCACGCAAGGTAAGTGGCATTCACAATCTGCATGATTTCAACTGCGGGCTCAAAGCATACCGCTCAAAAGTGGTTAAGCATATTGAGGTATATGGCGACATGCATCGCTATATACCGTATCTTGCGAAGAATGCCGGGTTTGGCAAAATCGGAGAAAAGGTAGTTCATCATCAGGCCCGCAAATATGGTTCTTCAAAGTTTGGACTTGACCGTTTCGTAAATGGATATCTTGACCTTGCCACATTATGGTTTACATCAAAGTTTGGCGTTAAGCCGATGCACTTTTTTGGATTGCTTGGCTCACTGATGTTTTTGCTCGGCTTTATAGCTGTGGCTGTTGTGGGTTTCTCCAAACTTTACAATATGCATCATGGACTTGATTATCGCCTGGTAACTGATTCGCCATACTTTTATCTCGCTCTTACGTTAATGATACTCGGTTCTCAGCTTTTCCTCGCAGGATTCATAGGTGAGCTTGTCGTAAGAAATTCTCCCGGACGGAATCATTATGAGATAGAGGAAGAAATAGTACGATAAAAAAATAATAACCAATAAAATATTAGAATATGTATCCTCAATTATATAATCTGGTTAAGCAGCGTTACAGCTGCCGCCAGTATCTTGACAAACCGGTAGGTCGCGACTTGATTGCCGCTGTCCTTGATACGGCGCGTCTCGCACCTTCCGCATGTAATCGTCAGCCTTGGGAATTCCTTGTGATTGACACAGACCCTTTGCGTGGAAAAGTAATAGAAAGTTATGGCCGCGACTGGGTAAAGAATGTTCCTGTGTTTATTGTAGCTTTAGGACGGCACGACGAGGCCTGGAAGCGACCTACAGATGGTAAAGACCATACCGATATTGATGTAGCCATTGCTGTAGAACACATGTGTCTCGCCGCAACATCAATGAATCTTGGCACATGTTGGATTTGCAACTTCGACGCGGCTCGTCTGACTGCGGATCTTGGACTGCCTGAAGGGATTGAGCCGATTGCGATAATTCCGCTGGGTTATCCTGACCCTACAGCTTCATTGCCTATGAAAAATCGCAAGCCTTTTGATCAGGTAGTAAAATGGGGTGTTTATTGAAATATAAGGCAATAGTAATATTTGCTGCATGTTCAGGCATATCTCTGCTATCGGGGTGTAACTCTTCCGGATGTACTGACAACAAGAGTTCCATCCCGTTGGCCGGATTTTATTCGTATACGACTCTGTCTCCGATATCCGTAAACAAGATATCGTTGGGGGGCGTAGACGCACCCGACGATTCCTTGATTATCAATAATGCGTCGGCATCGGAGGTGTATCTGCCATTTCGTGCCGAACATGATGAGACTCAGTTTTATATACATTATCATTCCAGAGGTATTGATGATTCCGCATTCAATGATACCTTGACATTCCGATATAACCGTCTCCCATATTTCGCATCCGAAGAATGCGGTGCAATGTATAAGTATGAGGTCAAGGAATTCTCATCTACTTATCATCTCATTGACTCAATCGCACTGCTTGATGTGAATATTACCAACACCGACAGAGAGACAATAAGAATATTCTTCCGAACATATACCGAGCCGCCGGAGGAAGATACCGATGACTCCGAAAACACGGACGATTCTGTCGATTCAGCAAATAGAAATATGCTATGAGCAGTATACGCCACATATTGATACTTGTGTGTGCCATGTTCGCCGTAACGACCATGGCACAACGTCGTATCACGCCTGTAGCCAATCCTGAGAATAAACGCCCGGAGACTGAGACTCCTGTGGTAAAAGAAGTAAAACCGGGTGAGACACCTGTACGACCGGCCAGTGTGATTGAAACGCATGACATGGAGGGCCGTGTGGTTCTTGTCGATACCATATCCGGAGTGGAATATCACGACACCATTACCGTGAAAGCTCCTCCTACGGTTTATCCCCGGTTTGCAGCCGTATCTGTCGGAGTAAATGCCTGGGATGCTCTTGCACGTCTTGCCGGTCAACAATATGGAGTAGGGGGTGTATGGGCCGAACTCAGTATACACAACTGGTTTAAACCAATTGTGGAATTTGGTCTCGGTATGGCCGACTATATGCCGAAGGACGAGAGTTATCGTTATAAATCAGGCATGGCTCCATACTTTAAAATCGGGCTTAACTACAATTTCCTATATAACTCGACTCCCGATTATTCAGTATATCTTGGCCTTCGTTATGGAATATCTTCGTTTAGCTATAGAATTGAGGATGTCACTGCGGTAAACGGCTATTGGGACGAATCAACCACATTGAGCGTTCCTTCTCAGCATGCCACAGCGGGCTATTTTGAATTTCTTTTTGGATTACGTGTCCAGATATGGCGTAATATATCCCTTGGATGGGAATTGCGTGTACACAAATTATTGCATCAGGGTACACATCTTTATGGAGATCCATGGTACATACCAGGATTTGGAACAGATGGGTCACTTTTTTCTGGAGCATTCTCTGTGAGCTATACTTTGCCGTTTCAACGCACATCAAAGAAATCCACCATATCTGAGATGGAAAATTAAAGTATACGATGGCAAAATGTTGGAATTATGCTTAAGATTTTATACTTTTGCATATAATGTCTTGAAATGAATAGAAAAATAACAATATAAACAATAGCAAATGATGGAACATATCTCAGACCGTGTAAATGCGTTGGCTCCTTCACAGACCCTTGCCATGTCGCAGAAAAGTCAGGAACTGAAGGCCCGGGGCGTGGATGTTATCAATCTCTCTGTTGGAGAACCCGATTTTAACACACCTAACCATATCAAGACTGCCGCTGTCAAGGCTATTGACAACAATTTCTCTTTCTATACTCCGGTTCCCGGATATATGTCATTGCGTAAGGCAATATCTGAAACTCTTAAGAAAGAGAATGGCATTGACTTTGCTCCGGAACAGATTGTTGTCAGTGGCGGAGCAAAACAGTCGTTATGCAACGTAGTGCTCGCAGTAGTAAATCCTGGCGACGAGGTGGTGATTCCTACTCCTGCATGGGTAAGCTATGTAGAGATGGTAAATCTCGCCGGAGGAAAGAGCGTAGAGGTTCCTGCTACTATTGAGAATGATTTTAAGATTACTCCGGAGCAGTTGCGTTCAGCGTTAACTCCGCGCACACGCCTTATAATGTTCAACTCGCCAAGCAATCCTACCGGAAGCGTGTATAGCCGCGAGGAGCTTCAGGCTCTTGTTGATGTGCTTGCCGATTATCCTGATGTGTTGGTGCTGTCGGATGAGATTTACGAACACATCAACTTTACAGGCTCCTTTACTTCCATGGCTTCATTTGAAGCTATTGCCGACCGTACTGCTATTGTCAACGGTGTGTCAAAAGCATATGCTATGACCGGATGGCGTATCGGATTCCTTGCCGCTCCGCTGTGGCTTGCGAAGGCTACCTCCAAACTGCAAAGCCAGTACACTTCAGGAGCATGTTCTATAGCCCAGAAAGCTGCTGAGGCTGCCTATACCGGACCACAGGAGTGTGTTGAGGATATGCGCAAGGCGTTTGAGCGTCGTCGCGACCTCATTGTCGGACTTGCGCGTACAATCCCGGGGTGGAAAGTCAACGAACCTCAGGGCGCATTCTATCTTTTTCCGGAAGTCTCAAGATATTTTGGCAAACGCAATGGTGATTATGTCATAAATAACGATTCGGATTTGGCCATGTATCTGCTTCAGGAAGCACACGTGGCAACTGTTGCCGGATCTGCGTTCTGTGCTCCGGGGTATATCCGTATGAGCTATGCCACATCCGACGACAATATCCGTGAAGCTATGGAGCGCATAAAAAGCGCACTTGCTCTTCTCGTATAAACAGATTGTCTGCAAGTATAAATCTCGCAGCTGCAATCAACATATCCATTACCTAACTGAGAATAAGTTTATAACAATGTCAGAATCCACCTCGGTAGTTATCATACCTACTTATAATGAGTGTGAGAATGCCGCCGCCATCATAGAGGCTGTACTTTCACTGGCGACTCCGATGGATGTCCTTGTAGTTGATGACGGCTCGCCTGACGGCACTGCCGCCATTGTGAAGAGCAAACAGACCGAGCATCCGGGACGCATTCACTTAATTGAGCGTTCCGGCAAACTCGGACTCGGCACCGCGTATATAACCGGATTTCGCTGGGCTCTTGAACATGGTTATGAATATATATTTGAGATGGATGCGGACTTCTCGCATAATCCTCTTGACTTGGAGAAACTGTATTCTGCATGCGCTAATGGTGCGGATGTTGCGGTAGGGTCGAGATATGTCACCGGGGTGAATGTAGTGAACTGGCCGATGAGCCGTGTTCTTATGTCATATTTTGCATCAAAATATGTCCGATTGATTACCGGTATGCCGGTACATGACACTACTGCCGGATTTGTATGCTATCGGAGACGTGTTCTTGAGGCTATGGAGCTTGACAAAATACGCTTTAAGGGCTATGCGTTTCAGATTGAGATGAAGTTCACCGCCCGGCAGTTGGGTTTCCGTATCGAAGAAGTGCCTATAATTTTTGTCAATCGGGTGCTGGGAACAAGCAAGATGAGTTCGGGAATATTCTCGGAGGCTATGTTTGGTGTGATACGCTTGAAGATTGACAGTTGGTTTAGAAAATATCCGGGAAAATGAACAGTACAATAATATATAACGGGACTATCATAAACGAAGGCCATAGTTTCAAGGGATATCTGATTTTTGATGACCGTGGAATAATACGTAGGGTCTGTCATGGTACACCTGCCAATGAAATTATAGCAAACTGTACCGATTCATTTGATGCCGGCGGATGTATTGTAATTCCCGGCGTTATCGATGACCAGGTTCATTTCCGTGACCCGGGGCTGACACATAAGGGTGATATCGCTACTGAATCGCAGGCTGCCGCCGCCGGAGGTGTCACTTCATTCATGGATATGCCCAACACTAAACCTCCGACAGTAACGACCGATGCATTACGAAGCAAGCTGATGCGAGGTAGGGAAGTGTCTGCGGTGAACTATGCTTTTTTCATAGGAGCCACAAACGACAATCTGGACACTCTTCTGAAAACCGATTTCACAAGATGTCCGGGTGTGAAACTGTTTCTCGGATCTTCTACGGGAAATATGCTTGTTGACAACGAGAAGGCTTTAAATAGAATTTTCGCGCGTGTACCGGCTGTTATTGCCGTACACTCAGAGGATGAAGCCACCATATGTGCTAACCGTGAACGTATTTCTGCCGAGTATCCGGATGGAGTCCATATTGCTCTTCATCCGGAAATCCGCTCTCGGGAGGCTTGTATACTCAGTACCGGGAAAGCTATTAGACGGGCTCGTAAGTATGGTAGCCGCCTGCATGTGCTGCATGTGAGTACTGCGGAGGAAGCTGCGATGTTTTCAAATCGTCCATTGGCGGATAAGCGTATTACGGCAGAGGTTTCGGTGCATCATCTTTGGTTCTGTGACCGGGATTACGAACGTCTTGGCGCTCGGATAAAGATGAATCCGGCCATCAAGACGTCGGCGGACCGTGATGCACTGCGCAAGGCGTTGTCCGACGGGCGTATCGACATTGTGGCCACTGACCATGCTCCACATTTGCTTGTGGAAAAAGAAGGCGACGCCCTTACAGCAACTTCAGGTGCACCAATGGTGCAGTTTTCTCTCCCGGTGATGCTTGAGATGGCAGATATGGGTATATTCACACGCGAGCTTGTTGTAGAAAAAATGTGCCATGCTCCCGCGCGTCTGTTCGGTATACGACGTCGTGGTTTTTTGCGCAAGGGATTTGCGGCCGATATAGCGGTAGTGCGTACCGGCACATCCTATACCGTGACCGATGATATGGCGCTCAGCCGATGTGGATGGACTCCGCTTGCCGGAACTACTCTCCATAATCAGGTGATTGCAACATGGGTTGACGGTAAACCTGTTTGGCGGGACGGAAAGATACTTGCAGAGACCCGAGGTCAGGCCATACGTTTTGAATTGCGCAAAACAAGATAATTAATACACACTATAATAGACCATCATGTTAGAAAAAGCTGATGTAAAGACCATTGATAAGGTGGTAGTAAGATTTTCCGGTGATTCTGGCGACGGTATGCAGCTTGCCGGAAACATTTTTACAAATGTATCGGCTGGTGTCGGTAATCAGGTGTCGACATTCCCTGACTATCCTGCCGAAGTACGCGCTCCTCAAGGGTCGCTCAGTGGCGTATCCGGGTTTCAGGTAAACCTTGGTATCGGAGTGCATACGCCCGGCGACAAGGCCGACGTCCTTATTGCAATGAATCCTGCCGCATTGAAGCAGAATGTCAAGCATCTTAAAAAGGGAGGCGTGGCAATTGTCGACATTGATTCTTTCAAGGAGAGTGACCTGAAGAAAGCTAAATTTGAGACATCTGATCCGTACACCGAACTGGACCTTAAGGTCGAGGTGGTCGAAGTGCCCGTTACGTCAATGACTAAAGCTGCGCTTGCAGATTCCGGACTTGACAATAAATCGGTACTTAAATGCAGAAACATATTTGCCCTTGGTCTCGTATGCTGGCTTTTCGATCGTCCGCTTGATGCTGCAATCCATCATCTTCACAACAAGTTTGCCAAGAAACCGGCGGTGTTTGAGGCGAATGCGAAAGTAATACGTGCCGGATATGACTATGGAGCGAATATCCATGCCGGAGTGTCTACCTACCGCATTGAGTCAGAGGCTGTGCGCCCGGGAGTATATACCGATATCAATGGCAACACGGCTGTTGCCTGGGGCTTGATTCTGGCTTCTGAAAAAGCCGGCCGTCCTCTGTTCCTCGGAAGTTACCCTATAACTCCGGCTACTGATATCCTTCATGAGTTGGCCAAGCGCCGCGACCTGGGAGTCAAAGCTATACAGATGGAGGATGAGATTGGTGGCGTTTGTGCTGCTATCGGTGCTTCATTTGCCGGGAATATCGGTGTCACCTCGACATCCGGCCCCGGTCTGGCATTGAAGAGTGAGGGTATCGGATTGGCTGTTATGGCAGAATTGCCTCTTGTTATTATAGATGTGCAGCGTGGCGGTCCCTCTACCGGTCTTCCGACAAAGACCGAACAGACCGACCTCATGCAGGCCCTTTATGGCCGCAACGGTGAGTCTCCTGTTGTTGTCGTGGCACCGGCTTCTCCTACCGATTGCTTTACTATGGCTTTTGAGGCTGCGAGGATAGCCATTGAGCATATGACTCCCGTAATACTGCTTTCGGATGCATTCATCGGCAATGGCTCGAGCGCTTGGCGTGTACCCGATGCAGAAGATTTCCCCAGGATTAATCCCCGGTATGTTCCTGACGGACTGCGTGAATCGTGGAGACCATATCTTCGCGACGAAGACACTTTGGCACGTTATTGGGCTATCCCGGGCACCGAGGGTCTGGCCCATCGTCTCGGAGGTTTGGAAAAAGACTATAACACAGGAGCATTGTCCATCGACCCTGTAAACCATGAAAAGATGGTATATGCCCGCCGCGAAAAGGTAGAGCGCGTCGCTGACGATATCCCTGAACTTGAAGTAATCGGATGTGGCGACGCCGACACCTTGTTAATCGGGTGGGGTGGTACTTACGGCCATCTGCGCACTGCCGCCGAGGAACTCGTAAAGGAGGGTTGTAAGATTGATTTTGCCCACTTCCGCTATATCAATCCCCTCCCGCGCAATACACATGAGGTGCTTTCGCGATACAAAACAGTAATATGTGCCGAACTCAATACCGGTCAGTTTGCCGATTTCCTCCAGAGCCGTAATCCAGGGCTTCAGATTAAACGCATAAACAAGATTCAGGGTCAGCCGTTCTTGATTAGCGAGGTCGTAGCCGGTGTAAAGGAAATTCTCGCCAAATAGTCCCTTAATTTAAAAAGACTTTAGTAACAATGGATACAAAGCAATATACTCCCGCCGACTACAAGAGCGACCAGCCGGTACGCTGGTGTCCCGGTTGTGGCGACCATGCTATTCTCAATGTCCTCCATAAGGCCATGGCCGAGATTGGAGTTGCGCCGCATATGACAGCTGTAATATCCGGTATCGGATGCAGCTCCCGCCTGCCGTACTATATGAATACCTATGGATTCCACACTATCCATGGGCGAGCCGCGGCAATTGCTACCGGATTCAAGGTAGCCAATCCCGATATGACGGTGTGGCAGATATCCGGTGATGGCGACGGCCTTGCCATAGGTGGCAACCACTTCATCCACGCCGTGCGCCGCAATGTCGATATAAATCTACTGTTGCTCAACAACAAGATTTATGGATTGACAAAGGGACAGTACTCTCCCACATCCGACCGTGGATTTGTGAGCAAATCTTCGCCTTACGGCACAACGGAGGATCCATTCATCCCGGCCGAACTCGTGTTTGGAGCGCGAGGCACATTCTTCGCCCGGTCTATCGATGTAGAACTTGCCACCTCGCAGGAAGTAATGGTTGCCGCCGGACGCCACCGTGGCACCTCGGTCGTCGAGTTGCTTCAGAACTGTGTGATATTCAACAACGGCATCCACAATCATATCACCGACAGAGAATATCGAGCCGACCGCACTATCCATCTGCGCCATGGCGAGAAAATGCTTTTTGGCAAGGAGATGAACCGCGGACTTGTGCGTGATGGATTCTATCTGAAAGCCGTCGAACTTGGCAAAGACGGCTACACTATCGACGATGTGCTTGTGCACGACGCACATACACAGTCAAACTTCCTCCACCAGCAGCTTGCCATGATGGATGGACAGGAGCTACCGCTCGCCATCGGTGTAATCAGGGATGTCGACTCTCCGGTCTACAATGAAGAGATTGACGCTCAGATTGCCGACGTTCGGGCAAAGAAAGGATTTGATACGCTCCGTTCGATGATTCTCGCAGGCGAGCATTGGACGGTAGAATAATAATCGGTACACGATATTTATCCAAGGCTACAGATTGCAGCTTAACCGCAGGCAATCTGTAGCCTTTGGTATTCAAGCTATTATACTTATCTCGGCTATAAATATGCCATTAAATTTGACTGAATCGCATATTTGGCTTAACTTTGCAGAAAAGAATCGGCCTTTATCCGGCAAATGCAGCAGAGGTATTTCTGATATTATGCTTTGATTCTATGTGTGTTATCTGTGATTACACGCTCATCCATCATTATTACACCAGTCACCCCACTCAATTCCGTACGGTTTGTGGGGGAGAGAAAGAATTGCCGCTAAATCAAGCGGTTTAATTTTTTATGTACCCTCCTGTCACAACAGCAGAGCAAATCTCGGTCGACAATCTCGAACGATATGTCGAAGAAAATTATTCCGAAAAGTCTCAAAAGTTGTATCTTGCTGTATTAAAGCAGGTTAGAACACATGGGGGGGGGTATTTGACACCTTCTGAAATTGATGGAAAATACATTGCAGGATTCCGGACACACCTATCCGACCGACTTTCTCCAGGAAGCATATCCCAATATCTGCGCAGTCTGCGCTCGCTCCTCAACTCCTATCTCGGGCCGGAATACCGACCGGCGATAAAAGAAGCGTTTGCCGGCATCGGCTCCAAAAATGAGAGCGACACACGCCACATCACCCCCGCCGACTTCCGCAAGATCAAGGACACAACAGCACTGTCCACCTATCCGGCGCTTGAAAAAGCACGACGAATATTCATTCTCAGCACACTGCTGGGCGGGATCGACATAGAAGAGCTCCCTGCGGCACTTAGTGCTATCGAGACGAACGGTCGCTCCACATTGCGCACCGGAGTCTCAATAAGTGTACCGTCACAGGCACTGTCCGTGATACGGCATTTCAAGGAAGAGTTCGGAGTAAGCATTTCCCAATGCCTCTCGACTCTTGCCGATGACAGCTACCCGAAATGTCTCGATGCCATTGGTGCGACACTCTCACTGCGCCACCCCCTCCTCCCAAAATCATCGGCTGATGTATGGGTAGCATTGGCCCGCACCGACGGAGTCCCGGCCACGGTAATAGCCTCGGCTGTCAACAACAGCGACGTTGCCATCCTGCGCTATTCCGAAGCCGACGAGTCAATCTCCGCCGACGATATTCAGGAGGTATACTATGCCGTTGCCGACACCATCGAAAGTTCCACAAACCACTGGTATGGAGCGCGATGCTTCACCACCGCTCCCTCAGAAATAAAAGAGCGCCTGCTCTATGCCAAGACAAAACTCGGCATAGAGCCCGACGACGTATACATCCCCTTCAGCGGAGACTCAGCCGTCACTGAAGGCTGCGACAAGGTGATGCAGCCGATGCTCTTTTTCCGCGCCACCGCCACCCGTGCGCGAGACATAAAGCGCCATCTCGGCAGCCACGCATACGTCTATTCATACCGCACCGGCGAGAAAAGCCCCGCCATCATCTCCGACACCGAGATGATGACATTCATGCTCCTTGCCCGAGTCGGCGCCGACACCATAAAACTGTACTTCCCAAAGGCTGGCGACAATCCTCCCGGACTGGAAATCAACGATACGGTAATAATCACCGACGGAAATTTCTCAGGACATGTAGGCATAATCGAAAAAGCCGGGAGCGACAGTTTCCGAGTCATAGTACGCATAACCGGCATCAGCGCGGTAGTCACCGCCGAAGTGCCAAAGAAATTCCTCCGTGGAGTGGGGGACAATGCCTGAACAGCCATGGCCACCACTCCGCATACCGATATAAACTCAGGACGTGCCTGTGCCAATGGAGCTACACCGAGCCCTGAATCCGGCAACCGCATCCTGCCTACATCTGTTGTCTGCCCGCCTATAGACGCATCTACCGCCACATGGGCCGAGCTCGATGCACGCTACCGCACACTCCTCTCCACATACGGCGACGGCACATACCCTCCGGCAGACGAACGCGACTGCCTCACCGCCATATTTGCCATACTGCGCCAGCGCTCCGCAACAACCACTGACCCAGCCGAAGCCGCACACTGCTGCGCCACAATGCTCGACATCCTCTCCCGCGCATTCCTCCTCCGTCCCGATCTCTCCCGCTACCCCTACCTAGGCGCCCGCGCCCACATCGACCGACTCCAACGCACATTCCGACACATCTGATGAGAACAAACGACAAAAAAAGAGGGATGATTCACTGGTGGCATCTCGTATACATAATTGGGATACTCCTTACGATACTCTTCTGCGTCATAATCTGTCTGAGCAAAGAGAGCGTGAGCGATGCGGCGATGGACAACGTCTCGTTTGCCTCCGCCATCGTTTCCATAGTTCTCGCCGTAGTATCGATTGTAGTATCTCTATATGCCACATTCAGCACCTCGGCCAACCTTGGCTCCATGCAGGATGTAGCCCACGGCATCAAACGAAGCCTCAGCAAACTCAAATCACTCAAAAATGTGGCCGACGACAGCAACCGACGCATTCAGGAATTGACATCAAAGATGCTTGAGAAGGCTACCCCCGAAGAGGTGTTGCAAAAACAAGCCATAGAGCAGATTGAAGCAGAAGAAGCCGCCGAATCAGAGAATGAAAAAGGGAGTGCCTCCAATGATGACACACCATCTGAGGATGATAAAACCACGGAATCTTCCGATACGGCAAAAGGCACATCGCCCGACGGTACCACTCAAAGACAGACCATTACACGACATGAAATCAGCGAGATAGAGGCAAAAGCCATCGAGAAAGTGCGCGACATGCTTGGGCTTGGCGACATTATGCGCGACTATAAGCTCAGTGTCAATGATATGACACTGATGTTCGACGCAGTGTCTGAGTCACCATTAGGCAAATATACCTTTATAGAAGTGGGTATTACACCGGCTAGCCCATCATTTGTTGAAATGCGCATATCTCGCTTCCGCCAGACTATCTCCATGATGTTTGAAAATATGCAATCTGCCGGCAACCATGTCTACTATGTAGTGGTATTCCGCGACAACAATAAATCCAGATTCCTCTCTCGTATCCGACTCCGTCGCCGTAACCGCCCTATTACCCTCAGCAACACCCCTTACCTCACCATCCTCTACTTCAATCTCAACGAACTGTAAAGCCGCAAAGTCAATGGCGCTACATCTATCGAAAAATAAAGCATATGTTCGTCTGAAAAGCAGTCGACTATTCAAAGATTCGTTCTGGGCAATATGTGGTAATGTAATAAATAAAGGAGCTGCTTTAGCTGCTGCTGTCATTATTGCCAGATGGCTTGGAAAGGATATGTATGGAGAATATGGAGTCATTCGAAATGCTCTATTATATATAGCTGTATTTTCGACATTTGGTCTTGGTTTTTCCGCAACCAGATATATATCCAAGTATTATAATAATGGTTCTTTAACATTACAGGTTATTAATGCCGGCTATATTATTTCTTTATCGTTTAGTGGAATTATGGCTATTGCTCTAACGATATTTGCACCTCAACTTTGTACATATCTTGAGATTCCGGAAGAGGTAAAAATAATGCGGCTGACAGCTATTACGATTGTTTTTAATGCATTATGCACATTTCAAATAGGTGTAATAGCCGGATTTAAACAGTTTAGAGAATTAGCCAAAATCAATGGAGTTGTAGGAATCTTGACATTGCTATTCACATTGTTTCTAACTTATTACTATGGACTACAGGGGGCAATATTTAGCCTATTGATTACAAATGTGTTGAATAGTCTATTAAATTGGCGTTTAATACGTCAACAAACACAGAATTATGAGCCAATCGAACACTGGTTTGATTTGACTGTAGCAAAATCTCTTGCAAAGTTCTCATTCCCAATTGCTCTTCAAGAGAGTTTATATACTGTATCGTATTGGGCCGGGATGTTGATTCTCATAAAAATGTCAGATTATGGAGAAGTTGGATTAAATTCAGCTGCTACTCAATGGGCTGCTGCTATATTGTTTATCCCAAGTGTGCTGCAAAATGTGATGCTGTCACACTTATCCGTCACAGAACAAATGTCGGAACACAGCAGTAAGCTAAAACGAATGCTACTGATTAATTTTATATGCACGACATTGCCATTCATCGCTATACTAATTGCAACACCGTTGATTCTTTCATTTTATGGTGAAAATTTTAAAGGACTTGGGCTGGTATTGAACGTTGCAATAGCTGCAACAGTAATAAGATGCCTTATTCAAGTGTTTGTACAGGAATACATTGCAACAGGACGCACATGGCAATTGTTTGCGATTAGACTCTCCAGGGATGTATTCACGCTTATTCTTGCGTGGTTATTTATCTCTACATTAAAAGAGAAGGCTGCATTCTACTATAATTTGTCGTATCTGATAGCAAGTCTATTATGTTTATTATTCTTAATTATATATCAAAAATATGGGTATAATAAAATTCATTAAGAAAGCAATTAAATATTTATATCGAGAAACAGTATTGTATGCAATCTGGCATTTTTCATCCTATTTCCCCCTATTTCCGACGTTTATGCTGAGTAAATTTAGACCTATATCATGGCGATGGTTAGGCGCTGAAATTGGTAAGGGATGCTTAATTGGTTACGGGATATATTTGGATGTATCGAGTCTTAAAAGATTACATATTGGAAATAATGTATTTTTTAGTTCCGAATCCTTAATTCTATTACATCGTAGGGATCTTAAGAAATATTGTCAAGGAATGTCTACACATGATATTCCGATGAAAGAATATCATATCTACATAGAAGATAATGTACAGATTGGAATGCGAGCGATGATAATGCCGGGAGTTCGTCTTGGCAAAGGTTGTGTCGTAGGAGCCAACTCAATTGTGACAAAAGACGTACCTCCATATACAATTGTTGCAGGACAACCTGCAAAAGTGATAAAGGAAGTTCCAGAAAAGATTTGATATAATGATTATTCTTCTTAATTATTGGGAGAAAACAGAGCTTCCAAATTGGAAGTTGCAGATAATCAGTCTTCTGAGTAATTCTGGGGTAAAGTATGTGATTAAATACATAACTGCCCCAAAGCCTCGAATCCCTTTATCCTATAAACTGGAGCATAAACTTATAGGTAGCGGAGAGATTGTCCCTAACATAATCCATGCAACCAATAATGAGAGTGTTGAGGATGACAGAATCCTTAATCTTTCCTCTATGTCAGGTCTGCAGGTACTGAATAATAATAAGGATTGTACAATATTAGAGTTTCAGTATAATGGAAATAATGTTGCATCATTGCTCTCTATCGGCGAATTGGAGATAGTAAAGTCTCTTCCTTCTATAAAATTATCGTTAGTTGAAATTTCGCAAGCTGATTCTATATCAGAAGTTGAGATACATATACTCCGGACATTTTCCGCATTGAGAAATCTATTGAACGCACAAAATGAATGTGTAAACTTATTAAAGTACTATCTGTATTCTTATAATAACGGGAATAATCGTTCCGGAAGTAATTTTATTAAATTAAATTGGTCGATAAAACTATTATACCATCTTGAATTCTACAAACAATTATCAGTCAAGGCTATAAATATCGTAAAGAGCCGACTAATAAAATCACATAATGAACATTGGACTGTCGGATTAGGTAAATCTCCATTTCTACATTCTGATTTAAGGGATATCACTCTGATTGAAATTCCTCAGAATGAATTCTGGGCGGACCCATTTTTGTTCACAAATAATGGTGTAACGTATCTGTTCTTTGAACGGTATCCGTTTGATACTTGCAAAGGCATTATTTCTGTTGGTGAGGTCAAGGACCAGCGTATTGTAAATGTCCGGGATATTCTTATCCGACCATACCATCTGTCATATCCGAATGTGATTGAGGAAAATGGTGAAATATACATGATTCCGGAATGCAGTGCAAACAGATGCATTGAAATATGGCGAGCTACTAAATTCCCAGATGAATGGGAATTATACTCAACGGCATTTCAAGGACGAAATATGGCAGACTCTGTTTATTACTGTGATAAGAATGGGAATAAATGGCTTTTTACATCCGAGGCTTCAAAATCACCGGATGAACATTGCTATAAATTATCTCTGTTTAAGATTGATTCTTTGGCGATGCATGAAATAAAGGAGCATCCATGTTCTCCAATCGTTATTGACTGCTCATGCGCCCGTAACGGAGGCCGCATTTTTGAAAAGGACGGACATATTTATCGTGTAGCTCAGGATAATAGTTTTGGTGAATATGGGCATGGCATTGCAATTATGGAAATTATAAAGTTAAATGATGATGAGTATCAAGAGAGCTTAGTGAAAAGAATCGATCATCCTATATGTGAAACCATGTTAGGAACTCATCACATGACCGAAAGCGGCGGTATGTATGTAATGGATATTTGTACTAAAAGGTAAATACACAAAGATAATGTGGTCAGTTGTTTTCTATGTTATATCCTTTTGGTGGGTTCATGTTTGTGTGAGAAATTCCAATTTTTCCCCACGAGTTAAAATGGGATTTGAGGCGATATATTGTTTCTTCGCTCTATTTATATTCTTCTGTTTTCGAGACATAACTATTTTAAATGACACACATGCATATTTTGAGTGGTTTGATGATTTGAGCCATAGTGCAGAGCACATGTCTCATGGAATTTGGCACGTTAATGCACTTGATAGATTTGAGCCCGGTTTTCAGATTTATGCAAATATGATAATGCATTTCATTACGAGGAATGCATACGGAATTATATTCATTTCAGGTTTAATTGTCACAATTGCCAATATCTTATTTATACGCAAGTTTACGAATGGCATATGTCTGGTTGTATTTCTGATGTTATGTGCCGGCGTTTTAGAGAGTGAATACTCCGGCATGAGACAAGGAATAGCCATATGCGTATTATATTATGCTTATTTTCAATTATTAAAACATCGATTATTTATTTTTATATTATGCGGTATTATAGCAACGACGTTACATAGCTCTGCTATAGTATTTTTTCTATTGCTGATATTACAGAAGGTAGAATTGAATCGTAAATTCATCTCTATTACGTTTATTGGTGGCATAATCATTGCTTTTTTTATTGATAAGGTGTTTGAAATGCTTGGATTAACCGATTTGGTATATTATGAGCAGGGAATGACGCGCGATTCTGTTGCGTGGGCAGCAATTATTAATACCGTTATTTCCGCAATAGTACTATGGTTCTGTTATTATATCCAACGAAAATATTCTTTTAAGGTAAAAGAGCCATTGTTGTGGTGGATGACAATCCTGAATGTCATATTCAATATGACGTCGATAACATTCCCAATCATGACACGCTTCTCTCTGTATTTTTATCCGTTTATTTTTATTCTATGCATACTCTTGATTAATAGAGTCCCAAGCGGTAAAACTCGACTTAAATATATTAATCTTATAATCATTGGATTTTTATTGCGTTTTATTGTGATTTTAGAGTATAAAAACGATTGGAATGTAATGTATCCATACTTATTCTATAATTTTAATTAGCATATGAAAATAGCAATTTTGTACATCTGTACCGGAAAATATAATCAGTTCTTTAATGATTTTTATTCATCATGTGAATCTAAATTCTTAAAAGGACGTGCAGATAAGGAGTATTTTGTATTTACTGATGATTTATCGATTTCAAATCAAAAGAATGTACATCTTATAGAACGGCAATGTATGGGGTTTCCTTTGGATTCACTCTTGCGGTTCGAAATATTTATGACAATCAAAGACAAACTTCTAAAGTTTGACTATATTTTCTTTTTTAATAGTAATGCTTTGTTTGTTGACTCTGTAGGAATTGAACTACTACCCTCTAATTCTGAAAAATTAGTTGGAGCAGAATGGCCAGGCAAACGTAAACCATTTAAGCATCCGATGTTCTATCCATACGAGCGTAATAAGAATTCTGCTGCGTATATTGCTCCATATGAAAAGCAACCATATTTATATTATATGGGAGGACTAAATGGAGGCGAAGCTAAAGCATATCTTAATATGATTTCAACGCTTGCCCAAAATATAAGGAGAGATTATGATGCAGGAATAATAGCTCGTGTTCATGATGAGTCTCATATAAATAAATATTTTCGAGCCCATCCATGTAAAATCCTATCCCCCGAATATTGTATGCCGGAGGAATGGATAACTCCCGAATTCACACCTAAAATTATATTTAGAGATAAGGTGAAAATTGATCAATATTTCAATAAAGGCCGGTCATCATCATATGGGTCTAAGATAAAAAAAAGTGCGTTAATAATTAAAGATGCTCTTATTTGGTATTTAAAATGAAAATAGTAAAATTCTTAGGTGGACTCGGCAACCAGATGTTCCAACTTGCCTTATTGAAATCACTGCAAAACCTATATCCTGAGGAACGTATACTTGCCGACATTTTTTCTTACAATGGATATGGATTACATAATGGTTTTGAGGTAGCAGATATATTTAATTTATCAGTTGAATTTGCCACCCTTAAAAATGTAGCGAGTGTCGCTTGGCCTTTTCCCAACTATCGTACATGGCAAATTGGTAGCCGCATCTTACCGCAAAGGCGTTCAATGTGCATTGATTTGAAAAATGCTGATTGGGATAATCCGAAATATAAATACTACGAAGGTTATTGGCAGAATGAAAAATTTTTCAAATCGATTCGCCCGTCTCTATTAGATGTATTCTCTTTCCCATTAGATGATAATATACACAACAATAAACTTTTAAATGATTTAACGAATACGTCAAGTATATCTATTCATATCAGACGGGGTGATTATATCGGCAATAAATTATATCAAAATATTTGTACTTCAGAATACTATAGAAATGCGATAGAATTCGTCACAAGTCAATTACAAGCTGTAGACATAGCCTGTATATTTTCCAATGACATGGAATGGTGTAAAAAAAATATTCCAGTATTATTGCCAAGCGGTGTAGATATTAGATATGTGGATTGGAATACAGGCATCAATAGTTTCCAAGACATACATTTAATGTCTAAATGCAACCATAATATTATTGCAAATTCTTCATTCTCATGGTGGGGGGCTTGGCTAAATCAGAATCCTAATAAAATAGTGGTTACTCCTAATAAATGGACAAATAATACTATTGGGGAGAATCCAATATGCGACTCTTGGAATAGAGTCAAAATAAATTAAATTACTGATAATAGATTCTATATCTCATGTTATTTTCTGTTTTGATGTCGCTCTACGCCAAAGAACGGCCCGACTTTCTGCGTCAAAGTCTCGACAGCATATTTAGCCAGACAATAGCACCTACTGAAGTTGTTATTGTAGAAGACGGTCCACTTACTACAGATTTATACTCTGTACTTGATGAATTTGAGTTAAATCATGCTGAAATCAAACGTGTAGCACTTAAAGAAAATGGAGGGTTAGGTAATGCACTTAATGAAGGGTTGAAATACTGTTCACATGAGATAGTGGCACGAATGGATACTGATGATATTGCACTTCCCAATCGTTTTGAAAGTCAGATAGACATATTTAACACATACCCTGATGTGCAGGTTGTAAGTTGTTGGATTGACGAATTTGAGGGTAACCCTATGAACATTGTTTCTACCAGGAAAATACCTGAATTCCCATTTGAAATTTATAAATATGGGAAAAAACGGTGTCCAATTAATCATCCTGCATCTGTATTTCGTAAAAGTGCAATTTTATTTGCTGGTGGATATCGGCATTTTCCTTTATTTGAAGATTATTATCTTTGGGTACGTTTACTATTAAATGGTGCTAAATTTTACAATATTCAAGAGTCATTATTGCTTTTTCGCTCATCTTCAGATGTGTTTAAACGTCGAGGTGGACTAAAGCATGCATTGGAAGAAGTAAAATTCCAAAATCACATACGGGCAATCGGATATATAAATATGTTACAAATGGTTGTAAACATTACGATTCGATTTACCACACGAATAGTTCCTAATTCATTGCGTGGATTTATATATAAAAAGCTACTCCGCTAATCACCAGTTAACAAATTCTATGATAAAAAGGCTTGGTTATATTGATTGCCTGAAAGGATTTGCAATCTTTCTCGTTGTCTTAGGGCATGTTGTCCAAAATTATAATCTGATGGACTCGTGGATTTTCCGGATTATTTATTCGTTCCATATGCCATTGTTCATGTTTATGAGCGGATACTGCTTTGACCTGTTTGCTAAAGTGACCGGCAAAAAGCTGACTTTATACGCTTGAGTTTGAATTCGTGCATCCTCGTCCCGACGACATTACTTTCAAGTCGGGACGAAATCAATATAATGTCATTTCATTATGTTAATTGAAAATAAATTACCAAAACTTCAAAATATTATAGTATTAAGGACTTTTGCAATTATTGCAGTAGTCCTATATCATTGTTATTGTCCTTGGTTAGAAGCCTGGAATTGGTATAAATGTGAGTATCGTTCTCTTTATTCTTTTATTTTCGAAACTGTCTTAGTCGGACGAATGCCATTATTTGTCTGTGTATCAGGATATCTTTTCTCTCATTTATATCTTGACAGAGGAAAATATCATGAGTTTGGCAATTTCTTGCAAAATAAGATAAAACGACTTCTTGTTCCATGCATGCTTTTTACCGGTCTGATGTGTTTGATTCTCCAACTTAACTATGTTGAAAACATCGTTGGTTATGGATTCCATTTATGGTTTTTGAAAATGCTGTTTTTTTGCTTCATGACAACTTGGTTATGTGCAAAATATATACATCAGATCAAACTTGATATTATAGCAATATGTATAAGCATCATAATGATGTTCATATCAATGCCTAAATTTCTTGGAATAGGACAATACTTTAAGTATTACTTTTTCTTCTTAGGAGGGTATATGCTATATAAATATCGTTACCAACTGAAATTTTTATATAATAAATATTTCGCAACATTATTAATGACTTTTTTCACCTTAATTTGTATTATATGCGCATGGCGATATCTAGCTCAACCTCAGCTTGCTAATGGCGATATCATACATCTTGATAAAGTCGTTATGATATGCAGAATGCTTTTAAGACCATTGACTATTTTAATTGCCTTTATTATTGTTGATTTTTATCTTAAACATAATACCACATTAGTTAATACATTCGATCATATGAATAAACTAAGCTATGGAATATATCTGTTTCATATGCTTTTCCTCCAAATTATCCACAAATATTATTTTTCTTACACACAAAGTGTATGTGAAATTCATTATATAATATCACCAATTATATTCTTCATCATAATCTTATCATTAAGTATATTATTTACGTACTTATTGCGTAAAACGAAATGGGGAATATATTTAATTGGCTAATTGTAGATTGTTAATCTTATTTCCAATTAATAATAGTCTGTAACTGCTATACTGAATTTTCGTAAATTTGGAGCGTGTCCCCAATGGTGTGGGTAAGGCTTCCGTTTTTTAGGGGCAAAGGTAACCGATAAAGCATTAATGGATATGGCGAAAGAGATACTACCGACGAGATAGTAGAGACAATGGCGGCGATGCGTGATGATGTGCAGCGCAGGGTGTTGTGTCGGTTTTTCAAGACAAGACCGGCCTAGCAACAACGGCGTCCCCGCCATTACTTCTAAAAACGCCTATATGGAGCATACACTGGCTCCATATAGGCGTTAAATCATTTTATTGTGTGTCGAATGGTATAGCTACAGGGCGGAATAGTAGTGGTCGAGGATATCACGAGCGGCGGTGAACGACGACTGTCGGTTGGCCAGCACGCGTGCCTCCTTGTCGGAAAGCATGGCCTCGATGTCGGGACGTGTGTAGAAGTTGCGGCGCAACTGCTCGTCGATGGTCTCATACATCCAGTAGCGCGCCTGCTCGTTACGCTTGCGCTCGAAGTAGCCGTTGGCCTTTACATAGTCGAAATATCGGTCAATCATGTCCCACACTTCTGCTATGCCTATAGCATAGTAGCCGGAGTAGCAGAGCACATCGGGCGACCATCCGGATGGCGACGGAGGAAAAAGCTGCAACGCGCTGCGAAACTGTGCCTGCGCCAGGCGCGCACGGTCTACATTGTCGCCGTCGGCCTTATTGATTACAATGCCGTCGGCCATCTCCATGATGCCGCGTTTTATTCCCTGCAGTTCGTCGCCTGTGCCGGCAAGTTGAATCAGCAGGAAAAAGTCGACCATAGAGTGCACTGCGGTCTCGCTCTGGCCTACGCCTACGGTTTCGACGAAGATATTGTTGTAGCCGGCGGCCTCGCATAGCACGATAGTCTCGCGGGTCTTTCTTGCCACTCCCCCCAGACTTCCGGCCGACGGGCTGGGGCGTATGAATGCATGGGGATTGACCGACAGACGCTCCATTCGGGTCTTGTCGCCGAGTATCGAGCCTTTTGTGCGCTCGCTCGAGGGATCGATGGCGAGAACTGCAAGTCTGCCGCCATCTTTCAGTACATGTAGCCCGAACTCATCAATCGAGGTCGACTTTCCGGCACCGGGCACTCCCGTTATGCCGATGCGCCGAGAGTTGCCGGAGTGGGGGAGACATTTCTCAATCACCTCCTGGGCGATTGTCTGATGTTCCGGAGAAAGGCTTTCGACCATGGTCACAGCGCGGCTTAGCATAGTGACATCGCCTCGGAGTATCCCTTCGACGAGTTCGCCGGCCGACGGCAACGGTCGCCGGCGCCGGGCCTTCAGGTAGGGATTGACTGATGGCGGCTGGGCCACTCCGTTGTTGACTGTAAGACCCGCAAACTGCGAGTCATTTTCGATATGATGATGGTTGTCGTGATGGGCGTCCATGGTGATTTCAGTTTTACAATAATGCAAATTTAATAATTCATGAACCAATAAGCAAAATAAGAGCCGGCAAGATTTAGAGCTTGTTTAATAATAAATGTTACCGTCAGGGCGGTCAGTCGGCGAGCAGATTTTCGCGTGTGATGAGGGAGTTATGGGGCTCCATAACGACCGAAGAGCGGGTGGAAAGATGCCGGCGAATGACCGACTGGAGGTAATTTTTCCCATATTGTTAATATATTTTTTACATTTGCTTTAAAGCAGGCAAGAGATTGAATGGTTATAAAGCTACCTTTTGTCTCGTATATCTTGGCCGCTTTTCGCCATGACCCTCAGTCATGTACATAAAGTACACTCCTTCGGCACATGTCGAAAATCGACTCAAGCTATACGACCCTGGCGGCAACATTTATTATTAAACAAGCTCTTATAATCACACCGGCTCTCGAAGGCTGTAGAGGCGTAACTCTACTTATGTGGCATGTCGTGCCCGGCATCAATGGTCGGACATCAATCCCTTAATCTGCAGCCTGCTCCACTGCCATGGCAACTTCGGAGGGTTTCTCAGCCGGTTTCGACAATGTGACGGGAATCTTTACCCACAGCCGTCCGGGGATAAGACGCCAGAAGAATACTGCCGCAGCCCACCGACGGTCAATGACGGCGATTCGGGTGCGTTTCTTCAGTGCCTTTACAATCATCGGCACAACTTCGCCCTCCTTCATCGTCATAGGATATTTGCGGTCAGGGTCGAGCAACGGGGTGCGCACCCATCCCGGTCGGATATCGGTAAACGCAATCTTAAGTCCGTGCATGCGCGACAACTGCTCCAGAGCCTCGATGTAATTCTGCTGATAACGCTTCGACGCAGAATATGCCGCAATCTCGCCTATGCCTTTGGTCCCCGCCACCGACGATATTATGGCAATGTGCCCCTTGCCGACATTACGGAAATAATGGAACGCGGTGTCTATCATTCGGGTAAATCCTACCACATTGGTCTCTGCCGTGTCCACTTCCCGCTGTATATCGAGCTTCGGGTCAAAGAATCCGATTCCGGCCACATGGAAATAGATGTCCATACCGCCGATTTTCCGGATAAGCGACAATAGCTTGCGTGGCGCTTCCGACTTGGTAATGTCTATCGCTTCCCATTCGATAGAATCGGGAAACATCTCTTTGAGGGCTTTCATTCGATCTACCTTGCGCCCGGCCACGCCGACACGCCATCCGGTTGCAGCCAACGATTCAGCTACATGCTCTCCGATTCCCGAAGTGGCGCCCATTATCACGATTTTCTTCATGTCAGAGTTGTCTTGATTTTATGTTACAGAGAAATATTACTTAAATGTAACGCATGCCATGCATGTATTGTTGGATTTAGAGCTTGTTTAATAATAAATGTTACCGTCAGGGCGGTCAGTCGTCGGACAGATTTTCGCTTGTGATGAGGGAGTTATGGGGCTCCATAACGACCGAAGAGCGGGCGGAAATATGCCTCCGAATGGCCGACGGGAGGTAATTTGTTTCATGTAGTTGATATATTTTTGCATTTACCTTACAAGCAGACAAGAGATTGTAGAGGTTATAAAGTTACCTTTTGTCTCGTATATCCTGGCCGCTTTTCGCCCTGTTCCTGCGGTCATGTACATAAAGTACACTCCTTCGTCACATGTCGAAAATCGACTCAAGCTATACGACCCTGGCGACAACATTTATTATTAAACAAGCTCTTACATGGCACAAATATACGGATAAGACGAGCGGCACCGCCCGGAAGGTGATGCCGCACATACAATAAGGTTTATTTCAGACTGTTAATTGCCTTGGCCAACCTGTGGCTTGATATCATAGGCAAACATGCATATCGAGAAGCCCCAGTAGATAAATGCCAGAGAAGTAAGGAAGCTGACCATCTCCATATTCTGAATCCATCCGGCCTCTACGAAGAAAAATCCGATAAGCATAAGCAGTATGCCGTTTATCAGATACAGCCACCAGTATTTTCCCTTATGCCCGTTGACCGAACTTATAATCATCGTGATGCCCCAATAAATGAAAATAAGAGCAAGGAAGTAGGGGAATACCTCTTCCGACAGAATGATGCTTCTCACCATAAGGAATCCGATAAACATGTCAATCATACCTCCGGCAATCCACCATCCCCATCCTTTCGGAAAATGGGGCCCAGCAGCTACTATAAGCTGTACAATACCGGCAAGAATCAGAAGCCAGCCGAATATCTGGGACGCAACAGCATACCCTGCTACCGGCCAAAACCAGTATGCGAAACCGCACAACACCATTACGATACCGGCTATCAACACGAGCCACCAGCTCTTGGAGTAGCCCAGGAAGTTTAATTTTGAGAGACTCATAATTTAATAAATTTAGTTGAACTATTATTTTAATTTAATAACAATGCTATTTGTGAAATAGTTGCAACTGATATTGAAATTATTGAGCCTCCTGTGATGTAGCGGATTATATCAATAAAGCATAAAAAATGCTCCTCCGGCGCATGCATGACACCGAAGGAGCAATATATGAGGGATTATATATCGGTCTATGATTAGAACGCGGTAACGATACCCATGAAAGAGGCTGCATCAAGAGCTGCGCCACCGATAAGACCGCCATCGATGTCGGGCTTGGCAAAGAGTTCTTTTGCATTTGAGGGCTTGCAGCTGCCGCCATAGAGGATAGAGGTATTGTCGGCTACTTCCTTGCCGTAACGCTCTGCAATGAGGTTGCGGATATGAGCGTGCATGTCCTCAGCCTGCTCGGGAGTAGCAGTCTTGCCGGTGCCGATAGCCCATACGGGTTCGTAAGCAAGAATAATCTTGCCGAATTCCTCGGCCGACAGATGGAAGAGAGCCTCTTCAATCTGCTTCTTTACTACCTCGTTGTAAGAACCGTCCTCACGCTCGGCAAGCACCTCGCCGATGCAGAAAATAGGGGTAAGGTTGTTCTCAAGGGCAAGAGCTACCTTCTCTTTCAGTATTTCAGAAGTTTCACCGTAGTACTGACGACGCTCCGAGTGACCGAGAATCACGTATGTCGCGCCGGTTGAAGCCACCATAGGTGCGGAAACCTCGCCGGTGTAAGCGCCCGACTTGTGGTCGGCACAGTTTTCAGCGCCCAGACCCAACTTATTTGTGTCGATTACAGCGTTTACAGATGCAAGGTGAGTGAACGGGGTGCAGATAACCACGTCGCATTTGGGTGTTACGCCACAGAGGGCCTCGTTGACTTCTTTGGCAAGAGCCACGCCTTCCTGGAGAGTTGTGTTCATCTTCCAGTTGCCGGCTACTACATTTTTTCTCATAGTTGTATTGAATTTTATTGGGTTATGTCAGTTGCATGAAGAGAGGAGCTGCCTGATGATGTGCAAATTTACTTATTTTTTTTGATTCCTGCGAGTAAAATGCAATTTAACAGCCCTACCACTTCTGTCAAGAATCCATAAGAAAAGTTCAAGACCGCAAAAAAACATCGTCAGAGTCAGCATTATGGTCTTTCCGGAAAATCCGAGTGATGCCAAAGTATCCGGACCGGGATGCTCGAAAATTTCGGAATCAATCGAACTGAGAGTACGCTTCCATCGGATAATGCCATCGCTAAGATAGACTACAGCAATACTGCCACGGGCGATTTCCTTTATCGATGTGTCTTCACTGGTATAAATAGAGTATGACGCCATCGACAGGTCGCGCCACATATCCACTCCGTCGCTGTCGGCCGCGATTATTGCGGCCATTGTGCCGCCTCGCGAATTGATATGTCTGTCAATCTCGTTTATAAGATATGTAGAAGACACATCTATGCCGTGTAAGTCCGGGATAAGAAGCAGTATCTCCTCACCTTCGGCTGAGATAGCATCAGCAGTGGCGTCATCTCCATTTTCGTCATATACAGTAATCATACCATCATAGCCGATACTGTCATGACTTATGTTGCCCTCTGCCGGCTTCTCCTTGCGTTCAACAAATACCCATGAATCATCCGGTATGGAATCCTCGGTGAAATCACGCCTTACACCATCTTTTTCATATACAAATATATACTCGGGTATGTAACCGTCACCGCTATTGCGCGCAAGTTCTCCTATTGGTGTGCCTACTGGATATGGTCGGAAGTCGATAAGCGGCTGGATATTATAGCCGAATATTGCTATTAAGAGAACATATATGATGGCTATAACGGCAACAAGCCATTGACTATACGTGGTAAACAACCCGGGTACGCTTGAATTCCTTAAAATAAGGTATATGACAAGTGCCGTCAGAACTACATTCTTGAGAAAAGTTGCCGTATTTGATATCACCCACATGTCGCCGAAACATCCGCAGTCGGCCACCGGATCAGCTATCATTATATATAATGTGAGCGGAAGCATGCCGGCCATGATAAGGCCTATCAGCCATGCACATGTGCGCTTGTAGCTGCCGGTAATAAGCAGAAAGCCCAACAGAAATTCCACCGCTGCAAGAGCTGTAGCGCCGGTAAACACCACACCATGCGGCATAGGCATCTGCCACACGGCCAGATACTGGTCGATTTTGTATACAAACCCCCATAAATCTATGGTCTTGGATATACCGGATACGACAAAAGTAGAGCCTACTATTATACGGCATATCCATACCAGTATTGTAGTGCGGGGAGACACAAGTCGAGTCTGTGTATCGCTGCTATTCCCTTCAGTCGGACCTGGGGCATTGGCTGTCACCGGAGCGGGATTACTCGATGCCGGTGAGTTTGATAAGGGCGAAAGCTGCATAGTTTATCATATCCTTATAGTTGGCGTCAAGTCCTTCACTTATAAGCGTTGTGCCTTGATTGTCTTCAATCTGCTTCGTACGCCATAGTTTTTGGAGTATTATATCCGTAAATGAAGACACTCTCATCTTACGCCAGGCTTCATCATAATCATGATTCTTGTCAAGCATTAGAGCGAAAGCGCATTCCAGATGTCTGTCATAAAGAGCAAGAGCATCCTCGATTGACAAATCAGCGGTATCGGCCCATCCTTTTTCGAGCTGGATGAGTGCTATTACTCCATAATTGACTATGCCAACCCACTCAGGTATGACCCCTTCCTCCACACGATGCTCAGATTTTGTCTCAAGCGAGCGTATGCGTGCTGCCTTTATGTAAATCTGGTCGGTCAGCGACTCCGGACGCATCAGACGCCATGAGGAACCATAATCCTTGAGTTTTTTTTCGAATATGTCGCGGCACATAGTGCCTACCTTACTGAATTGTTGTGCGGTATCTGCCATATTTATTAACATTAAAGATATCGGAGAGATAGTACAGTGATATATAAACCTTGTGTAGAATCAACTAATCACTCCGCGCGCGGTCAGTATCCTGAATACCATATCATGCATCAGGTCATATGGATCCTGCCTGGAACCTACGCCTTTTGTCGCTGCATCCGTACGTCGGAGTTCCCGCAATATTTCTACAGTCTGACGAGCATTATATTGCTTCATGCCGTTCTTGTAGTCTTTTGAAAGCCAGTTGCCTTTACGTCCCAAAGCAGCACACAAGGCAGGCTCGCTCTTATCCCGGGTGTAATGGATTATGAGCAGATTGGAAAAGAATGTCCATAGCATGCCCAATGTCGGCGGGAACGGATTATCCTTAGGGTTTCGGCGGAAATGGTCGATTATGCGGAATGCGGCTACGCTGTCCCTTACTGCTACAGCGTTGATGAGCTCAAAATTATTAAAATCCTTACTCATGCCGATGTGCGACTCGATTACCTCCGGAGTAACCATCGAGCCCGGAGGCAATGCTACAGTGAGTTTCTCGATTTCATTATATAAACGCGAAAGATCCGCTCCTACATAGTCACTGAGCATCGACAGTCCTTTTTCCTCCACATGGAGCCCTTTTTCAGTAATCACATGTCGTATGGCATCAGTAAGAGCCCTGTCACGAAGTTTCACCGCTTCAAACACACACCCTCCGGCTGCCACAATTTTAGATGGAAGCTCTTTTGACTTCACCTTTGCTCCTCGTCCACAGATTACGAGCACTGTTGTCGATGTCGGATTGGAAAGATAGCCGATGAGTTTGTCAAGTTGTGCGGCAGGCACAGATTGAGCCTCTTTTAATATCACGACCTGATAATCCGACATCATCGGATATCTGCGACATGCGTCGATTACAGTGTCTATGTCAGTCTCCGGCCCATATAGAGTATATAGATTGAAATCATGATCCGCTTCAGGGACAATTGCCTCAAACTCTTCGACAAGACGGTCGATAAAGAATCCCTCCTCGCCATGTATGAGGTAGGCCGGAGCATAGTTTTTTCTGCTAAGCGATGCGCGGAGCTCGGCGTATGTAACTGTTTTGGCTGTTGCCATGCTGGTAGAATCGGAAATTTCCGTAAATTTACAAAAAGTTTTTCACTCAGTATCCCCTAAAAGCATTATCTCTGACATGAACCATACCCCGCAAAGTTGCATTGTGCCGCTGAATCTGCCTCCAATCGATTCGTCGCGCCTTAGACAAGGTGAATCATATATCGAGATTTTCGACCGGTTACGCCACAAGCACGTAGTCCTTACGCCGGAAGAATGGGTACGGCAGCACTTTGTTGACTACATGATAAAAGAGAAGCAGTTTCCTGCTTCTCTTATGGCAAATGAGATAGGGCTTGAACTCAACAATACGCGCCGCCGTTGCGATACTGTGGTATTCGACCGAACCGGCAATCCCATGATGATTGTAGAATACAAGGCTCCGGGCATAGTAATCAGTCAGAAAGTATTCGACCAGATTGTCAGATACAACATGGTGCTGCATGCCCGCTATCTTACCATATCCAATGGCATGACACATTATTGTTGTCGTATAGATTACGACACGCATACATACACGTTTCTGAGGGAGATACCGGACTATACCTTGTGTTGTGCCTACGGTCAGAACAGATAGGTGACACGTAAATCCATTGTGCGGTTCTTCGCGCTGAAGTGGTCGAGCAGTTTTGTCTGTTCGGCATATACCATTCCCCAGGTAAACGAATACGACACCTGCCAGTTACGCATGATTTCCAGTCCGCCACCGACTGTCAGTCCCATTTCACCGTTAGCATATTCAAGAGCCTTGATATGGCTATGACCGATGAGAAGGCTGAATGACGGGCCTCCAAACACAAATGGCGCTACATAATCCTCAATTCCCGACATTCGGGTCCACTTAAAGCGGAGATGAATCGGTATTTCCAGATAGTGCAGATAACTGCGCTCGGTGCCGAAGCCTTGTGATGACCATATGAGTTTGCCGCCTAAATGCAGCTTGGCGCCTCTCATCTCATAATATATACCGGAATTTATGCCAAATCCGAGGCCGGGGAATATAACCTCGGTAGTTACACCGGCCGACATGCCGCATACTTTATTTACTTCAATAAGCGACTGCTTAAACTTCAGAGTGCTCATGTTCACACCGAGCATCGGACCATATCGCAGCTCGGCATCAGCCTTATTAGGGGCGCTTAATATTGCGATGAGTACTGTGAGTGCAACGAAAAATCTCTTCATTATAGATCTAATTTATTGGCAAAGTTAATAATATTCCCAATAAATCGGCACTCCAATGTAAAATTTCGCTCATCGACTATATCGATGAGCGTATTAATGTGATGGTTATGTGTGATATATACATTGATTAACAGACGGCGCCGGTATAAGGGACTTCAATGTCCCGTCGATCGGCTCAGGATTCCTACAATCCACAACAGCACTACCGCACCCACAACGGAGGTAATCAGACTCCCGATTATTCCACCGGCAGTAATTCCGACCAGCCCGAAAAGCCATCCTCCGAGCACGCCGCCTATAATGCCTACAATAAGATTCACCACCAGTCCGAAACCACCGCCACGCATAAGTTTGCCGGCTACAAATCCGGAGGCAATACCTATTAATATGTACCAGATGAAACTCATAATATATTGCTTTTATATGTTAGTGATACCTCACAAACAATAAATCGAGCTATGTGGTTCGCGGCAGTATTGTCGTTATGATTTCTCCGAGAGTTCAAGCCATCGCATCTCTTTTTCGTCAAGCAGTGTCTGGATTTCCTGATAGCGAGCCGACTTTCCTGCTATATCCTCAACATCAACACCGCTGCTGAATAGTGTGTCAAGTTCCTTTTTTTCTGTTGTAAGCACGTCGATATCTTTCGTTAGCTGCTCAAATTCGCGCTGCTCCTTGAAAGTCATTTTGTTGGCATCGCGTTCTCGTTTCGGACGATTCGCAGTCTTTTTCTCGGTCGACCCTTTCGTCGGTGTGTTATCGAAGGCCTCTCGCTCACGCGTCCATTCACGAAAATCACTATATGACCCCGGGAAATCGCGTACAACACCATCGCCTTCAAGCACAAAAAGGTGGTCGACAATACTGTCAAGAAAGAATCGGTCGTGACTTACCACAATCAGGCATCCTTTAAAGCCGGCGAGATACTCCTCCAGCAGTCCGAGCGTGACAATGTCAAGGTCATTGGTCGGTTCGTCAAGTATAAGGAAGTTCGGAGAACGCATAAGCACCGAAGCCAAGTGAAGGCGTGCTTTCTCTCCTCCGCTAAGTGTTCCGATATATTTCTGCTGGTCCGCAGGTGAAAACAGGAAATGATTCAGAAACTGCATGGGAGAGTAGTGGACTCCGTCGTTGACTATGACTTCCTCAGCAATATCGGTAATGGCATCAATCACACGCTTATTGTCATCAAGCTGTATGCCGTCCTGACTGTAATATCCGAATTTTACAGTTTCTCCTACGTTCCAGTTTCCGCTGTCGCATGGCACAATTCCTTGAAGCATCTTTATAAATGTCGATTTGCCGACGCCGTTGTGACCGATTATGCCCACGCGTTCATAACGAGCGAATACATAATTGAAATCACGGAGTATCACTTTGTCGCCAAAAGCCTTGTTTATATGCTCCGCTTCAAAGATTTTTGAACCGATGTAACTCGACTTGACATTCAGGTCTACATTCCCTTCAGATGCCCGGGACGAATTCAGTTCGTTTTTGCGGTTGCTGAGTGCATGGTAGGCATCTATCCTGAACTGTGCTTTCCCGGCTCGTGCCTGCGGCTGCCGTCTCATCCATTCGGTCTCGCGGCGTAATGTATTCTTTATCTTTGACATTTCTGCGGTGAGAGCTTCGATGCGCTCTTGCCTGCGACGCAGATAGTAGTCATAATTGCCGTTGTAGGTGAATATCTGCTGATTGTCAATCTCAATAATCTTATTGGTCACACGGTCAAGGAAATAACGATCGTGTGTCACCATCAGAAGTGTCACACGGCTTTTGCGCAGATAATCCTCAAGCCACTCTATTATCTGTATGTCAAGATGGTTGGTAGGCTCATCAAGTATGATAAGCTCCGGCTCCCGCAGTATGACATTGGCAATCGCGATACGCTTTGCCTGTCCGCCCGACAGATGTTCTGTCGAGGCTGTCAAGTCTGTTATTCCAAGCTGGGTCAGAAGCTGCTTTACCCGGTCCTCATATTCCCATCCACCCAGACTGTCCATTATATGGATTGACTCATTCAGCTCGTTCTCATTGCCGGAAACGAGAGCTTTCTCGTAGCGGGATATGGCCCGGCATATGGGGCTGTCCTCCTGAAGGCATGCCTCGATGATGCTTGCACCGGGGGCAAATCGAGGGCTCTGCTCAAGAATGCCCACTCTCAGTCCGTTGCGAAAAATCACATTGCCGGAGTCGGGACTTTCATTCCCTGCAATTATATTTAATAGGGTAGACTTTCCGGTACCGTTTTTTGCGATAATGCCGATTTTGTCCCCTTCATACACACCGAAGGTTACATCACTGAAAAGCATACGGTCTCCGTAGCTTTTTGTCAGATTTTCTATTTGTAGATAGCTTGTGGCCATGCTGATTTTTTGAGTTGCAGGCTACAAATTTACTCAAAATCCGCCGAATGATAGAATTCTCGACAAAAAATTTGCGTATTGCAATTGTTTGTGGTATCTTTGCAGTGTTATTCGTTATAAGTCGTCCGATGATTCGCGACTGTTGCGAAAAATAATCAAAGTGTCTCTTTGGAAATTGATATTTCCTGCCAAAATATTAAATTTGCACCACCAAATTAATCTTAATAAACAGATAACAGATATGGGAAAAGTAATCACACTCGGCGAAATTATGCTTCGCCTCTCGCCTGCAGGCTGCAACCGCTTTGTGCAGGTCGACAATTTTGATGTAATATGGGGCGGCGGCGAGGCCAATGTCGCTGTCAGTTGCGCTAACTACGGACACGAGTCGGTTTTCGTAAGCAAACTGCCGACACATGAGATTGGGCAGGCTGCTGTAAACGCATTGCGTCGTTACGGCGTCGTCACTGACCATATTGCCCGTGGAGGAAACCGCGTAGGTATTTATTATTGTGAGACAGGCGCGTCAATGCGTCCGTCAAAGGTAATATATGACCGCGCGAACTCTTCTATATCGGAAGCTGACCCTGAAGATTTTGACTTCGACAAGATTATGGAAGGTGCCGACTGGTTCCACTGGAGCGGAATCACCCCGGCCATTTCCGACAAGGCCGCGGAGCTCACTCGCCTTGCATGCGAAGCCGCCAAGCGCCACGGTGTCACCGTTTCGGTCGACCTTAATTTCCGCAAGAAACTTTGGACTTCTGAAAAAGCCCAGTCAATCATGCGTCCGCTTATGAAGTATGTCGATGTATGTATCGGCAATGAAGAGGATGCCGAACTTTGCCTCGGATTCAAGCCCGATGCCGATGTCGAGGGTGGTAATACCGATGCTGAAGGCTATAAGGGAATATTCGCGGCCATGATGAAGGAATTCGGCTTTAAATATGTCGTTTCCACTCTGCGCGAATCATTCTCGGCTACTCACAATGGCTGGAAGGCTATGATATACAACGGTCAGGAATTCTATCAGAGCAAACGCTACGATATCAATCCGATTATCGATCGCGTAGGCGGAGGCGACAGTTTCTCCGGCGGCCTTATACACGGCCTTATGACAATGGATAATCAGGGAGAGGCTCTTGAGTTTGCGGTTGCTGCATCAGCACTCAAGCACACAATTCCCGGTGACTTCAATATGGTCACAGTTGATGAAGTCAAAGCTCTGGCAGGCGGCAGTGCCAATGGTCGCGTACAGCGTTGATACATTTATAAATGAAGTCCGGGGCACTGTCTGCTATCTGCACGACAGGCAGTGTCCCGAAATAATCCAATGAATAAAAATGGCAAAATTCGATAAAATCCAGGTCCTTCAGAAGATGGGCGAGACCGGAATGGTACCGGTGTTCTATCATAAAGATGCCGATATAGCATGCGCGGTAGTGAAGGCATGTTATGACGGCGGAGTGCGCGCCTTTGAGTTTACCAATCGTGGCGACTTCGCTCATGAGGTGTTTGAAAAAGTAGTTAAGTTCGCTGCAAAAGAATGCCCGGAAATGGCAGTCGGAGTTGGCTCTGTCGTTGACCCGGCGACTGCTGCACTCTATATGCAACTTGGTGCCTGCTTTGTTGTCGGCCCGCTTTTTAATCCCGAGATTTCGCGCATATGCAACCGCAGGCTCATTCCTTACACTCCAGGTTGCGGCACTATATCTGAAGTCGGGGCCGCTCAGGAGACAGGATGCGATTTGTGCAAGGTATTCCCCGGCGACGTTCTCGGCACTAAGTTTGTGAAAGGCCTGAAAGCTCCAATGCCCTGGTCTAAACTGATGGTCACCGGAGGTGTCGAGCCGACAAAAGAGAATATCGAGGGATGGATAAAAGCCGGAGTATTCTGTGTAGGCATGGGCTCAAAGCTGTTCCCGTCCGACCGCGTCGCCGCCTCTGACTGGGCATATGTGACTGAAAAATGTCGCGAGACCCTGGGCTATGTGGCTGAAGCACGTAAATAACACTGCCGAATATATCCAATGGCGTTATTTCTGATTCCAAGGAGTAATAATTGAACTTTTCGGGCGTGCATGTGTTAATAGTGTCAGAATTATTTAACATAGAAATCACTAAAGTCTTATATAAAAAAGACCTATAAAAACGTTAACACTTTATGAAACCCTTACACATCATTCTATCTGTAATCGGCGGCGCTGTCGCTGGTGCAGCGGTCGGCCTTCTTCTTGCCCCCGAAAAAGGGGAGACAACACGCGACAATATCCGTCATTTCCTGAAAGAGAAAGGCATTAATCTTCGCAAGGATAAATTGGAAGAACTTGTCGATGAGATTGCTGATGAAATCGAGAAATAACTCTAAATCCCGATAAATCAATTTAAACGATGAACAATACCCTCGGACTCATAAGCGCTTTCCTCGGAGGCGCAATTGTCGGAGCCGGTGCGGCCCTGCTTTTTGCCCCGGAGAAAGGCTCGGAACTTAGAACCCGCATTGCCGACATACTTCGCAAGAAAGGCATCATTTGCTCTGACAGCGACGTTGATGCCCTCGTCGACAAACTTACTAAAGATCTTCAGGCAGAAGTGTGCGATTAATCGCAATACATCTTGTTATTTCCGGCCGGGCAAACTCAATATTTCCGGCCGGAAATATTATATCGATTGTCTCAAAAGTTACCCCTAAATATATTAGCCTTAATTGTCATGAGTGAAAAATCTGACGAAATGCGTTCAGTATGGAAAGCCGTACTCACATATCTGAAACTCCAGATTGAGAATATACGCCTTGTATCTACTGAAAAATCCGCCATATTGCTGTCAACAGGTGTTGTTGCTGCAATCCTCGGCATAATGCTTGCATTCGCATTGTTTTTCATATCCATTGGGCTGGTGTTGCTATTGGCCACCGCACTGCCTATATTTTGGTGTTTTATGATTATGGGCGGTATATATATATTACTTGGGGTAACGCTATATCTCATGCGCACCACGCTTATCACAGATCCGATTGCACGGTTTCTGTCGCGCCTGCTGCTTGATGAACCCGATGCTGATAAACAACAAAAATCCCTTTGACGTATGGCCACCGATTCACTTCCACCTCATGATCCGGCATCTTCCGCCAAGCGCTGGAGCGGATATACAATCGACGACTTGCGATATTGCCGCGCCGTAAACCATGTGAAAATGGAAATGGTACGCGAACAGCTGATGTCAAAAGCCTCGAAAGTCACAAACTTTAAAATGCTCGATTCGTTAGGCGGCAACAAACTGCTTGGAAAGATATTGTCAGGATTCTCTATGCTTGACTATGGCATACTGGCGTTTCAAGGAGTAAGACAGGCTACACGTCTGTATCATTTCTTTAAAAAACGCAAATAGATTTTTGCCCGATAACCATTCGATTGCCTCCTCAGCCGGCTCGTATTGAGCATTTATGTTGTTTTTGTGAAGAAACTTTGGTAAATTTGCATTCTAATTTAGAATGCATGAATACCGCTACACTCTTCCGCCTACTATGCCTCACGGCTCTATGGATTATATTGTGTTACCTGCTCATTCAGGGACGCGGCATCAATCTGTGGACAATTTTTGTTATTGTAGCTTCCGGAATTGTGGTATTCGTGCCTCTTTACAAAAAATATATGCGCAATGGAAATGGAAAGGCCTGATACCACAATCCAGGAAGCCGATAATAAATATCCCCTCCTGCAATCCATCGATTCGCCGGCCGATCTGCGCAGGCTTCCGCAGTCGGCACTCCCAGAAGTATGTTCGGAAATACGTGAATTCCTAATAAACTCTCTATCTAAAAATCCGGGTCATTTTGCCTCAAGCATGGGTGCGGTAGAGCTCACTGTCGCTCTGCACTATGTGTTTAATACTCCATACGATCGAATCGTATGGGACGTAGGGCATCAGGCTTATGGACATAAACTGCTTACCGGACGCCGTGAATTATTCGCTACCAATCGGAAATTCGGAGGTCTGAGCGGCTTCCCGAACCCCGAAGAGAGCGAATATGACACTTTTACAGCTGGACATGCATCCAACTCGATATCCGCAGCTCTTGGAATGACTGTCGCGTCCAAATTGCAGGGCGAATCTCCGCGCCGTAATGTCGTGGCGGTAATCGGAGATGCATCTATCTCAGGCGGACTTGCATTTGAAGGCCTGAACAATGCCGCAATCACCCCCAACAACCTGCTGATTATACTTAATGATAACGACATGTCGATTGACCGCAATGTGGGGGCATTGAATTCATATCTGACACACATAAATACGACAAAGGCCTATAACACGTTCAGATACCGGATATATAAACTGCTTAAGAATATGCATCTGGTAGGCGAACGCAGCAAAGGTTCCATACTGCGTTTCAACAATAGCATAAAATCGCTCCTCGGCAAGCAGCAGAATATATTCGAGGGCTTGAATATCAGATATTTCGGACCATTTGACGGACACGATATAGACCGAGTGGTCAGAGTTCTCAATGACATAAAAGAGATGGACGGTCCGCGTATTCTGCATCTTCGCACTGTAAAGGGCAAAGGATATCGCCCAGCCGAGAAAGATCCGGCGAAATGGCATGCTCCGGGCCTGTTTGACGCTGTTTCCGGGAAAAGAATAGGGGATGGCTCCGCGTCCGGCCCTTCCAAATGGCAGGACGTATTCGGTGAGACACTCCTTGAACTGGCCCGGGATGACAAACGTATCGTCGGCATTACAGCCGCCATGTCATCAGGCACATCAATGAATATAATGCAAGAAGCCATGCCGGAAAGAGTATTTGATGTCGGCATATCCGAGGGACATGCTATAACATTTGCCGGAGGCCTTGCAAAAGAGGGCATGCGTCCATTTGCAGCAATATATTCGTCTTTTACCCAACGTGCTTATGACCAGATAATCCACGATGTCGCCATCCAGCATCTTCCGGTCACCTTATGTCTTGATCGTGCCGGCATAGTAGGGGAGGACGGTGTGACTCACCACGGCGTCTTCGATATGTGTTATCTACGGCCGATTCCCGGTATAATAATATCATCGCCAATGGATGAGTCGACATTACGCTCTCTGATGCTTACATCTGTGAGCGGAAATTACGGTCCTTTTGTAATACGCTATCCACGAGGCAAAGGAAACGACGCCATGTGGCGTGAAAAGACACCCGAAGTAATTCCCGTAGGGAAGGGACACAAGTTGCGTGATGGTAAAGATGTGGCTGTGCTTTCCATTGGTCCTACTGGACGATGGGCCGTTGCGGCGGCCGACAGAGCAGCAGCCGAAGGCATCAGCGTAGCACATTACGATATGATATTCCTGAAACCCATCGATGAAGAGATTCTTCGCGAAGTGGGAGAACGCGGCGTCCCGGTGATTACCATAGAGGACGGCATGCGCGACGGAGGTCTTGGCTCTGCTGTGGCCGAGTGGATGGCGGATCATGACTATCATCCCGAGATTATCAGAATCGGCGTTCCTGATCGATTTGTCGCTCATGGAAAGGTGCCTGAACTGATGAGAGAGTGTGGGATGGACGAGGATGCTATTTTCTCAGCCATAAAAGAAGCCGCAAGCAAATCGGCCGTTTAAATTAAATAGGTATGAAGATTGTAATCGTAGGAGCGGGAGAAGTCGGCTCGCATCTGGCAAAACTTCTGTCAAGAGAAGAGCAGGATGTAATGCTTGTGGATGATGACGCCGAACGCCTTGCCAGTATCGACGCCAACTACAACCTGATGACGCTACGCGGCAGCGCGATTTCGTTTAACACTCTCCGTCAGGCTGGAGTGGAAAAATGTGACTTGTTTATCGCGGTGACACCTGACGAGACACGCAATGTCACTTCCTGTACTATTGCCAAAAGCATAGGTGCAAGAAAGACAGTAGCCCGCATTGACAATTACGAATTTCTTGATAAGAATAATCGCGATTTCTTCACCCGGCAGGGAGTCAACGCATTGATTTATCCGGAGTACCTCGCGGCACAGGAGATTATAACCGCACTGAGACGCAATTGGGTGCGTCATTGGTTTGAACTCCATGATGGCAAGCTCGTAATTGTAGGCGTGAAGCTACGCGAAAATGCCCGCATTGTAGGCATGCATCTTAAAGACTTCGCCCGGACAGAGCATAATTTCCACGTTGCAGCAATAAAGCGCCGTCATGAGACAATTATACCGCGCGGTGATGACGTACTGAAGCCCGGCGATATCCTATACTTTGCCACCATGCGCGATCACGTAAGTGATTTGCTTGACCTATGTGGGAAAGAGGAATTTCGCATACGGAAAGTCGTTATCATGGGAGGAAGCCGTATTGCTATCAGACTTGCCCATATGGCTGCGGATGAATTCCGCATTAAAATTATCGACAATGACATGGCACAGTGCCGCCGGCTACCGGAAAAATGCCCAAATTGCGACATAGTATATGGTGACGCACGCGATATTGACGTGTTGCGTGACGAAGGTGTCGACGAGGCAGATGCCTTTATTGCTTTGAGCGACAGTTCGGAGACAAATATCCTCACATGTCTTACCGCCAAAGAACTCGGAATACGAAAAACAGTAGCTGAGGTCGAAAACCTTCAGTTTATCTCCGAGGCAGAGGGTCTTAATATCGGCACTATTATAAACAAGAAGCTCCTGGCTTCAAGTAAAATATTCCAGATTCTTCTTGATACGGACGTAACCTCCTCAAAATGTCTGGCGCTTGCCGACGCAGAGGTTGCTGAAATCGAAGTAAAGCCCAACAGCAAGGTTACCCGCGGTCCGGTCAAATCATTATCTTTGCCATATGGTATGACCATTGCGGGACTCATACGCGGCGAAACAGGCATGCTCGTTACCGGTAATACTACAATAGAGGCCGGTGACCATGTCGTAGTATTCTGCTTGTCAGGAGCATTGCATAAGATAGAGAGACTGTTTAGCTAACAAAATTCATATATGAACTTTTTTGGCAGCAAAAGCCGCGACAAAGTCCAGAGTACGACTCTGTTCGGCAATGTTCGCAAAATAAATTTCCCGATGCTTGTGAGAGTATTGGGCTGGCTTCTCATGATTGAGGGCATATTCATGTTTGTGCCTATACTTACATCGCTTATATACTCCGAGAGCGATGTAATGGCATTCATTATTGCTGCCGGAATCACACTTGTCACAGGTGCGGTGATGACATTCTGCATCCGTCCGTCACATACTCAGATGGCAAAGCGCGAGGGATTTCTACTCACGGCTCTTGTATGGGTGGTGTTTAGTTTCTTCGGTATGATTCCATATATCATATGCGAGCATCCTCTTAGTGTCACAGATGCTTTTTTTGAAACCATGTCGGGCTTTACTACAACAGGATGTTCAATTTATGAGTCAGTCGATGTGCTTAGCCATGGCATTAATATCTGGAGATGTCTGACACAATGGCTTGGCGGCATGGGTATCATCCTCTTCACCCTCGCAGTCATACCGATGCTCAACTATTCAGGAGGAATGCAGATGTTCAATGCCGAAGTAACAGGCATCACCCACGAAAAACTGCGCCCTCGAATAAGCCAGACTGCCAAAAGCCTCTGGACTATTTATTTTGTGCTCACCACACTTCTGATTTTGCTTTTATGGGCCGGTCCCATGGATATTTTCGACAGCATATGCCATTCTCTGTCCACAGTATCTACCGGCGGCTTTTCCACCAAAAACAGCAGTATCGGTTTTTGGGATTCCAACTACATCAAGTGTGTGGTTACTCTGTTTATGTTTCTTGGCGGAGTCAATTTCAGTCTGATTTATAAGGCATATCATGGTGATTGGCGTTCATTGCTGCGCAATGATACCTTTATGGCATATATCGGCATACTTGTTGTAATGTATGTGATTTTTGTCATCAGTATTGCCGTTACCGGACATGCAACATCCATAGAGGCTGTCACAATCGACCCTATTTTCCAGATAATAACGACAATTACATCGACCGGCCTTACTGCCGATAACTTCGAAAACTGGGGTCCGTTGGTACTCTCCCTGTCATTCTGCCTGATGTTCTTTGGCGCCTGCGCAGGCTCTACGAGCGGCGGAGCCAAAATAGACCGTCTGCTCTATCTGCTTAAGAACACCAACAACGAACTGTATCGCTCGGTACACCCCAATTCAATACGTTCGGTGCGAATCAACGGTAATGTAATGGCACCGGAGGTTGTCGATAAGGTGATTGCATTTTTGTGCATATATGTTATGGTCATCGCGGTAGGCGGAATTATGCTTACTGCCATGGGGCTGCCGTTTATGGACGCATTCTTCAGTTCATTCAGCTGCGTAAGCAACACCGGGCTTGGAGCCGGTGTGACCGGTTATGGAGGAGGCGGTTATGAAATCATACCTGACTTCGGCAAATGGGTACTGTCAATATTGATGCTCATCGGGCGTCTTGAGATTTTCACCGTACTAATACTGTTTACACAGGCTTTCTGGAAGAAATAATCAAAAGTATATGGATGATAAACTGATTTATGCCGCACCCCTGCAAGGCTATACAGATGTGGCATGGCGCTTGGCCCATGCCGGTATTTATGGCGGTGTCGATGCATATTTCACACCATTTATCAGAGTTGAAAAGGGCAGCGTCAGGCAACGTGACCTTAATAATGCGATTCAGAATATGCCGTCTGGCATACCGGTAATCCCACAGATTATTTTTGGGAGCCGTGACGAATTTATCATACTTGCCGACACTTTGATTGACGCCGGAGCAACACATATCAATCTGAACCTCGGATGTCCGTTTCCACCACAAGTAAAACATGGGCGGGGAGCGGGTGCATTACGGGCTGCTTTGATTGAGGAAATCGCAAGCATTATAATCACGCGTTATTCATTTGCTGTATTCTCGGCAAAATTACGTCTTGGCATCAATAGTTCTGATGAATGGCGCCCGATATTGAACATATTAAATACAATTCCTCTCGATCATATTACTCTTCATCCAAGAATCGCGGCTCAGCAATATGTAGGAGAATGTAATAGTGAGATATTTGATGAGTTTTTAGCATCTACAAGTCACCGTGTAGTATATAACGGTGATATACGGTCAGTTTCAGATATCGCCCGCATCGGCAGTGTGCACAATATCTCTGTGGATGTAATGGTTGGAAGAGGATTATTGTCACGCCCGTCGCTTGCTCTGGAATATCGCAGTAATGAGGAGTGGTGTCACGACAAGCGTGTTTCAGTTTTAAGAAGATTCCACGAAGAAATATATTCCACCTATATGACTGTTCTTTGCGGAGACCAGCAGATATTACAAAAAATCAAACCTATGTGGGATTGGCTTGAAGACGAGATTGGTCATAAAGCCTGGAAAGCAATCCATAAGGCCACTACTCTCAGAAAATATGAATCGGCTGTGGCTGATGCATTGTCATAAAAACGGCCTGAAAATTCAAAGATTGTCAAAATTTATATAAGAAGGATTCTCCGATGGATTTTTGCCTGTTATGAGGGAGTGTAGCTGTAGCTACATGATTGAAGAATAAACAAAAAGACGCGGACAAGACTCTCAAAAGCAAAGTAATATGAATTTTAGACAATCTTTCAGAACGGCGGATAGAATGCATCTGGAATGTGTTCAATTTCAATAATTTCCCCATCATCATTGGCCGAGACAAGCAATATGTCGAACTGAACCTCAAATGGCAGATTTCGTGATTTTACGTATGCGTCAGCCGCTCGCACAAGAGATTTGATTTTTGCTTTGGTTATGCCTTCTATGCCTGAAAAGCCGGTCCCGGCAGTGCGCGTTTTTACTTCAGCGCAGACAAGTCTCGGACCGACCATTGCGACAATATCAATCTCCAGATGCCCTACACGCGCATTCCGTTCCATGATGGCATACCCCTTGGCTGCAAGATAAGAGCATGCTGCATCTTCTCCAATTTTACCAAGGGTGTTATGTCGTGCCATCTGATAATCTAAGAATCAAAACAATTTATAGGATATGCGAAAATTGACTGATGGGAATACCTTGAACGAATTTACAATATCGACATAATCACCGACCTTACCGTTCACATTTTCAACGTCATTAATCAAGTCGATACCTTCATGAGTAACTATCTTAGGGCTTCCACCCCAGAACATCACTCCGGCATCAAATCCGATTGACAAACGTCCGGATTTTCCCACCTCATTATTATATCCAAAGCCGATATAGGGGCGGAAACGGTTGACCAAAGCCTTTGCTCTAACAAGTCCGTCGGTTCCCGGGCGCATCATGTATGGCTGTCCCTTTCTATAGATGATATTGCCTTCGTTATCGTGTATATCACGGCTGAATGTGCCGACATTTATACCAACCGCGCCACGTTCAATGAGTTTCTCAGCCATTTCCGGCGACATATAATAGTCATCATATCCCGGAATAATAGGCTCATCCCAATATGCCCCGCTTTTGGCAAAATCATAAAAATGATTATAGATATTCACCGCGAGCAGAGATGGCATCTCTTCGATTGTGTTTCTGGCGTTGGCAATCTTATTTGACCCAAGATAAAAACCGGCGGTAATATGCCAGCGTTTGTCGGCCCATGGCATGACGTCGACCATAAATTTAAAATTCCAGAAAGAGGGCCGACCCTGCATGTCGACATGTTCGTCGACATGTATATTGGTGATTCCGTACATCAGCTCCTGCAGCTTGTCAAAATTACTTTCATTCACTGTATAGCCATCATCCGGTGTGGCTCCCTCTTTATAACTTGTTATGTTGAATGACATCGGCACTGCAAATTCAGGCATATAATCAACACCCGCGCGTAAGCGTACCCAATCAGTAACATTGGTTGATAAGTCAAGCCCAATTCCTGCCGAGCCCAGAGAAAGGCCGACATCCAGATGATTGAATATATTGCGGTCAATGCGAACACCGTCACCGGCAGTAGCAGATGGAGCAACAGACTGAGAGTAAAGGATAGTAGGGGAGAAAAGAACGGCCAATGCCGCTATAGATGGCAATTTCATTTGATTGTCTTGAATAAATGCGTGTGATTGAGAATCAATATTATTTTGACAAAGGTAAGCAATATTTCTAAACAAAATCAAAAACATTCGCATAATTAACACGTATGTTAACTTAATTATGCGTCAAAATATTCCGGTTCATGACAGAATTTTCGTATATTTGCAATAAACAATAACATTACAGTGATGAAATGTGGACTTGTACTAGAAGGCGGAGCAATGCGTGGATTATTCTCAGCCGGAGTAATTGACATAATGATGGAGCACAATCTCCGTCCTGATGGCATTGTCGGCGTATCAGCCGGAGCTGCTTTCGGATGTAATTACAAATCAGGACAGCATGGGCGTGCTTTACGATATAACCAACGTTTTGCCCGAGATTCCAGATATTGCGGAATTCGCTCACTAATCAAAAGCGGGGATTTATTCAATGCGGAATTCGCGTATCATATTGTCCCGAACCATTATGACGTGTTTGATTCCGAGGCCTTTGAACTGAACCCAATGGAATACTATGTAGTATGTACCGACGTAGATACGGGAGAGGCCGTCTATCACAAATGCACACATGGCGGAGATTTATTTTATGAATGGGTAAGAGCCTCGGCATCAATGCCTTTAGTATCAAATATTGTTGAAATAGATGGCCGACGGCTCCTTGACGGAGGCATGTCCGACTCTATACCTCTCGAATTTTTTGAACGCTGTGGTTATGATGCCAATGTAGTGGTGCTGACTCAACCGGAAGGATATGTAAAGAAATGTTCCCGATTCATGCCGATGATAGAGTGGGGTCTGCGCAAGCATCCGGGAGCAAGAGACGCGATGAGCCGCCGTCATGTAATGTATAATGCCCAGCTCGAATATGTCCGTCATGCAGAATCTGAAGGCCGCTGTGTAGTAATCCGGCCGGAATCTCCGTTGCAAATCGGACATGTGTCACACAGTCCGGATGACATGCAGCGCGTCTACGATTTAGGACGTGTTGCCGCGCAGAAAAAGATTCAGGAAATCAAAACACTTTGGCATCAATAATTGATTTATTGCCCATTTCCCAAAGACATAATATTTTTTCTTTCAGATGAAAATCTCTACCAGCAGATGCCGCAGGCTTTTTCAAAGCCCTTGGTGCAAACAATCTATTGAAATAGTCTTCTTCAATTCCATATAGCTTATTAGGACATAAACTATAGAAAACAGATAGAATTTGTGAGCTGAATGATTTGCGGCTTACGTCCCATAATCTGTATTATGTTAAATTGCGTGAGCGAGAGTTTCTCAACTTCCCTCTTGCCATAGTGCTTCATTCCCATTACTCACTCATGGTATCTCCCAATCCCCCTCGGCGATATCGGACTCTCTCTTTTACTGTCTATCGAACAAAATGAAAGGCATACAGGCCGAAAATCACGAAAAATCAAAGCGCAATATTAACGACAGATACGCCGTTTTGAAAAAAACACTATCTTTGTATGTTATGGCATATCTTGACAAACGATTCAAAAGATTGAAGGCAATACCTCGACACATAATTCTTGGTATCGGAATCTGTGTTTCCCCAACAGGCATTCCTCAATATATGTCGGCACAGGTATCAATCACCGGCGATATATATCCTCCTATTTCTATAACACCGGAAGCGTCTACCGGGCTTTCGGCTATATACGTGCTACATTCATGTCAAGGCAGCACCTCGCTTACCTATCAAGCAAAAAACACCACCCACCCTATATGGTATACATTCGGGCAGCTTGGAGCTGCATATGCCGAGCCGATACCAGAGAATAAGATAGACTACTCAGGGGCGGAATCGATATTAAATGAGGTACGGTCTGATTGCGGGTATGTGATTGAAGATGGCAATTCACGCACATATTTCTGGATAATCGATTATTCGGAATACGAACTTCTTCTCAGTTCCCTGTCGGTTGACGGAGACAGTGATTGCTACACTACAATCTTAAATTTAGGAGGAGATGCATATCCCATATATTATTATACAATAACCGGTCGTCGCGGCGAGTTGTCGCGAGAGATGTCGCTGAAATATACCACGATGGAATATTCAGCAGATTATCAAGGATATAGAGAGATTGAAGCTACAGTATCCCTGCCAAATGCGGATGGTGCAATTCATTGTACCGCAGCGCTATGCGACACTGAATACACTCTTGTCGGAGACAGATTTCTGCGAGAATGGGGTCTGCCGGAGTTGTCGGTTAGCACCGACGTGATTGCGGCCCGTCGTGTTGAGGCCCATACCTCCGCAGAACAGGAGACAGAGACATTCGACAACCAGCAGAGAACATCATCAGGAGAAGGCTCGGCATCTCTTGGCGGCTCGGCGCCGGTTGAGATTTCTTTCATCGCAGATGTCACCCCTGCTGCGATATTTACCGAATGGCAAGTATCAACCCATCCTGAATTCGAGGATATCTTATTGCGCGACAAGAATCTTTCATTTACCCGTACATTCCGCGATGCAGGTACAACATATGTACGCTTCATGGCGGCTGACGCCGATGGTGAATGTGAGCATTATTCCGAGACATATCAGATAAATATCGGAGAATCCGACCTGCATTGTCCAAATGCGTTTTCGCCGGAAGGCTCTCCGGGAATTAATGATGAATGGAAAGTAAGCTACCGCTCAATAACTGAATTCAAGTGCAGTATATTCAACCGATGGGGCATCTGTGTTGCGACTCTTGATCACCCATCACAGGGTTGGGATGGCAAGTATAAAGGGAAATATGTCGGCTCAGGTGTTTATTATTATGTAATAAAGGCTCGTGGAGCCGACGGCCGCGTTTACAACCTAAAAGGAGACATCAACATTATAAAATATAATAACGAAAATCAAGGCATAGCCTCTCCTCAGCCATAAAACTTAACTAACATGCAAATTTATTATCATAAAATAATAGCCACCGCACTGTTTTGCGGACTTTTTTCCGGCACAATAAATGCCGAGGCAACTGACATAAAAAACGGCGATTCGTCGACACTGTTCAGCACCGTTGTCAATCCGAGAATTCCGTCAAAGGTTACATTTGCCGGACAAACGGTAGATCTTGACCGAGTGGATTTATTCGAGCGTCTTGACCGTGAACTCACATCCATGGCTTATACGCATGGCAATACTCTGCTCACAATAAAAAGGGCCAACCGATACTTCCCTAAACTCATCCCCATTTTGAAGAAAAACGGAGTCCCTGAGGATTTAATATATCTTGCATGCATCGAGAGCACGCTAAATCCTCGTGCATACTCCCCGGCAAAGGCCGCGGGTCTGTGGCAGTTTATACCGTCCACAGGAAAAGAATATGGCCTTGAGGTAAATGAATTTGTCGACGAGCGCTATCATCCGGAGAAAGCGACACAGGCTGCATGCAGATATCTAAAAAACGCACTTGCCAAATATGGCAACTGGGAGTCTGTCGCCGCAAGCTACAATGCCGGCATGGCTCGTATATCCAAAGAACTCGACGCCCAAAAAAGCAAATCAGCCTACGACCTGTATCTCAACGACGAGACATCGCGCTATATATTCCGTCTCATCGCCATGAAGCTCATAATGGAGAATCCGAAGGCATACGGATATCGCATAAGCTCTGATCAATTGCATACTCCAGTACGCACAACGACTGTCGAAGTCAATGGTCCAGTAGAAGATTGGACTGCTTGGGCAAAATCTCATGGCATAAGCTATCTTACCTTGCGCGATTTCAACCCATGGATAAGGGCAAAATCGCTCCCTAACAAAACAGGAAAAACCTACCGGGTTGAAATACCTCTTGCTGACGATATGCTTCGTTCTACAAGTAAGACACACGTCTACAATCCCGCGTGGGTAGTAGACTGATGGATGAATATTGATTTATGAAAAAAGATATAACCGAAAATATTCCGGCAGATGCCGATAAATTATCGGTGCTTGGCGCACGCGTCCATAATCTTAAGAATATCGATGTGGACATACCTCATAATTCCCTTTCTGTAATTACCGGACTTAGCGGAAGCGGAAAGTCGAGTCTTGCATTCGACACAATTTTCGCAGAGGGACAACGTCGGTATATCGAGACATTCTCGGCATATGCACGCAACATGCTCGGTACTCTTGAGCGGCCGGATGTAGACCGCATCACTGGCCTGAGTCCGGTTATTGCTATTGAGCAAAAGACCATAAACCGTAATCCGCGAAGCACTATCGGCACAACAACCGAGGTGTATGACTATATGCGCCTGCTATTCGCTCGCATCGGTGTAGCGCGAAGCTATATCAGCGGAGAGAAGATGGAGAAATATACTGCCGAGAAAATCGTGGCACTTATATTGTCACGATATGACGGGCATAAAATTTATGTTCTTGCTCCACTTGTGAAGAATCGTAAAGGCCATTACAAGGAACTCTTCGAACAACTGCGTAAGAAAGGATACCTTACAGTAAGAGTCGACGGCGAACTTCGCGAAATTACATTCGGTATGAAACTCGACCGCTACAAGAACCATTCCATAGAACTTGTGGTCGATAAGCTGAAAGTAGGCCGTAAGGATGCCATTCGTCTGAATGATTCTGTAGAAAACGCATTGCGCCAGGGAGACAAACAGATGATGGTCTATGATCTTGATGAAGATACTGTAGCCCACTATAGCCAGATGCTGATGGATGCTGAAAGTGGGTTGTCATACCGTGAGCCTGCTCCACACAACTTTTCATTTAATTCTCCCCAAGGGGCATGTCCCTGTTGCAAGGGACTGGGCTATGTCAACATTATTGACAGGCAGAAACTGATTCCGGATTCGTCGCAGTCAATCTATAAAGGTGGTATCGCCGCACTCGGTCCATACAAGAATACAATGATATTCTGGCAGATTTCAGCCATCTGTGAGAAATATGGGTGCTCATTGAAAACACCGATATCCGACTTGCCAGAAGAGGCTCTGAACGATATTCTAAACGGGACTGACGAGCGTCTTCAGCTAAAGACCGACATGCAGAGCACCTACAACTATTTCCGCACATATGAAGGTCTCGTCAAGTATATCGAGCTGCAACAATCGGATGATGCAGGAAGCAAGGCCCAGAAATGGAGCGGACAGTTTTATTCCCGAGCAACATGTCCTGAATGTGGAGGTCGACGACTTAACCGTGAAGCATTGCATTTTTTTGTTGACGGATATAATATTTCCGATCTGGCGCGCATGGATATCGGCGAACTGTATGAATGGGCTTCGCAGGTAGAGAAGCGCCTCGATTCACGGAGTCTGATGGTCGGCGGAGAGATTCTGAAGGAGATACGTTCCCGACTGCGCTTTCTTGTGGATGTCGGACTCCATTACCTATCTTTGGACAGAGCCTCGGCTACACTTTCCGGAGGCGAAAGCCAGCGTATACGACTGGCTACACAGCTCGGGTCGGAACTGGTCAATGTAATGTACATACTTGACGAGCCGAGCATAGGTCTGCATCAGCGTGACAACAAAAGGCTGATTGATTCATTAAAGAGATTGCGCGATGCATTTAATACCATCATTGTTGTCGAGCATGATAAAGAAATCATGCTCGAAGCTGATTATATCGTAGATATCGGCCCTAAGGCGGGCCGCAAGGGTGGCAACGTAGTATTCGCCGGCACCCCCAATGAAATGCTTGCGCAGGATACTCTGACAGCACGATATCTCAACGGCACATGCACAATAGAGCGTGGCAGTGCTCCACGGCCCGGTAATGGCAAATATCTGCGTCTTGAAGGATGCACGGGCCATAATCTCAAGAATGTCACATTAGAGATTCCACTCGGATGCCTGGTGTGTGTGGCCGGAGTGTCAGGCAGTGGGAAATCCAGTCTTATCAACGGCACATTGCAGCCTATACTGAGCCATCATTTCTACCATTCTCTGCAAGAGCCCCTGCCATATAAAAGCATCGAAGGGATTGAGCATATCGACAAGATTGTTACGGTCGACCAATCGCCACTCGGGCGTTCTCCACGATCCAATCCTGCAACGTATACCGGAGTATTCTCCGATATACGCTCTCTGTTCGTAAATCTACCGGAGGCCAAAATCCGCGGTTACAGACCCGGCAGATTCTCATTCAATGTGGCCGGAGGCCGATGTGAAGCATGTAATGGCAATGGCTATAAAACAATTGAGATGAATTTCCTGCCTGATGTGCTTGTGCCTTGTGAGGTATGTGGCGGGAAGCGCTATAACCGCGAGACGCTTGAGGTGCGTTACAAGGGGAAATCTATCGCCGATGTTCTCGACATGACCATAAACCAGGCTGTCGAGTTCTTTGCCGGTATCCCAGGCATATTAAAGAAACTTCAGGTGCTTCAGGATATCGGACTCGGATATATCAAGCTCGGACAACCTTCGAGCACACTTTCCGGAGGCGAGAACCAGCGCGTAAAACTCGCTACAGAGCTTTCAAAACGCGACACCGGACGTACTATGTTCATACTTGATGAACCAACAACAGGGCTGCATTTCGAAGATATAAAAGTGCTGCTTGGAGTATTGAACCGTCTGGTCGAAAAAGGGAACACCGTAGTCGTTATCGAGCATAATCTTGATGTGATAAAATGTGCAGACTATGTAATCGATATGGGGCCGGAGGGAGGCAAAAACGGCGGCATGATAATAGCGGCAGGAACTCCTGAAGAGATTGCTCAAACCAAGTCGCCGACGGCGGCATATATAGCCGAGGAACTTGATGAATCAGAACGCCTGAAGAAACGACAAGAGCATATTTAGAGCTTGTTTAATAATAAATCTTTCCCGAAGGAATTAAAGCAATGCCGTGTCCTACAATTATAGGGGCACGGCATTGCTTTATCTATATACCGGTTTTTCAAGGAATAATACTACCAGCCTCTGTATATTCGATTGAATTTCTGCTATAAAACATGTGAAAAAATTTGCAAAATTCGCATTTATTATACCACAAACGCAAATTGGTGTTAAATTACAGAATATTAAGCACTTGAATAGTTAATGAATTCTTATTAAGAAATCTTAACAACATATTTCTGTGTTATATTTGCAAATGTCAACTTATTTACTTTGAAAGGAACAGCCACCAAATAGATTTGCAAACAGCACAATCTGAAATCCAATTTGCAAATGCATATTGAAATATCAAAGCCCATAAATTTACATTATTAAACACGAATTTCATATATGTGTGGTTCGCAAACCACCATAGCTCTAATTTGAAAAACACGGAATGAATGCTTCTACACGGTTCGCAAACGCAAAAATACCCTACTTAACACAGATTGATATATGGGCATAATGTACTATAACTCATACTAAATAGTTTTAAAATATTTAGTATTGCTTTAGGTTTGTATCGAGAAATTAACATAGGTGACTTCCAACGCAATCCACATAGCGTATAATAAACTAATTATCAGTAATATAATATACAACAAGTAAAGTGATACATTACGACAAAACCAACTAAAGCGTGCTTATTTGCAAATTGTTTACAATCCCAATTTGCAAACAGAAATACATTGTTGCAAAATACAAATTTGCATTTCCCAAAAATATATTTTACATTTGCATTCTCAAAATTGCAAAATCAAACACTCAAAATGGATATATCATCACGTCTCAAGGAATTTCTTGATTATACCGGTATGCAGAGCACTCAGTTTGCAGACTCATGTGGTATACCTCGACCATCTTTTTCCCAGTTACTTCGCGGCCGTAATAAAAAAGTCAGCGACGAAGTAATTACAAAGATTCATGAGTCATTTCCTCAACTTTCCATACTGTGGCTGATGTTTGGCGAGGGAAATATGGTGACATCTTCAAATATAGAAATCTCAGAGCCTGAAAATGCAGCCAACCCCCTACTCCATACCAATCAATACGCTGACAATAAGCCTAATAATCCAGAGACAGACAATCCTTGCAATCATCGAGAATTATCGCAATCTACAAATATACCTCCGCTCCCAGGTATAAATGTCCCGGATTCGGTACCGGACAACGCACCATTTGCCATATCCAGTTCCTCAGCAGTAAAAAACAACACATCCCAGAGCTGCAATACAGCGGCGTTGAACAATGTTCAACATGATTCAATGCCGATAATCGGCATCAATTCCAATGATGCCGGTCAGCGTCGCGTAGTAAGCATAATGGTGTTTTACAACGACAACAGCTTTGAGACCTTTGTGCCTGAAAAGACAAAATAATCTATCAGAAATATGTATCTTCGCAAAATCAATTATTAAAGCCATGATAATACCGTATATCAATAAAAAGAAAATTGCAGTAACAGAGATTTCAGACTTACTTGATCGGAATGAAATCGCTCCGCAGTATATAAGCACAGCCAACTGGCCCGCTGAGTTCCCCTACACTCCTGATGTCCGATTCCGCATAGCACATAATGGCTCAATGATTCTTTTGGAGTACACAGTTGCCGAAGACTACATTCGAGCAATGGCTAAGGAAGACAATGGCCCTGTATGGGAGGACTCATGCGTGGAAATGTTTATCACATTCGATAATCTCAACTATTACAATATCGAATGCAACTGTTGCGGTAAGGTATTGCTTGCCTGTGGTCCGGACCGGAACAATCGCACATATTCCACGCCGGAATGTGTAGGAGCCATATCACGAGCCACATCGATTACCGATACACAGTTTGACAGCTGTAAAGCTCCGGACAAATGGTGCGTACGGCTTGCCATTCCCGTCGTCATCTTTTTTGCCGACAACATAAAAAATCTACACGGAATGAAAGCAAGGGCAAATTTCTATAAATGCGGAGATAAATTGCCTGTGCCGCATTTCTTATCTTGGAAACCGATAAATGTTCCGGCACCCGACTTCCATCTTCCCCATTTTTTTGGAGAAGTTGTCTTTGAATAATTTCGGTTGATTTATCCGACATCAGGTCATATCACAAGCCTTGATTTACACTGCATGGTGCTTTGCAACATAGTTGCACTATTTATTGCTTAAATTAGCGCCATGAAAACCAATCAAGCAATGATACCGACTAATATTCATTATTGCCGTAGTGTATTAACACTTGCGGCAACTTTTGTATTCTCCGGACTTATCTCATGTACAGGACATGACAATCATGCCGAGTCCGAAAGCGAGGAACACGAACATTCTTCAGAAGAAATCATATTATCGCCACATTCGGCACATCGATTTGGCGTCAAAGTCGAACAGGTTGCAGACTGCAAGCTGCCTCGCATAGTCCGGGCGTGGGGCGCGCTCGAAGCAGTACCCGGCACTGGGCGACAAATACTGTCATCCCGTTCGGCGGGCATAGTTCGGCTGTCGCCACGTGCAGTCGCCGGCGCATCGCTACGTCCCGGAGAACGCGTAGCTACCGTCAGCGGCAAAGGAATTGCAGGAGGTGACGCCAACGCCGTTGCATCTGAAGAATTGGCCGCCGCACAGAAAGAACTCGAGCGCATAGAGCCGCTACGCAATGAAGGCATAGTGAGTGAGCGAGATTATCAATCGGCACTGTCGACAGTAAAACGACTAAGCGCTGCATACAGCGGAAATGGTTCAGGAAGTGCAGTCACGGCTTCACAGAAAGCAACGATAATAAAAGTGAATGTAGCCGATGGTGAATGGGTGGAGGCCGGAACACCTGTAGTAGAAACATCGACTGACAGCCGACTTTTGCTTCGTGTTGACCTTCCATTGTCAATGCGCAATGTGGCCGGCATGATTGTTGATGCCAACTTCGCCACAGCAGATTCTCCCGATAATGTCAAATCCGTAAGTATGCTTGGAGGCTCAATTATCGAGGATACAAAAGGTACAGCTGCAACAAACGGTAATTATATGCCGATATACTTTTCCATCCCTAACGACGGGTCATTGTCACAGGGTGTATACACCGATATATGGGTTATTCTCGAAGATGACAATGACGTGACAGGATCTACAATTCCAGTAGAAGCTGTGGTGGAAAGTGAGGGCGAATATTTCGCCTATGTCAAAGTGGATGACCATGGATATGAAAAACGGCGTCTTTCACTTGGGGTGACCGACGGAAAAATTGTAGAAGTCAAGGCCGGACTTGTTCCGTCGGACAGTGTTGTCACCAACGGTGCCATGATTCTGAAGATGGCTGAGAACAGCGGCAAGATTCCGGAAGGGCATTCACATAATCATTAATATCCGGACAGAATATGCTTGACAGAATAATAAAAGGCTCACTTGACCGACGCAAACTGGTTCTTGTTGCGGCGGCGCTATTATTGATTGTCGGATGCGTGGCTATGCTTCGCGACACATTTGATGTCGATATTTTCCCAGACCTAAATGCTCCTACGGTGGCAATAATGACCGAGGCCGGCGGCCTTGCTCCTGAAGAAGTAGAGAAACTTGTCACCTACCCCATAGAGACAGCAATGGGCGGTGCTCCAGGAGTAAGACGTGTACGCTCTTCAAGTTCCGCAGGATTCTCAGTAGTATGGGTTGAGCATGAATGGGGCGTTGACCCATACAAGGCCCGCCAGGGAATATCCGAGCGTCTATCCGGAATAGGATCCACACTTGCTCCCGAGGCAGGGATTCCAGTGATGGGACCTCCCACTTCGGTACTTGGCGAAGTGCTTATAATAGGGCTTACCAACAAGACCGATTCTTTATCAACAGACTCCCTGTCAATGCTACAGCTTCGTACCATTGCCGACCGTACACTACGTCCGGCGCTACTTGCCATTGAAGGGGTGTCACAAGTATCGGTACTCGGTGGCCAGGAAGAGGAGATACAGATAAAACTCAATACACCTCAAATGGCCCACTACGGAATATCCCTTGAGGAAGTATTGGCGGCCTGCGATGGATTGAATACAAACTCTTCCGGAGGCAATCTTAGCGACTTTGGGAATGAATATCTTGTAAAAGGGAGTATATCCACAAGCCGTGCCGATGAACTTGGCCTGACAGTAGTAAAAATCATCGGCAATGACAATGCGAACACCGGTGCTCCGGTAACATTGAGCGATATTGCCGTAATCGAACGTGGTGGTGCCACTCCACGTATCGGAGCTGCAGGAGAGAGAGGTAAAGAAGCTATACTACTCACCGTAAGCAAACAGACCGGCGCATCGACAACCCGTCTCACAAAAGCAATAGAAGCAAAACTCGCACAACTTGTTCCTTCACTACCAAAGGACATTAATGTATCGACAGACATATTCCGACAGGCTGACTTTATCGACAGTTCTGTAAATAATCTGCAGCAATCGCTCTTCGAGGGTGCAATATTTGTAATCGTAGTGCTCTTCTTTTTCCTTATGGACATACGCACTACGCTGATATCGGTCATTGCTATCCCCATGTCGATTATAGTGACCATTTTTGTTCTACATGCCATGGGACTTACCATTAATACCATGACACTTGGAGGCATTGCAATTGCCATCGGATCCCTGGTGGACGATGCCATTGTCGACGTAGAAAATGTTTACAAACGTCTTCGGGCAAACCGCGCATTGCCGAAGGAGCAGCAGAAGAATGTAGTCAGCGTAGTCTATGAAGCATCCCGAGAGGTAAGAATGCCGATATTCAACTCCTCTCTTATCATCATGGCGAGTTTCCTGCCGCTCTTCTTCCTACATGGCATCGAAGGCCGTCTGCTCGGCTCGCTTGGAATAGCTTTTATCGTATCGCTGATAGCATCTACAATTGTAGCCCTCACCCTTACTCCGGTATTGTGCAGCTATCTTCTCGGAGATTCCGCGTCCGGCACAAAAGATAAAGAGCCGGCACCTGCGGCATGGCTCCGACGCGTGTATAATAATGCGCTCACCACAGGCATGCGGCATAAACGCGCCATACTTTGGTGGACCGGAATATTGTTTGTGGCCTCGATGTGCATTATGGCCACACTTGGACGCAGCTTCCTGCCGCCGTTCAATGAAGGCTCATTTACGATAAACATAAGTGCCATGCCGGGCATATCGCTTGAAGAGAGCGACCGTATCGGACGCATTGCTGAAAAAATAATAATGGAGGTGCCCGAGATAACAACGGTTGCAAGAAAAACAGGACGTGCCGAACTTGACGAACACTCTCTTGGAGTCAATGTAAGTGAAATCGAAGCACCTTACATACTTGACGGACGCACGCGCTCTGAAGTGGCCGACGAACTGCGTCATAAACTCGCAGATATCCCCGGAGTCAACATTGAAATCGGCCAGCCGGTATCTCATCGTATTGATGCCATGCTTTCGGGAACAGAGGCCCAGATTGCCATAAAAATTTTTGGACCGGATCTTCCTACTCTCCATCGCACCGCAACAGAGATATCCAATGCTATCGGCGACGTCAATGGGATTACGGACATTGCCGTTGAACAGCAGGTAGAACGTCCGCATCTTGAGATACGTCCCCGACGTCATGCAATGGCCTACTATGGCATAACCCCAGGACAGCTTGCCCGCTGGGTCAGCGTGAATATCGGAGGTACTGAAGTGGGAAAGATTTATGATGACGGTATCCCCCGCTCTATAAGGCTAATGAGCAGCGAACGATGGAGAGGCAGTATTGACGGAATATCTTCGTTGACAATAGACACTCAACGAGGAGTAGTGCCAATAACCTATGTCGCAGATGTCGTATCGACCTCCGGCCCAAATACTATTAATCGAGAGAATCTCAACCGTAGGATTGTAGTATCGGCCAATGTTGAGGAACGTGACCTTCGAGGAGCTGTCAATGAAGCACGTAACGTTATTGAAGAAAAGATTAAGATTCCCGAGGGATACAACGTTGTCTACAGCGGTCAATTTGAAAGTGAAGCCGCTGCCACCAGAACTCTTGTTTTAGCATCAATCGGAGCTCTTATAATCATTCTGATACTTCTGTATATGGAATTCCATGATATCAAGGAGTCTCTGATAATACTTGTCAACATGCCACTGGCAATGATTGGGGGTGTATTAATGCTGCGACTGACCTCAGGCGAATTGAACATTCCTGCAATAATTGGATTTATATCACTGCTTGGTATCACAACACGCAATGGCATGTTGCTAATATCCCGCTACAACTCATTGCACAATGATGGCCTCGCTCTGTCTGAACGAATATTAAAAGGCAGTTCCGACCGCCTGCTTCCGATTATAATGACAGCACTTACTTCGGCATTGGCGCTTGCTCCTCTTGCCTTGCGTGGAGGAGATCCCGGCAATGAACTGCAGTCGCCTATGGCCATTGTGATTCTCGGAGGATTACTTACATCGACTCTTCTGAATATCTTTGTAATACCGATACTTTATTATTACGTACAACACCGTAAGAAATAGACTCATGAAATCTATAAGAACAATCGCCCTCATAGTTGCATCCACAGTCGTGCTCCATGCAAGCGGAGAGAGTTTTGACTCCCTTGTCGACCGTATGATTGCTCTCAATCCGGGCCTACGCAGTGAAGCATATGCCTATGCCGCCCAAAGGGAAAGTCTGCGATCTGCAGCCATGCTCCCGGATCCGGAAATCGAAGGAGGATATATGTGGAGTAGCGGGGAGCCTGGAAACAAGACCGATATTACAGTAAGCCAATCGATGGAATGGCCGGGAGTATACAGCGCGATGCGACGTGAGGCCCGACTTCAGTCAAAGGCAACCAACCTGTCGGAACAAGCCACAATAATCAGCGCACGAGAAAACGCTCGGATTCTACTGGCAGAAGGTGTATACCTTAATAAATGCCATCAAGTAATGGTAAATCGCATGGAATGCATCGATTCTCTGCTTGATATCGCCACGAAAGGCGCTCTGCGCAATGAAATCACATTGCTTGATGTCGAGAAACTGAAACTTGAAAGGCTTGAAGTACTTGCAAGACAGACTGAGCTCAACACTCAAGCGACACAATGTATATCGGCAATCGGAGCATTTATCGGGTCGATTGAAAATGCAAAAGACATATATAATGCGATTGAAGACTACCCGGCCGAAATGCTTCATCCTCTTGCTATATACAGCGACAAACTTGATGAAACGCCCGAGGTGGAGCAGTCAAGAATACTTGCCGAGGCATCTCGGGCACGGAGTGAAGCTGAGCGCCGCCGGTCGCTTCCTTCCCTTACTGCGGGATATCATTTTGCCAGAGAGGAGGGTACCCCGTTTCATGGGTTTGTAGCGGGATTATCAATACCTGTGTTCTCCACCAGAGGCAAGTCGGAGGCCGCACGCCTTGAAAGCATGGCAGCAGAGGCTCGCGCCGAACAGCAGGCTATAGAGCAGCGATTATCGTTAGAGTCCATACATGCGTCAGCGATGCAGTTCAAGACGCAGTATGAATCATACCACAAAGTTTTGACAGATTCCCCGACTCCCCGACTATTGCTTCGGGCGCTGGAGGGTGGCCAGATAAGCATGATGGTGTACCTTATTGAATCAGCCTCGCATACCGACGCAATATTACGGATGCTGGAAATACAGTATCGTTACCAACAGGCAATGGCACAGTTGGCTCGTTATAATCCGGGAAATTAATCTCCAGCGAGAACCTTTTGGCTGTTTATGGCGTTATTTGGGAAGAAAATATCTATTAACCAAATAACGCCTTTTTATGGAAACAAACGTATATAGCCAGCCAAAACTCCCCTATGCGTCCGATGCTCTTGAGCCTGCCATCAGCGCTGAAACTATCAGCTACCACTGGGGAAAGCATGAAAAGACTTATATCGACAATCTTAATCGACTGATTCGTGATACAGAATGGGAGGACACACCTCTTGAAGAGATTATCAAGACTGCCAATGGCCCTCTGTTCAATAATGCGTCGCAGGCATGGAACCATATATTTTATTTCTTCTCATTCTCGCCTGATGGCGGAGGTGAACCGCAGGGGCCTCTTGCGGAAGCTATCAAACGTGATTTCGAATCATTCGATGAGTTCAAAAAACTTTTTGAAAAAGCCGGTGTCGATTTGTTCGGCTCGGGGTGGGTATGGTTGTCTCAGGATAAGGATGGACGTCTGTTCATAACACAAGGCCCTAATGCCGCCAACCCTCTTACCCAGGGTCTGACTCCTCTGCTCTGCTTTGATGTATGGGAGCACGCCTATTATCTCGACTATCAGAACCGTCGTGCCGATGCTCTACATAGATTATGGGACATCATCGACTGGGATGTAGTATCGTCGCGATATTCCGTAAAATAAAAGCCTGACAAAGACATAAATCGCACTTTTAGCATAATGTGATGAATGCCGGGGGTGGAACTCGTGAGAGTGACGCCCCTTTTTATTTTGGGAAATTGTCTGCCGGGATAGAGGTTATTATGAAAAGGGGGCATATCAAAAAAATGACAGCCCCCTCCTATATTGATGTATAGTACGTCTCAATCAACGCTCAGCACGCATAGGATTGGAGAGGAAATCCTCATAGGCAAGACGTATGCCTTCGGGGAGTTCTGTTGTATATGTCCAGCCAAGAGCCTTAGCCTTGCTTACATCAAGGAGTTTACGTGGAGTTCCATTAGGCATGTCGGTATTCCATAGTATACGGCCCTTATACCCTACCGTTTTTGCAACGAGCTCAGTGAGTTCCAGGATTGTCAGCTCTTTGCCGGTACCGGCGTTTACAGTCTCATTGCCGGAATAATTATTCATAAGGAAAACACACAGATTGGCAAGGTCGTCGACATAGAGAAATTCGCGAAGCGGTGTACCGTCACCCCAGCATGTCACCTCCTCAAGTCCGGCTTCCTTAGCTTCATGGAATCGGCGGATAAGCGCAGGTAGCACATGCGAATGCGTCGGATGATAATTATCATTCGGTCCATAAAGGTTAGTCGGCATAACCGATATATAGTCCGTGCCATACTGACGATTGAGAAACTCGCAGTACTTCAGTCCCGAGATTTTGGCAAGAGCGTATGCCTCGTTGGTTTTTTCAAGTTCGGAAGTCAACAGACACGATTCAGGCATAGGCTGTGGTGCCATGCGCGGGTATATACATGACGACCCCAAGAACTCCAATTTCTTGACACCGTTTTTCCAGGCTGCATTGATAACATTCATTTCAAGCATCATGTTGTCATACATAAAATCGGCAAGAGCCGACTGGTTGGCTTCTATTCCGCCAACTTTTGCTGCGGCAAGAAAGACATAATCCGGCTTCTCGGCTGCAAAGAAATCATTTACAGCCTGCTGATTGATGAGGTCGAGTTCCTTGTGAGTACGGGTTATAATATTAGTATACCCCTGTCGGCGAAGTTCGCGCACGATAGCTGAGCCTACCATGCCTCTGTGACCGGCAACGTAAATTTTCGAGTCTTTTTCCATAGTGCTAACTATTCTTTCCTATTTTAGCGATATTGGTTATTCTTTTCTTCTGATTTTTATTCGTATGATATTTTCATCCTCGGGTATCCGGTCTACTACAAGAGCAAGATGACCGCCACCTCCGGCTCCAAGCATCTTCCATGCCAGGGCATGATTACGCCAACGATTGATATATTCCTCCACTCCGGGCTGCATCATTGCGGGGAACATTGAAATCTGTGCTTCAAAAGAATCGCGGAATGCTGCGGCAAACTCATGAAGGTTGCAACGCATCACAGCGTCCCAGCAACGGTCGGCAGCTTCTGTAAGACGTCTCACCTTCGCCGGCGTGATATCCTTGCCTTCCACAACAGAACAGCCCGGACGCCGTGGAAACATCGGAATAAGCACAATATGATTCTCAAGCCATGACAGGACATTCTCATCGTGGCATGATTCAATTTTTGCCGGCCAGTAATGTCCATCATAATAATGACGGTTAAGACCGGACATACAAATGCCTATCGCATCCTGAGCCCCGGAAATATGTCCTTTGTTCTCCGGATCATTCTCGAAGCAGAACAGAAGTCGCGCGAGCATCTCTTCATTGTAATTCGGAAGCTCATAAGGCCAGATTTTCTTTGCAGCATTACGTGTCGATGTCGACATGCCGCCACGTTCCATAAATTCGACAGTCGGTTCTATCGAGATAGTAAGTGCCCATCCTGCCCCATATTCCGATACATATGGCTGGTCTATCCATGTACCGGCGATATCTACGCGGTATGGAAGGTGAGATTTTACACCTTTCCGCAAAGATGTTGTCGACCTGGCCTCCAATCCGGCATCCGGCACTCGTTCAAGTTCTACATATTCGATGCCTTTTTCCCGACAGAGATTTCGTTTGAGCTCAGAGCCGCCATCAGAGTTGACAACGAAAATATCAGGCTTTACTCGATCAAGCGTGTCAAGAAAATCAAGCATGCCACTACCTGAATTTATATATGCATCAGTAACATACCGGATTGACTTCACCATATACAGGCGCTCCTTTTCAGAGTACACTGTCTTGCGGTTTTTGAGGCCCTCGATTGTACTGTCGGAACCAATGCCTACATAAAGATCACCGTAGCGTGAGGCCTCTTTGAAGAAAGCCACATGACCGGAGTGAAGCATATCGTAGCACCCCGACACAAACACTTTCTTTTTATTGTCAGTCTGCATAAATAAGAGATTTCTTGCGTGAATATACTATAGCTGAAGCGTAACCAAGTATCACTACAAAACATAGAAGCGATACAGCAAAAGATGCGGAAATACCGGCAATATCCGATATCCATGCCTGAAGCGGCGTAAGCAAGGCTCCTCCAAGTATTGCCATTATAAGCCCGGAGGCTGCAATTTTGTTATCAGCCGGAGGCATACCCTCAAGAGCTATGCCATATATGGTCGGGAACATCAGCGACATTGTTGCCGAAATACCTACAAGAGCAATGACCGAAGGCATTCCGGAAAGAATTATTACCCCTCCCGTAAGAATTATAGCCATAACTGAGGCATACATCAGCAACATTACGGGCGCCACGTATTTCATAAGCCATGTGAACACAAACCGGAATAGTGTAAACGAGAGTATGGAGTAGAGAAAAAACATTGACGCATCTTTTTCAAGACAATCAAGTTCCGACATGACATAACGGATTGTGAACGACCATACACATGTCTGCACGCCTACATAAAAGAACTGAGCTACAACACCAAAGCGATATGGACGGTTGCTCCAAAGGCGGCGCAATGTATCTCCTACCGGCGCAGCCTCTGACTCGTCTTTAAATTTCGGCATTCTTACAAGAATGATTATAGCCAGCAATACAAGCAATGCACATCCGATGAGCATATACGTGCCTGATATGGCCGACAGTTCATGACTTTGAATCTCCATCAACTGAGCGGCCGACATGTCGCCCCGTTCTGCAGCATCGGCGGCGTTTAACTCCGACAATATGAAATGGCGGCTTACAAGTATACCGCATACAGCACCTACCGGATTGAACGTCTGTGCGATATTAAGACGTCGGGTAGCGTTGTCGCGACTGCCCATGGACAGTATGTAGGGATTGGCAGTAGTCTCAAGAACAGCACATCCGCATGCCATAACATAAATGGCAAAAAGAAATGCCGGATAACTCGCAGCGACACCTGCGGGATAAAAGAGCATAGTACCGCAGGCGTATAGGAGCAGGCCCAGTATAATTCCTGATTTAAAGGAGTATTTGCGGATAAACATAGCCGCCGGGAAAGCCACACAGGCATATGCCCCGAAGAAAGCGAACTGCACCATAGAGGTCTGCAAATCGCTCATCGACATAATACGCCGAAATGCTGCAAGCAGCGTGTCATTCATATTGTTGGCCAGGCCCCATGCGAGAAAAATAGTGGAGACAAGGAGGAAAGGTACGCCTATGCGTATTACGTCATTGGATTTTGCCATTTTCAATTTTGTATAAGGGAGAGGAATTCCTGTCGAAGTGTTGTATCTTCCGCAAACACGCCGTCGTAGTCAATAGTTGTAGTAGAGCTGTCCTGTTTTTCAACTCCACGCATTTTCATGCAGAGGTGTTCGGCACGACACACTACAATCACCCCTTTAGCTCCGAGGGTATTGCTGATCACCTTGGTGACTTCTGCCGTAAGACGTTCCTGCACTTGAAGGCGACGAGCATATACATTGACTACTCTTGCAAGTTTAGACAGCCCAATCATATTGCCGTCGGGGATATAGCCTACTGATATTTTTCCGAAGAACGGGAGTATATGATGTTCGCAGAAGGAGTAGAACTCTATGTCACGTACAATAATCATACGCGAGCCGGCATACTCAAATACAGCCTGCTTCATTACGGCAGAGGCATCCTGTCGGTATCCCTGAGTAGCATAATATAGTGCTTTCGCTGCCCTGAGCGGAGTTTTCCTAAGTCCTTCACGGTCGGGGTTCTCCCCTATCAGTTCTATAATAGCCCGGTAATGACGGGCCAGTTCTTCTATAACTATGTCCTGATTCTGCATAGCTTTTTGTGTCGTATTCATTTACAAAAGCGACTATTCTCCTACAACAATTCGGTCGCGCACCACACGTATCTCTCGGCTATAACCCGGAAATGCCTCCTTGATTTCAGCGGCGGCCTTCTCTGCCTCGTCATAAGTACGGAAATTTCCTATGCGTGTCCGCCAATACGGAGCTTTGTATTCAACATAAGAAGGGTATGCTTCAAAACGCGATACGACATTGCGCGCACGTGTGCGTGCTTCATTCTTAGCTGTACGCGGATTATTGTCAGCGAATATCTGTATTCTGTATCCTCCGGTCCGGCCATGAACTATCGCTGAAGATACCTCCTGCTCTTTTGACGCATCAACTCTCAGGCGATTTTTAAGTGCATCAGGCATCCGGATGATTACAACACCCTCAGCGGCGATATGCTCTTCAATCACCGGGCGCACCGGTTCAGTCTCGGTGACACTATCTGTAGTCTGCGCATGCATACCAATTGTCATTGCTATTGCAGCAATCGCCAAAGAGCATGCCGGCAGAATGCGTATATGTAGGAACGAGCTCTTGCTTTTCTTCATAATATTGCATTAACAACCGCAAAGTTAGTAAAAATAAATTACTTTGATGCAGATATTCCACATATTACTCAATTATAGGAATATCTGCATGCATATAAATGGAGACAGGCAACATCTCTTTTGAATTACAACCTGTTGGCAACCGACATATTCATATCAACTGATTATGGATACCCTCACCTTCTTGCCCTTAAGTTTCTGGGAAGACAGACGTCTTACCAACCCATCGGCATCATCTACAGGGACAGCTGCAATGGCGCTGTGGTCGCGCACAACAATACGCCCTACCATACTGGCATCTACACCACCTTGTTTTATTATATAGCCGGCTATATCTCCGCGAGAAATTTTCTCTTTCTTGCCTGCATTGAAATAAAGGGTCGCGGATGAGGCATGAATCGGGTTGTCGGAGTGTCCGGTAGGCGAATACGACCTGTCAAACACTATATAGTCGGGTATAGTGTCAGCTTCAGAAGATATCACATATATCGTACCGGTCGAGTCGACTCGTGCCGTACGGCCATTTCTATGTGTCCATACTTCCTGCGATAATGGCATGTGATAATGCACAATGCCACTTACTGAATCGATATCAAGTCCGCGGGCGCCAAGATCGGTACTGACAAGTATTGGTGTCGAGCCATTATTAAGCAAATCAACAGCCTTTTCCCTGTCATTCTGGTCAAGTGCTCCATGATATATGCCCACCGGAAGTCCGGCATCATGCAGATGTCGGTATACTCTGTCGGCGCTTTCCCGATGGTTCACAAACACTATTACGCGTCCGTCCGGCAGAGAATGCAACAGGTCAGTAAGGGTCTCAAGTTTGTCTCGCGACGGACTCTCTACATCAACTATCTGCATACGTGAGCGCGGTGCGTCGGCATTATTCAGATAGTTGATAATTTCCATCTTGTCTAATTTCATAAATCCCGGCAGTTCATCCAGGCGAGTAGCAGAGGTAAGAATTGTTCTGGCGCGATTGGGCATCGTGCGTATTACCTTCTTCATCTCGTCATGAAATCCAAGTTCAAGGGATTTGTCGTACTCGTCGAGCACCAATATCCTTGTTGTATATAAATCAATCTGCTTCCGCTCGATATGATCAAGCAACCGGCCGGGCGTAGCCACAATGATATCAGGCACCGGAGTCAGAGAATTCTTCTCGTCAAGCATAGAGTGTCCTCCATAAAGTGCTACGACCTTATATCCGACAGCCAGCTCGCGCACTACACGATATATCTGCATTACCAGTTCGCGCGATGGGGCAATCACGACGCCCTGCAACTTTGCCGCAGGCGGCTGCAGTGACAGCATCATGGCTGATGCAAAAGCGATTGTCTTGCCGCTTCCTGTCGGAGACAAAATCATTATATCCGATGCACTGGAAGCCATTGCTGCCTCTTGCATCGGATTTAGGGTATCTATACCCATGCGGGTACGGATATTCGCTATTATTTCTTGATATTTCATATTTTTCTGGTTACGGGACAAAATTACATAAATACTAACAATAATCCATTTAGAAATAGCCACAAAATTGGCGAGATGATTTGCATCGAGGTTAATCATTGACATTTAATGTTATACATTTATGTTAAGTAGAGGCCGATTGGGGTCGCCTCGACATCTCGCGCTTCCAAAATTTACATTAATTATTGTTAAACAAGGCCTCAGGTATTTGCACAAATCACAAAATCTCCCTACCTTTGCAAGTGTGTTTTTCATAGTATTAGATTAAGATAAAGGTTTAAACGGGAAGAGATGTCGTGAGACATCTCTTCTTTTTATACGCTTACACTATTGATAACGTTTGTTATGCGGTACAAAAAATATCCAAATGATCTATTTATTAAAATGCGTACAATAATGAGATAAATTATGTCGTTACTACCCATAGATGCAAACACGACGCAACATATCAGTTTTTATATGTATAGCGCTTATGATATTCTCCGGAAGCGCTACCCTCAACGCCCAGCGAAATGATAAGGTGCTCAACAGGCCATATACTGATCTACGGCATTGGCATATGGGGTTTTCTGTGGGTTTATTTGCTCCTACCCTTGGGTTTACCCACAATGGATATGTCACCGAGAATGGCGAGACCTGGTTTATGGAACAGCCATCTTACTCTCCGGGGTTCTGTGTAAACGGATTGTTTGATCTCAGGCTAAATGAATATTTCAGTTTGAGATTTACTCCCGGAATGTATTTTGGCAACCGTACGATAAAGATGCGCGACAATATATCGGGCACTATTGAGCAACAGGATATAAAGTCGACATATATTGTCATGCCTTTGGATTTGAAGTACAATGCGATACGTCTGCACAACGTCCGCCCATATATGTTGGCCGGAGTAATGCCGGTTTTTGATGTAGCCAAACGACGCAATCGTGATTTATTACAGTTAAAATCTTCCGATATATTGCTTTCAATCGGCTTTGGATGCGATTTATATCTGCCATATTTCAAATTTGCTCCGGAAATAAAATTCTGCATCGGACTTACCGACCTGCTACAACGAAATCGTCCTGACCTCGATGATGATCCGGATCGGCTCAAATTTACACAGTCACTATCTAAGGTTCGCCAGCAAATGGTGGTACTTACATTCTATTTTGAGTAAAGAAGATGATTCGTCCACTTATTTGCAATATCAAGCGGATTGTTGCTGCGGTATTATTGCTATCGGCAATATCAGTTGAATCTGCGGCCCAGGTCGATGCCGGCTTCACGCAATATATGGAGGTTCCCTCCTATTACAATCCGGCAGCCATCGGACTTACCGACTATCTTAGGATAAGAGGCGGCTCTCGACTGCAATGGATGGGAATACCCAAAGCCCCCAAAACTTTCCTCGCCAATGCCGACATGCCAATGAAACTATTCGGAAAAAGAATTGGAGTAGCCATCGTGATGCAACAAGAGAGCATGGGCCTGTACAATAATCTCACGCTTGGAGCCATGGGAGCATATAAACTCAAGATATTTAAGGGGGAACTATCCATCGGTGCCCGCATCGGTCTTTTTGACGAATCATTCCGTGGCTCGGAAGTCATCCTCCCGGATGACAATGATTATCACCAAAGTGCGGATGACGCCATACCCACTACTGATGTGCATGGCACTGCATTTGACATAAGTTTTGGCATTCATTATACCCATCGGCTATTCTGGGCAGGAATTTCCGCAACTCACATAAACCAGCCGACAGTAAAAATGTCGACAGACGGCACGGATGCAAAACAATACGAATTTCAAGCCGGATGTAACTTCTATTTCATGGGAGGTGGCAATATTCCGATTAAAAATACGTTATTTGAATTGCAGCCTTCCGTATTGGTAAAGACCGATTTTATATTTACTACAGCGGAGATTACTGCAAAACTGCAATATAACCGTTTCTTTTACGGGGGATTGGCCTATCGCTATAATGACGCAGTGGCATTATTGCTCGGAGCCTGCTTCAAAAACTTTTTTGTAGGCTACAGCTATGATTATCCCATAAGCGACATAGCCAAAGCAAGCTCTGGCAGTCATGAAATATGGCTTGGCTATAGCATGAAACTCGACCTCGGAGAGAAGAACAAGCATAGACATAAAAGCATACGAATAATGTAACGTCATAGTTATGGATAAAATACAGAATCATCTATTAACCGCCATAATAATAACCCCGATAGTCGCGTCATGTGCATTGGGCAGCCATAGCAGCATGGGGGGAGAAGTGACCGGAGTAAGCGGCACTTCGTGGACCGAGCCTACACCTTATGGTATGGTTCTTATTGACCGTGGTTCCATGAAAGTCGGTCCGGCTAAAGCCGACAGCGCATGGAATCTCCGTGCCGATGCCCGAGGAATCAGCGTCGACGGTTTCTGGATGGACGAGACTGAAGTCACCAATGGAAAATACAAACAGTTTGTACATTGGGTTCGTGACTCCATTATCCGCGAACGCCTCGCAGATCCTGCATATGGGGGGAATGAGGAATTCAAGATTGAAGAAGATCGCGAGGGCAATCCCGTAAAACCTTATCTAAACTGGAACAAGGCTATTCCATGGCGTAATCCATCGGAAGATGAGGCACGTGCGATAGAGAGTGTCTATCGCATCAATCCTATTACAGGAGTTAAGGAGCTCGACCCAGAGCAACTCAACTATCGTTACGAAATATATAATCACACTGAGGCGGCCAAACGCAAGAACCGCATGAACCCAGCACGACGCGATTATAATACCGATCGTCCGATAGACACTACATTGCCTGTAATATCAAAAGATACAGCATACGTAAATGATGAAGGCGATATAGTGCGTCAGACAATATCCCGTGCATTGTCAGGTGACTATGACTTTGTCAACACTTATATAGTCAATATATATCCTGACACCACAGCATGGATTAATGATTTTGAGAACGCCTACAACGAGCCCTATGTACGCCTTTATTTCTCCCATGGCGGCTACAATGACTATCCGGTAGTCGGCGTAAGTTGGGAACAAGCGAATGCATTCAGTCACTGGCGCACAGAATTCCTTAGACGTTCGCTTGGCAAAGACGGAATTTATGTGGAACCGTATCGTCTGCCGACAGAAGCGGAATGGGAATATGCCGCTCGTGCCGGGAACAATGAAAACATGTATCCCTGGGATGGCGAACTTCCGCTAACCGAGGACAAGGGATGTTTCTATGCCAACTTTAAGCCTGACGAAGGGAATTATTCTCGCGACGGGCATATTATAACCTCTCGTGTCGGAACATATTCACCAAATGACTTCGGTCTTTATGACATGGCCGGAAATGTAAGTGAATGGACCTCTACAGCATATACCGAAAGTGTGGGTAAACTCACATCCGATCTCAATCCCGAATACCGTTACGATGCTGCCATAGAGGATCCATACAAGATGAAACGAAAGATTGTACGAGGCGGTTCATGGAAAGATGTCGCCCACAATGTACGTTCTGACTTGAGAATGTGGGAGTATCAGAATGAGCAACGTTCGTATATCGGTTTCCGTAATGTCCGTACCCAGATAGGGTTTGCCAAAGGCCAGGGACAGAAACAAAAATAAGAGTTCCGTATCCTCGACTATTGAATCATACAGTAACAATAATATCATCTCCAAGCACAATGGGAAAGATAAAACGATATAAAAACAGCATAGAGCGTTTCCTATCTGGTGAAAAAGGACAACGCTTCTTCAACTTCGCATACTCAATCGGCGCAGCCATCGTAATCTGGGGCGCTCTGTTCAAGATTCTGCATCTTCCCGGCGGCAGCACTCTGTTGTCCATCGGCATGGGCACCGAGGTGCTTATGTTTATACTTACAGCCTTTGACCGTCCGCCGCGGGAATATCATTGGGAGGAGGTATTTCCGGTATTGAGCACAAAAAATCCGGATGACCGACCGGAGTTTCAGAACGGTGGCAGTATCGTAATCGGCACTAATGGCACTCCTGTCGCAGGAAGCATCGCTCCGAATGGCAACGCGCAATTTGCGAACCTTCCCTCAGGTGCTCCTACTGACGAATACATGACTCAGATTGCCGCTCTCTCACAACAGATGAACCAACTGCGCCAGACAACGGAATCTCTAAACAATGTAAGCGAAGTATTATTGCAATCATACAAAGCCATCACAGAGAATTCCGAAAACATCACTCGCAGTTCTACAGGATACGTAGAAGAGATGCAGGCTCTTAACCGAAATATCGCAGGACTGAACACTATTTATGAAATACAGTTGAAGAGCGTTAGTTCACAACTTGATTCAATTGATCGCGTCAACCGCGGCATCAAGGACATACGCGATATGTACGAGAAATCGTCGGCCATGAGCGAACGTTATTGCGAAGAAACTGAAAAAATGGCCCGCTATATGCAGCAACTCAATCAAGTATATGAAAAGATGCTGCATGCCATGACTATCAACATGTATAACCCCATGGGAGCACATCAGCCACAGGCAAATTCGTCTCAGGCAATGCCGGAGTCGATGCCCCCTATCCGTTAACGATATTAACCTTTCACGACACCCAACATGGGAAGCAATAATACACGTTCTCTTTCACCACGTCAGAAGATGATAAATCTGATGTACATTGTACTGACAGCAATGCTGGCTCTCAATGTGTCGTCAGATGTGCTTGACGGCTTCGGACAGGTTGAGGAGGGACTTGCACGAAGCAACGCTACTGTCGACCAACGCAACGAGGCCGTATTTCGTCGGCTTGAGGCATTTGCCGAGCAGAATCCGGGAAAGGGTGCGGCATGGCTTGACAAAGCCGCAGAAGTGCGCTCTACTACATCTCGTGTCTATGGTCTCATTGATACCCTGAAAATGGCTATCGCAATCGAAGCTGACGGCAATAACGCTAATCTTGCCAATATCCTTAATCAAGATAATCTTGACGCAGCATCAATTGTAATGCTATCACCCGGAAGTGCTAAAGGAAAGCATCTGCGCAGCACTATTGACTACTACAGAAATTACATCGGCTCGCTCATGAGCGACTCGCTTAAGCGCGACAACATAATGCGCTCGTTATCGACCGAACAAATTACTCGCCGTGGCACTGTAACACCACAGTTGTGGGAGGAAGCGATGTTTGAAAACAAACCGGTAATCGCTGCAATCACACTGCTTACCAAATTGCAGAGCGATATACGCTATGCAGAGGGCGAGGCATTGTCCACTCTATTGGCTAATGTTGATGCCGGTGACGTTCGAGTAAATGAGCTGAACGCTTTTGTAATACCCCAGTCGCGCAATGTAATGCGTGGAAGCCGATATTCAGCCAATATAGTGCTTGCAGCCGTCGACACTACCCAGCGCCCCACTATATATATCAATGGCAAACAACTTGATAATGACCGTGGACTATTCGAAACTCTCGCATCCTCGACCGGCAACTTTGATTACTCCGGCTATCTGGAAGTGCCACACGGCGATGGTACCGTGACACGTCATGATTTCAATTCAAGCTATACTGTGATTGAACCTACCGCTACGATATCGGCAACGATGATGAACGTCCTCTACGCAGGGATTGACAATCCGATGAGTATATCAGTACCGGGCATAGCTCCATCAGCGATATCAGCCAGCATGACAAACGGCACGTTATCACGCCACGGAGATTCGTGGGTTGCTCGCCCCGGTAAAGTCGGCACAGAGGCAGTCGTGACTGTTACCGCCAATATCGACGGTCGGCCGCAGACAGTTGCCACAACGTCCTTTCGTGTGCGCAAACTTCCCGATCCGGCCCCGTTTATCTCATATACTGATTCAAAAGGCCATCAGGAACGTTACAAAGGGAGCAAGCCATTCCCAAAAACTCTTCTGCTGCAAGCTCCCGGCATCGAGGCCGCTATCGATGATAACCTGCTTAATGTGAGTTACCGTGTTCTTAGTTTTGAGACCGTATTTTTCGATTCAATGGGCAACGCAATACCAGAAGTGTCACAAGGTTCCCAATTCTCGCAGCGCCAGAAAGACTCATTCCGCCGCTTGCAACGAGGGAAAAGATTCTACATCTCGCGTGTAAAAGCCATCGGCCCCGATGGCATCGAGCGCGATCTTGCCCCGATGGAAGTCATCGTAAATTAATACACTTTCCCGACTCAACAAATTACTTGATATGAAACCATCAAATCGTCATATTCATATTCTGCTCGGTTCTATGGCTGTAGCCCTTGTCGCATTTGACACAATGGCTCAACAGCCACAGAGCGCGCAACAACAGTCTACATCATCGGCTATCATAAGGCGAGCTCGAGAGGATGCACGTAACGACGCACGAAAAAACGCATCCGGAGTTACAGAGCGTATGCAGCAGTTCTATGAAGAACCGGCACGCAGTGATGCCGATGCACAATGGATGAAGATAGTATACCGCCAGGTCGACCTCGACAAAGTAAAGAATGCACCTCTTTATTATCCGGAGGAAATAATCGACGGTCAAGAAAACTTATTCCGCATTATAATGCGCCTGGTGGCCGACGGACAACTTGATGGATACGAATATCTCGACGGCCGGGAAATCTTCAACGACCAATATCGCATAAAAGTACGCGATATGCTTGATCGCTTCCACATAATATACACCGAAGCCAAAGGGTCTACCGAAAAAAATCCAAGATTTGCAATTGAGGAGAGCGATGTTCCTACCAACGAGGTACTTTCCTACTACCTTCTTGAGCGCTGGGAACTTGACAAACGCACAAATCGCATGCGCACAACTGTGGATGCAATATGTCCGGTTCTCCATCGAGCAGGCGACTTTGGCGGTGAAGCTGTGAAATATCCTATGTTCTGGCTAAAGATGGATAAACTTCGCCCATATCTGGCTCAGCAGTCGATATTTATTGATGATGACAATAATCTCGCATCATATACTTACGATGATTTCTTCACGTTAGGGCTATATGAAGGGGATATCTACAAGACTCGAAATCTGCGAAATCTATCAATGATGCAGATGTATCCCGACCCTGACGATTTACGCCATGCCCAGGATAGCATCCAAAACTATCTGACAAACTATGAGAAGAAGATGTGGGTACCTTCCAGGGAAGAACTCGCCATTATGGCTGAAGAACGTGAGCGTATTGCTGCAGGCGATACTATAGCATCGCGCGATGAGGCTGTATCATCAGTTCCGAAATCATCATCACGACGAGCGGTAACCTCTCGACGCGGACAGAAATCATCGTCCGCTCCCAAATCGAAAACGACCAAAGTCAAGACATCAAAACCAAAAGTGGCAAAGTCTTCGGCAAAGCGCTCTGTGCGTCGTCGCAAATGACAATTCACAATATGGGGCGATAATCTCATGGATTTATCGCCCCGTTTTTTTTTAAGATTCGGAAGGAGGCCCAATAAATGTTTTTATCATCCGAATTTATTTTGTACTTTTGCCAATAAGCAACCGAATAGAACTGTGACAGCCCAATTAGGTCGGGACATCAGTCGAACAATCTATTCATTCGGTTTTATATTCAGTGCAATGAAGTTATCGAAATTTAGTACGTACCAATAAAATAAAGTTATGAAACGATTTTTTTATCACAGTATGATTGCATTTGCCGTAGTTGGTATGACGCTGAGCTGTTCGCCGTCAAAGACTCTTGGCCCACAGACACCATTGCAACTTGCAGACAATCCATTTATCACCCACATGTATACTGCCGATCCATCGGCTCATGTTTGGGAAGACGGACGGCTTTATGTATATGCGTCTCATGATATAGATCCGCCTGCCGGATGCGATCGTATGGATCGTTATCATGTATTCTCAACCGATGATATGGTCAACTGGACCGATCACGGAGAAATACTCAACTCAGGAGATGTCGCATGGGGACGTACGGAAGGTGGATTCATGTGGGCTCCTGACTGTGCTTACAAGAATGGCAAGTACTATTTCTATTTCCCCCACCCTTCAGGATCAGACTGGAACAACACCTGGCGCGTAGGCATTGCAGTCAGCGACAAGCCTGCATCAGATTTCAAAGTACTCGACAGACCAATGATCATGACAGGAATGGAAGATGATGTATTCGCTATGATTGATCCATGTGTATTTGTAGATGATAATGGAGAAGCCTATTTTTATTATGGAGGAGGCGGACGATGCGTAGGAGCACGGCTTAAAGAAAATATGATAGAACTTGCTGAGCCTCTGCGTAATATGGATGGGCTTACCGACTTTCATGAAGCTACATGGGTACACAAATACAATGACAGATATTATATCACATATGCCGACAATCATGCGGAAAATGGTCGTGGAGCCAACCGTCTGCATTGGGCATCAAGCAAGTCTCCACTTGGCCCATGGGAATACGGAGGCATATATCTACAGCCTACAGGATGTGACACATCTCATGGGTCTATTGTTGAATACAAAGGACATAGCTATGCTTTCTACCATAATCAGGCACTTTCAGGCCAAGGAAACCTGCGCAGCATATGTGTTGACGAACTTTTCTATGGCCCGAATGGCGAAATATTGGAAGTCGTGCCCAGATGTCCCATAGTCACAGATAAACCGGCACCATCCGGTCCATATGTCAGTCCCAAAGAAATCAAATAAGGATTTGACTTCTACCTTTGAAAAAAATACCGATGACTATGCCACAATAACAGACATAGTCATCAGTTTTATATTTGCTTTAAAATATCAAGATACCACAGAGGCAGGAATTGGCCGCATATTGTAACCCATTGCCATAACCTCACCATATGCTCCGGCCGAGCGCAACGCCAGGATATCACCCCTATGCGTAACAGGGAGTATCTCATCTTTGCCAAAACAGTCGCTTGACTCACATATCGGACCGACCACATCATATTCATCAGTCAGCGAGGAATCAGAAGTAAGATTCTCGATTTTGTGGTGAGCGCCATAAAGCGCAGGACGTATAAGATCGGTCATGCCGGCATCAACGATGATGAATTTTTTTCCTACACCTTCCTTGACATATAACACACGGGTAATAAGAGACCCACACTGAGCCGCCACAGATCTGCCGAGTTCAAAATGCAACTGTTGCTCGGGCGCAAGATTCAGATTGTTGCGGAATATATCAAAGAATTCCTTAAACTTAGGAATCAACTGAGAATCGGGATCATCATAATCAATACCAAGACCGCCTCCGACATTGATTATGTCGAAGCGTATGCCTTGTGCAGAGTACTTTTTCATGAGTTGCGCGACGCGCTCACAAAGTATTCGATATGGCTCCATATAGGTAATCTGAGAACCTATATGAAAATGAAGCCCGCACAGACGTATATTCGGCTGCCTGAGGCATACCGAGATTGCATCATCAAGCATCTCCAATGCTATTCCGAATTTATTCTCTTCGAGCCCGGTAGTGATATAATGATGTGTATGTGCGTCAATGTTCGGATTCACTCGCAGAGCCACATTTGCTATAATTGACTTATTTGAAGCCATCTCTGCAATCAGTTTCAGTTCCGGCAGAGATTCTACGTTAAAACAACCGATGTGTGCATCAAGAGCAAAATCAATTTCAGAGTCGCTTTTGCCTACCCCTGCAAAGAATATTTTATCAGCAGGAAATCCAGCGTTTAAAGCAACTTTGATTTCACCGACGCTCACACAGTCAGCGCCTAATCCAGCAGCTACAATTGGAGTAAGGAGTGCCGGATTGGCATTTGCTTTCAAGGCGTAATGTACATGATAAGGCGATTGGCCTATTCCTTCATTAATAGCCTTTAGAGTCTCGTCAAGGACCCCGAGGTCATAGTAATAAAATGGAGTCGGTCGCTTTTGAAACTCCGATAAGGGAAACTGTGCCATATTTTATCTGTAACATTATCTAAACAATCGTTCACTTAGAAGATTCAAGGCTTTCACCTTGTCTTCCTTGCGGATAAGGAATGAGATATTGTAGTTGCTACCGCCGTACGAAATCATACGCACTGGAATATCTTTTAGGGCGTCAAGCGCCTCGGCTTCAAAACCGCAGTTTTGCCATTCAAGATCACCGACCACACAGATGATAACCATATCCCGATCAATGGTCACAGTTCCGAACTTGCGTAAATCATCAAGAATCCCATCAAGATTGCGCTCATTGTCAATAGTCAGCGAAACCCCGACTTCAGATGTCGCAATCATATCAATCGGTGTCTGATATGTCTCAAATACCTCAAATACCTTACGGAGGAAACCGTATGCAAGAAGCATTCGGCCTGATTTTATCTTTATTGCCGTTATATTATCCTTTGCTGCAACAGCCTTAATTGTCTTTGGTGTCTGATAGTTGTGTATCAATGTTCCTTCAGCATCAGGCTGCATAGTGTTGAGGAGACGCACAGGGATATTGTTGAGCTTGGCTGGAAGCACACAGGTCGGATGAAGTATTTTTGCCCCGAAGTAGGCCAACTCGGCAGCTTCTTCAAAGTGCAGTTCATGCACGGGAGCGGTATCCTGGACAAAACGGGGGTCATTGTTATGCATTCCATCGATATCAGTCCAAATTTCTATTTCATCCGCATTTATGGCTGCGCCAATCAGCGAGGCGGTATAATCGCTGCCTCCACGCTGAAGATTATCTATCTCGCCGTAGGCATTTCGACATATATATCCTTGGGTAATATATAAGTCAGCATCCTGATGCTTTTCAAGCAGAGCGGTAAGTTTCTGCCGTATATACTGCGCGTCAGGTTCTGCGTTCTTGTCGGTACGCATAAAGTCAAGCGCAGGAAGCAACACAGAGTCCACACCGAGTTCATAGCGCAGATATACGTTGAACATGGCTGTTGACATCAATTCGCCCTGTGCAAGAATCTCCTTCTCTTCAAAAAGAGTGAAAATATCTTTTGTGAATGTGCGTATATAGTTAAAGCATGACTTTATTTCCCGCGTAGCATCTTCTTTTGCAGCATCCGAGCTATAAAGTTCACTGATTGTGCGCATATAGGAACTTTCAAGTTTGTTGATAGTCTCCTTGGCCCCATCTATATTGCGCTTATAAAGATATTCCGATATTTCAACAAGCGTGTTGGTGGTCCCGGACATCGCAGACAGGACTACGATGTTCTTTCCTCGCTGAGTAACAAGCCCGGCAACTTCTTTTATGCGATGGGCCGAACCCACCGAAGTGCCGCCAAATTTCATTACGTTCATCCTTGTAATCTTAAATGATAGTTAAAACACGGTTTTTATTACGTTCCAAATATGTCTACCTGAGATTCATAAAACCAGTATATATCTGCGCAAAGATACGAAAAAACTTTGGAGTTGAAGCTCTCTACATATAAGAAATATCACTATGGGGATAGCATAATATCGTTTTTAAGAATACCCCAAATAAAAAAAGAGTGAATATTGACTGCCTGACAATCATATTCACTCTTTGAAATATAGCTCGTTATTCGCTCAATTGATATTCTCCGGCCTTATCGTTTACAACCGACTGAAGAACATCCAATGGCAATTCGCCATCGGCAAATTGGACTGTTGCGACGGGAGGCTCAAGTGTTACCGTTGCCTTAACACCTGAAATGGAATTCAACGCTTTCTCTACATGAGCACGGCAGTGTCCGCACATCATTCCGGATACTTTGTATTCTTTCTTCATTATTATATTGGGTTTTGGAGTTAAATCGGATTCTTCTATAGGTCGCAAAGGAAGCTGCACAATAGGCAATGTTATACGCCTGCGGTTCAACAGCAAAGAATTAGCGACAACACTTACACTACTGAATGCCATCGCAGCACCTGCTATCATAGGATTCATTAAGAATCCGCACAGCGGATAAAGCACACCGGCTGCTACAGGAATTGCTATCACATTGTAAATAAACGCCCAAAAAAGATTCTGACGGATTGTCCGCAAAGTCAGTTTTGAAAGCCCGATGGCAATCGGTATACGGCGTAAATCTGATGATATGATGGTAATTCCTGCGACATCCATTGCAATGTCACTCCCCTGTCCCATGGCAATGCCAAGAGTGGCGGTAGCCAAAGCCGCGCTGTCGTTAATTCCGTCGCCCACCATTGCAACTTTGCGGTTATATCTACGCTGCAACATGTCTACAAATTCAGCTTTATCCTGAGGCAACATAGACGCACGCCAGTTTGATACACCGGCTATCTTAGCTACGGCAGCAGCAGTCGCTTCATTGTCTCCGGTCAGAAGCCATACGTCAAGCCCCATTTGCTTCATATTGGAAATCGCATCGAATGAAGTCGTACGAATCGGATCGCTTACAGCCACAAGGCCTATGACTGAAGGGCCGCATGCCACCCAGATTACTGTAGACGCATCTGCTTCAAGCGACTCAGCATGAGCCATAAGGCCCGCAGGGATTACAATATCATGTCGCAGAAGCAGCCGCTTATTTCCAACAAACCATATATTGCCCTTAATACATCCTTTTAATCCATGCCCGGGCATATTTTCAAAACCGGAGATATCTACTCGATGGGCCGCCGGCAGTCCGTTGGCTATAGCAATAGCTATAGGATGATCAGACATTCGCTCCATTGAAGCAAGTATATCAGCCGCATCAGATGGTGCCGATTCAGTCCATTCAATATGTTTAATCTCAGGATGTCCCTGAGTTATCGTCCCGGTCTTATCAAGGACTACCGTGTCAATTGTCGGGGCAGCCTCAATAGCGCGGGCATCTTTTATCAGTATTCCATTAGTGGCTGCACGTCCGACACCGACCATAATTGCAGTTGGCGTAGCAAGCCCGAGCGCGCAAGGACATGCAATAATAAGCACCGTAACTAAAGCCAGAACGCCATGAATGAGAGCGCCTGAGCCACAGGCAAACAGCCATATTAAAAATGAGATTACAGCCAATATTATAATCACCGGCACAAAATATGAGGCAATCTTGTCGACAAGTTTTTGGACTGGAGGTTTTGAACCCTGCGCATCCTGCACCATTCGTATAATTTTAGAGAGCAAGGTATCGGCTCCGACGGTATCGGCTCTGAATTGCAAAGTCCCATTGCCATTAATAGTGCCGGCATACAGTTTTGAATCAATATCCTTCTCAACAGGCACCGGTTCGCCGCTCAGCATACTTTCATCGACAAAGGAATGTCCGGAAATAACACTCCCGTCGGCAGGGATACGCTCGCCGGACCTAACCATAAGTATATCTCCTGAGACTATAGCTTCTATAGAAACTTCTTCACCCACTCCATCGGAATTTATTCTGACAACAGATTTCGGGCGCAAGCCCATCAGTTTCCGGATAGCGGATGTCGTACCCTCTTTTGCACGGGCCTCCAGAGTGCGTCCAATCAATATGAATGCAATTATCACAGAAGCAGCTTCGAAATAGACATGAGGCTCTATCCCGTGGTCAAGCCAAAACTGAGGAAAAAACAGGTTAGACGCACTAAATGCCCACGCTATGCCTGTTGAAAGAGCTACAAGTGTATCCATGTTGCATGAGCGGTGACGCAACTGTCGGAATGCGCTGACATAGAACTGCCCTCCCATACCGAACAGTACTATTGACGAAAGCACGAACGAAATCCACTGTCCCGGAATCCAGTGCATGAATCCCATGCCAATAACCACAACCGGCAATGACAGCGCTATAGCCCACGCCATCTTACGCCGTAGCGCCAGATAATGCAATCGCGCAGCGTCATCGCTGGAATCAGCCACATCACGCGCGACCAACATTTCATATCCGGCATCCTGCACAGCCCTACATAAAGATTCAGCGTCGGTCAGAGCAGAATCCCAATAAACCTTTGCAGTGGCTGCCGCATAGTTGACGGCTACCTCATTGACACCGGGTTGTTTTTTTAAAGTACGCTCGATACGTGCGGCACATGAGGCACAACTCATACCTCTAAGTTCAAAGTTTCCGGAATAATTATGTCGAGATTTATCCATATTCATACGATAAAATTAACAATATTCATCCACATGAACAAGAATTGCAGTCATTTTCAGAAGTCTCCGCCTCAATGGTGGAATGAGATATGCCCATCCCTGACGCAAGATGTCGCACATCACAGATTACCCTGTCTACTGATGCTCCATCATCTATAATTACATGTACCGTCATGGCTACCTCGGTCGTACTTATCCCCCAAATGTGAAGATGATGCACGTCAACAACTCCATCAATCCCGGAAATCGCCGACATGACTTTTATGGGGTCTACCCCCTGCGGCACTCCGTCAAACGCAAGGCAAATGCTTTCACGAAGCATACCATATGAACCATACGCGATGAACAATGCAATCACAATGCCGACTATCGGGTCTATAAGCGTCCATCCGGTGCACATTATCACAATCCCGCTGATTACAACTCCTACCGACACAAGAGCATCGGCCGCCATATGAAGGAAAGCGCCACGCACATTGAGATCACCATGGCTGTCTTTCATAAACAACCATGCCGTAATTCCATTAATCAGCACACCGGCCGCCGCCACCCACGCGACAAGATCGCCTTCGACGTCCGATGGGTGAAACAATTTACGTACGCTCTCAACGAGTATAAAAATTACTGCAACATATAATATAATAGCGTTGACAACCGAGGCATTCACTGTAGCACGACGAAATCCATAAGTAAAACGCTCGGTAGGCTTATTTTTTGACACTTTGAAAGCCACAAGCGCCACAAGGAGCGAAAAGATATCACTCAGATTGTGTCCGGCATCAGAAAGAAGCCCCATCGAATCAGACATAAAGCCAAACAACGCCTCAAGTACAACATATCCGGCATTAAGCCATATGCCGATTTTAAATGCACGCTTCAAGCGTCCGTCACCATCCGTCGAAATATTATGGACATGCCCATGATGTGCATGGTGAGCATGTTCGCAGGAGTGGGTCTCATGATTTTGCGTCGTTGTATTCATAATTCATCAATTAATAACTTTATTGCGAATGCAAAGATATAACAGCGACAATGCAACAACGTTGCAAACTTCGGCAATCTAAGATTGCATATATACGTTAAGAGAGTTTAAGATGTTGTAAATAACCGTGTTAATTATGTTAATACACTGAACTATACATGCTCTGCCAATTGTTCTATAGTCGAAGTTCGATACAACACATAACAATTTGTATTGCGGACTTCAAGCAAAGTATATCGGACAAACTCCCCCATATACTTGGTGTAGCAACGAAAACTTTTGGAGAATCGATAAATGTGTGAGTTGAGGGCGTGTCAGGATTGTTCCCCGCACGCCTTCTTTTTTTATGCTATGAAAAACTTTTTATACGCCCGCAATGTTATACCTAAAAATTAATCCGAGGCCATGTGTATTCAACAGCACATGCCCTCCGGACAGACCTAAATATATTAACTATGGACTTTTTAACAGATGAAAAACTGGTAATTGTCGGCGCAGCCGGCATGATTGGGTCTAACATGGCACAGACAGCAGCCATGATGAGGCTTACACCTAACATATGCCTGTATGATACATACGCACCAGGACTCGAGGGGGTTGTTGAAGAAATGTACCACTGTGGGTTCAAGGGCATCAACTTTACGTTCACATCTGATATAGCAACCGCATTCAAGGATGCCAAATACATTGTATCTTCCGGAGGCGCAGCCAGAAAAGCCGGGATGACCCGAGAAGACCTGCTTAAAGGCAATGCCCAGATTGCCGAGCAGTTAGGCAAAGACATCCGAAGCTATTGCCCTGACGTGAAACATGTGGTCGTAGTATTCAATCCCGCCGATATCACAGGTTTGGTCACATTGATTTACTCCGGCTTGAAGCCCTCGCAGGTATCAACGCTCGCAGCTCTTGACAGCACCCGTCTGCGTAGCGAATTATCAAAATACTTCCACATCCCGGCCGATGAAATCGTCAACTCCCGTACTTACGGAGGCCATGGAGAACAGATGGCAGTATTTGCCTCTACCACCACCGTGGCCGGACAGCCACTTTCGGAGATTATCGGCACTAAGGCACTCCCCACACAGGAGTGGGAAGAAATGAGACAACGTGTCGTACAAGGCGGAAAGAACATAATCGACCTTCGTGGACGCTCTTCATTCCAGAGTCCCGCCTATCTGTCGATTGAAATGATTGCCGCAGCAATGGGTGGAAAGCCTTTCACCTGGCCTGTGGGGACCTACGTTGACAACGGCACCTACAACCACATAATGATGGCAATGGAGACTACTGTAGACAAAAATGGCGTGACAGTGCATCCCGTCAGTGGTACCCCTGAAGAAAAGAAAGAACTCGACCAGAGTTACCTCCATCTATGCAAGCTCCGCGACGAAGTAATCCAGCTCGGTATCATTCCGCCTATCAGCAAGTGGAAAGAAATCAACCCCAATCTATAATAAGACTTCCAACTCTGACATTTTTTCAGCCATATAGCCACATAAGCTATATGGCTGATTACTTTTATATTACTCCTTGCGCCCAAGATACCGACAGAACAAATGCCGACAAATCAGGTTGCATAGATAATATAAAATTTCTAACTTTGTAGACGCAAATCAAGCGGTGCAACTGTGCCGCAGAACCAAACACCCTGTAACGCAAGTGTTTGCTCTATTTTACAGAGGTTGGCCGAACTACTCTCGCCCACTGACAACAGACTCTGACTACACGATTGACGCCGCAACGCTCATCGAGAGTCGGGGAAGAGAGATTATACATGGACACAACGTCAAAGTTCGCACACACAGGTCGACAATCTGCTGATTACCAGACCATGTCCACAGTCTGCTTCGCAAATATCCCATACAATATCGATAGACGGCTTAGCGAGATGGCCTTGAAGAGCATAGCCTCGTTCAGCCGTCTGGCCCCTGTGGACTGCCCATCTCTGGAAGAGCAACTGAGAGCATGGGTGGCACAACTATTCCGATCCGGCATGTCGACGTTGACAATCAAAAGATATGTGCAGAGTCTCCACAGCGTGTATGAGTCTGTCACCAAAACGTCCGACGACAGCTCGGCAGAACTTTTCATAACACTCCTCCGCGAGATAAGCCAATCGTCCGACAATGACGACGAACACTCCACAGAAGCAAGCGTCGTAAAATTCATAGCCTCAGGCACAAAACAGCTGAATGCCGCACAGCGGCTCTACCTCGATGCTTTCCTCTACATGATATATACGCGAGGCACATCTATCGAAGATGTGATTACGCTTCCGCGCAACAGTGACACGTCCATGCTGCCACCACAGGCGATTGCACTCGCCGAGACCCACCGCAAGCCACACAGCCGCAGGGCATTTCCATTCTCCGCGGAAGAAAATGCCACAGGAGGAGCGGATGTAATATTACGAAAAATTGATACGGTAGTCAACAGTATCACAGAAAGTAAAAAGATAACAGTAGCTCCCGACACAGCATTGTCACTATGGATTGCCTGTGCACTTGAGTGCGGCATCCGGGCCGAGGAAATCCACGCATGCATATCCCACATCCCCGAGAGTCACAGCTGGCTCAGATTCATAAAACCGTCCACACTCCTTCCGGAAGAAATCTACGACATCGCATGCCATGTCGCCGACTATATCAACCCCAACCGGTCCGCATGGTATGCCATGCGACTGCGCAGCGGAATCACCCCGACAGCCATCCGACAGCATCTGCGCAAATCGGATGCAACCCACATGGTGCAACAATACTTCTACCCCTGCCAGGAAATCGCACGCCGCACAGGCCGCAAACTCACATTCGACTCAAGGCCATATATCGCCGACATACTGTTTTTCAAAGCCCTGCCGCGTGACCTGCGGCCATTGTTTTCCACAATAGGCCACATGGCATGGTGCTACCGCAACACCAACAGCACCCAAAGCGACTATGCCCGCATACCCGACCGTAGTATGCAGCGCTTCCAGAGCGCAATAGGCATATTCACACCCGATCTTACACCGAAAATACAGCGCCGCGCCGATTTCTCACCCGGGATTCCCGTGCGCATCGTCGCCGGCCCCCGTGCAGGACTCGTAGGCTGGATAAGCAAGACACACACCAATGCCACTGCTCCGGTTGCCGACGCTACCGGCATTGGCTTCTCAGATGAGAACTCCGATTTTGCAACCTCCCGGGCCGAAGATTCAGGCGCAGCCAATCCCTCGGCACCCGAACTGCGCCGATTCTCCATTCGCCTCTCCGTATCCGACTACCTCACCTGGGAAGAAACCTTCGACGAGACTTTCCTCTCCCCTATCCCCGACTCCGACCTCCGGCTCTACCCTGAGCTGACCTCCGACTACCTCCATATCGGATAATCCGGAAAAAACCAACAACACTCCGATATCTTAATATTGCAAGAATTACTGTTGATCGATATTCATCAGTATTCTTTTCATCACCCTATACTTTAATTTCTACCACTCAATCTATTTGCAGCAAACATACAGAAGATTGCTATAGATTGACATCTAATCGACCAATAATACTAAAATATATGCAAGCTATAATCTTAGCGGCCGGTATGGGCCGTCGTTTAGGAGAATTTACAGCCAACAATACCAAGTGTATGCTTGAGGTGAATGGCATTCGACTTATAGACCGAATGTTAAGCCAGTTGTCAATGTTGGAATTGTCACGAATAATCATCGTAATCGGCTATGAGGGACAGAATTTAAAGAATTATCTGACCAAGAACTATCCGGACTGGAATATCGAGTTTGTCGAGAATCGAGTATACGACAAGACTAATAATATATACTCGTTATGGCTTGCACGCGGATATATGAGTGAAGATGACACTCTATTATTGGAGTCGGATCTGATTTATGAAGATGCGATATTAAAAGCCGCAGTCGACTGCCCGAATCCAAATGTTGCACTTGTCTCCAAATACGAGACATGGATGGACGGCACAATGGTGCGCATCAATGACGAACTTGACATAGTCAACTTTATCCCGAAGGCTGCATTCAAATACAGTGATACAGGATTCTATTATAAGACCGTAAATATCTATAAATTCAGTAGGGATTTCATCGTCAACCATTATCTTCCGTTCCTTGACGCCTATATAAAAGTCTTAGGCGAAAATGAATACTACGAACAGGTATTGCGCGTCATCACCTTAATAGACAAATGCGGCATAAAAGCCTTGCCAATAACCGGCCTTAACTGGTATGAAATCGATGATGTTCAGGATTTACGCATAGCGGAGACCATATTCGCCACACCGGAAGAGAAATTAAAGAAGATTCAGCATAGCTTCGGCGGATACTGGCGCTATCCCGGTCTGATTGATTTCTGTTATCTGGTCAATCCATATTTCCCACGCCCCCGCATGGTTGATGAAATGAAGGCAAATTTTGAGACTCTACTGAGGGAATATCCCTCCGGAATGGGTGTCAACTCACTGTTGGCAGGTAAATATTTTGCCATCAAACAAAAATATGTCGTTGTAGGCAACGGGGCCGCCGAACTCATCAAAGCCCTTATGGAAAGCCACGAAGGGAAATTCGGCGTGACATATCCGACATTTGAGGAGTATCCGAATCGCTACGACAGCAGTCAGCTGATAAAATTCCATCCGTCGAATCCCGACCTGTCGTATACAGCCGATGATTTGATGGCATTCTTTTCCGATAAAGACATCAAGTCGCTACTATTGGTAAATCCCGACAATCCTTCCGGCAATTTTATATGTTTTGACGATTTGCTCAGACTTGCCGACTGGGCTCAGAAATCACAGATACAATTAGTGGTTGACGAGTCTTTTGTCGATTTCTCCGACAATGGCATCAACGATACCCTGCTGAAAAATGAGATTCTCGAACAGTTCCCGACCCTGTGTGTCATGAAGAGCATATCCAAATCATATGGAGTGCCGGGGCTACGTCTTGGAATTTTTGCATCAGCCAACGAGCATCTGATATCAAGTCTAAAGAAAGATGTCGCAATCTGGAATATCAACTCATTCGCTGAATTCTATATGCAGATATTCGGCAAATATGAAAAGGATTATGTCCGCGCATGTGATAAATTCCGCGAAGAACGCGCTATTTTCCAAACTGAACTTGAAGCTATACCCTATCTTCATGTAGTGCCATCACAGGCTAACTATTTCCTCTGTGAAATCACTGATCGCTTTACGTCATATGAGCTAACGCTCAAACTCCTTACTGACTATAATATCCTAATAAAGGACTGCTCGTCAAAAAAAGGTTTCGGAGAGAGCAACCGTCAATACGTACGTATAGCCATCCGCGACCGAAAAGACAATTCATATCTCATTGACACCCTTAGCCGAATTTAAATATGAGATACATAAGTTCTGAGGCAATAGCAAATCTAAATATCTCGCCATCTACATGTGTGGATTGGGTGCGTGAGGCCTTTCTAATGAAAAATAGATGTCAGCTTCCGCCAAAGATATCATTGCATCCACAAGGCAATGATTTCTTCAACACAATGCCCTGTATGCTTCCGTCCGAATACCACACATTCGGATGCAAGGTCGTCTCTCGCATAAAAGGCTCATTCCCGGCTCTAAAAAGCGAAATGATGCTGTTCGATTCTCTTTCAGGAGAAATGACAGCATTGATGAATTGCGACTGGATTACAGCCATGCGAACCGGAGCTGTAGCCGCATTAGCAATTAATACCCTACGCAAGTCAGATGCAAAAATATATTCCATAGTCGGATTAGGCGTTATCGGTCATGCTGTTTTGGATTGTATTTTAGCTACAAATTCCGATATTGTAGTCAGGCTGATGAGATATAAAGACCATGCTGAAAAAACGATTGGGCAATATTCCGGTTATCCGAATGTTGCATTTGAAATAGCTGACACAATGGAGCATCTTGTTTGCGACGCGGATGTTGTCATCTCTTGTATAACTGATGCAGACGGACTGCTTGTACCGGATATAAATCTCTTCAAGCCCGGAGTCCTTGTAGTGCCGGTGCATACACGTGGCTTTCAGAACTGCGATACTGTTTTTGACAAGGTATTTGCAGATGATGAAGGGCATGTAAAAGGATTCAAATACTTCTCCCAGTTCCGTGAATTCGGCGAGTTAGGAGATGTCCTTTCCGGAAGAATTGCCGGCAGAGCCAATGATGATGAACGCATACTATCCTATAATATCGGTCTTGGACTGCATGATGTTCTGTATGGTCACAAGATTCTGAATCTTATTAATGTCTGAATCATTAGGAAATAAAGCGACTGTCGGAGCTGTGTGGGCCACCATTGACCGGTTTGGCTCAATGACGTTGCAGTTTATCGTCAATCTGATTATGGCCAGATTGCTCGTGCCTGCTGATTTCGGAGCAATCGGAATGCTTGCGATTTTTATCGCAGTGTCTCAGACTCTTATCGATGGGGGCTTCAGCTCCGCACTTATTCAGAAAAAAGAACCCTCACAGACCGATTATTCCACAATATTCTTTTGGAATATTTTCTTCTCGGCCTGCCTCTACCTGATTCTTTTCATATCTGCTCCCCTTATCGCCGGATTTTTCAATATGCCGGTTCTGTCCTCTGTCTTGCGAGTGATAGGGCTGAATCTTATTCTCACAGCAGTAATCGCCATTCAGACAACACGGCTCCGTAAATCGCTGGCATTCCGTTCGATTGCAATAACCAATATTTCGGCCTATATACTTGGAGGCGCATGTGCCGTCACCTATGCATACAATGGTGGCGGAATCTGGTCGCTCGTGATGATGCAGATTCTATATGGTTTGTTCAGCATCCTTATATTATGGATAATAACCCGATGGCATCCATCTGCCGTATTCTCACGACAGACAATGAAAGAACTGTTCGGCTTTGGCGGTTATATTATGGCGGCCAATTTATTACAGACAATATGCCAGAATATCCAGGGTGTGATAATCGGACACCGCTTCTCCGCTACTCAGACCGGTTATTACTCCCAGGCATATAAATTGGATCAGATTACCAGTTATTCTATCCCTCAGGTCATTGTTCAGGTAATGTATCCTGTATATTCTTCCATACAGGATGAACGCAAACGGCTATGCGACATGTTATTGATGAACATACGTGTAATATCATATATTATCTTCCCAATGTTGGCATTGCTGATATTAGTCGCACATGACCTTATTGAGTTCCTATATGGCGAGCAATGGCTCCCCTCGGTACCATATTTCAGAATTCTTTGTGTAGGCGGTATATTTGTATGTCTGCAGAATATTAATTTTTATGCAGTCGCGGCCGTAGGCAAAAGCAAGTCCCTGTTTATGTGGAGTTTCTATAAATGGGGATTTCTGTTATTGGCGGTAATAATAGGAGCTCAATTCGGCATGGATGGAATAATGTGGGGTATGGTTCTAAGTAGTGCAAATATATATGTAGTAAATGCGGCTATTGTACAAAGATATATACATTTAGATATTAAAAAACAAATACAGACCATCTTGCCTACAGGACTGATTACAATTCTAAGTTTTATATGTAGTTTTGTTATAAAAGATTTAGTATCTACAAATGATTTCTTAATACCTGCGATGTGTTTCTTTTGCCTCTATATCTTGCTTTCATCCCGGTTAAAGGCTTCTACAGAAACTTATCAATTAATACGCCGATTAAATTATAAAAAATGATTGATTACACTACCCAATTAAAACTGCGGCAGCAATTTAATCCTGATGGATCTCCTCTAAGACAACTTCAAATTCGACTGTTAGATTTGTTGCGTTTTTTTGATGATTTTTGTAATGAACATGGTATCAAATATTGGCTTTCGTCAGGAACATGTCTTGGAGCTATAAGGCATGGCGGTTTTATTCCATGGGACGATGATGTTGATGTAGAGATGTTGGATGAAGACTATCAAAAATTATTATATGAATTTGGAATTCATTCAAAGGGAAATTACGTGATTCAATCTCAACTAAATGACGAAAATTATATAATGCCATTTGCAAAATTACGAGATTTAAACACTGTTATAAGTGAAAAATTCGGATATGATAAGAAATATAAATATAAAGGATTGTTTATTGATATATTTCATTTGACTAAATCCAACTCATATTGGGCGCACCGTATTGCAGGGATAATATATTGGAGAAGTATATATTGTGACAATAATCTTATATCCAAAGTCAAGAAGTCAATTTTTAAATGCGTATATATTACCATTTATCCAATTTTAAAATTGATAGATTCTCTAAAAAATACCTCCATACTTAGGCACAAATTAGGGTCTTCATATCATGCAAAAAGAGAATATAAGGATATATTCCCTTTAAAATATGTCAGATTTGAAAATTTATTACTACCGGTCCCGAATAACTATGAATCTTATTTATCAAAGATATATGGTGACTATGAAAATTTGCCAGACTTAAATTCGATACATACGCACATAACTGACTACAAGGTTATTAAGTGATATTATATTATGACTAATGATATATTACATGTATAAAAAAACATATAGTTTAATTCCACTATTTATCTCGTTAATTACATTGTTGTATTTTTACAATATTGGGATTACTGATTTTCCATTCCTTCTATTTGCTTTTCTAAATACACTAATCTGCAATTGCATCATGTTTAGCAATGCGAATAGACCATTTACATTGTACAAAATGATAATGTTATTTATATATGTTTTCTTTATTTTAGCAAATGCAATACAATATTATAATCATACAAATACTCTGACATTCCCAAATATATTTAATTCATCTGATTACATTGGATTCCAAATAATGCTATTTCTAATCATATTAATTACACAGATTACATATTCAGAAGTAGCAAAAATAGAATTAAATAAAATAAAACACCAATCATATAATATTCCAATTATAAGAGTCAATTATTTCAGTTTAGTTGTAGCAGCGATATTTAGTACATTCATTACTTTGTGTTATATGGATTTTAATCCATATCGGCTTTTCTTCAGAGGGCTAACCGACGAGTATCTGCTGAATGACTCGTCATTAGAAGTAAACAGTAGCATCTATTTAATATTCGACAAAATAATACGACCAATTCCATTTGCGGTTACAACAATATTATTTCTATTTAAATCACCATCAATATATAAATTTATAGGTCTGTTATGCATGCTTATAGTGCTATGCCCGACAGGATTATCTCGGAATGCTGTTGCGATGTATTGGTTACCTATTTTTATACTATGGGGAGGTAATCGATTGCGTCACAATATATTTATGTGGATAATTTGGTGTGGACTTTTTTTTATATTCCCTTTTTTAAACATTTTTCGAAGATGGGATGGCAATTTTGAGTTCAAGTGGTCAATGGATTTCTTAGACAATATAAATTTTGACGCTTCGCAACTATTTATGGCTGTAATAAAATATGATTGGATTACATTTGGATATCAGTTGCTTGGACCTTTTACTTTTTTTATCCCACGATCGATTTGGTCTTCAAAACCATTAGGAAGCGGTCATCAATTTACGACATTATATCATGCAAGTCATACAAATGTTTCAATGCCTTATTGGGCAGAAGGATTTGTAAATTTTGGTTTTTGGGGCATTATATTATTTTCTATAATCCTTGCATATGTATGCGCAAAGTTAGATTCGCTATATTGGTATAAATGGAAAGACAAATTTAACAAAGAAGCAGGTATATACTTGATTTTTATAGGCTCAAGTATATTTATTTTACGAGGTGACTTATTGAGCAGCACAGCATATTGTGTGGGTACAATATTATGTTTCATATTTACTATATCGCTATGTTCCAAGGTGTTAAGAAAATATTAATTATTGATAAATGATGCCAACACTTCTACAAATTAATGTCACAGCCAATTGGGGATCTACAGGTAAAATAGCCGAAGATATAGGGAGAATTGCTATCGAGGCCGGATGGGAGAGTTGGATTGCATATGGAAGGGGCAATCCACACAGTCAATCCAAACTAATTCGCATAGGTACCGACTTTGACATGAATCTCCATGGCCTGCAGACTCGTCTATTTGATAATCATGGATTAGCATCAAATAAAGCTACAAAACATTTTATCAAACAAATTAAGGCCATTAATCCGGATATCATTCATCTCCATAATATACACGGCTATTACATAAACTATGAGATATTATTCGATTATCTCAAAGAATGGGGTGGCCCAGTAGTATGGACATTACACGACTGCTGGACTATTACGGGGCATTGCTCTCACTTTGTAACGGCCAATTGTGATAAATGGAAAGCAACCTGCTACAATTGCCCCCTAAAAAAAGAATATCCAGCTTCATTCTTATTTGATCGGTCAAAGAAAAATCACAAGATTAAAAAAGAGAAATTCACATCACTCGATAATCTAATCTTAATTCCAGTCAGCAATTGGATTGATAATCTCTTAAAGGAATCATTTTTTAAATTTACCACTACAAGAGTAATTCACAATGGCATAGATTTGACCGCATTTTGCCCTAAAGAACCATCGTCTTTTAACATTGATAAATATGCTATTCCGGCCAATAAAAAATATGTATTAGGTGTTGCCGGAACCTGGACAAAAGACAAGGGATTATATGATTTTTACCAACTTCGTAAAATTCTGTCTGAGGATATTGGAATTGTACTTGTCGGAGTCTCCGATAAAATAAGTGACAATTTACCTGCCGGTATAATAGGAATTAAGCGCACAGAAAGCATACACGAATTAAGTCTTCTATATTCAAATGCGATAGCATTTATTAATCCAACCTGGGCAGACACATATCCTACCACAAATTTAGAATCAATCGCATGTGGTACTCCAGTCATTACTTATAGAACCGGAGGCTCTCCTGAATCGGTCAATCAGTCTATTGGATTAGTCGTAGAGCAGGGTGATATTGAAGGCTTGAATAATGCAATAATGGAAATCATAAATTGTACGAATGTGCGTTTCAAGCAATCAACCTGTAGAGACTATGCACTTAAAAATTTCGATAAAGAAGCTCATTTTAAAGAGTACTTTGAGATATATAATAATCTCATAAACCCAAAAAGCTGACTTACAACAGAATATTAAGTTAACACTCAATACGTCTAATGTTAATTTATGGAATTGTTTTCTGAACAGTTCTAAATTAAAATTGTCCAAATAGTTTCTCCATTTTATGAAAATATCCATTATCACCGCTACGTGGAATAGCGGTGCGACTCTCCGTGACACATTAGAAAGTGTGCTTCAGCAATCATATACGAACTATGAGATTTTGATAATCGACGGCGGATCGTCCGACAATACTCACGATATTGTAGAGGAATACATTCCGAAATTTGATGGTCGTCTGCATTGGCATACCGGCAAAGACAAAGGACTGTATGACGCAATGAACAAGGGTATAGCCCGTGCTACCGGCGATATAATCGGAATTCTTAATTCCGACGACTTTTATGCTGATTCGGATGTTCTGTCACGAATTGCCGAAGAATGTCGGAACGTCGAGGCGGTTTATGGAGATCTTGATTTTGTCGATGCCTCCGATACATCAAGAGTCGTACGACAGTGGCGAGGGTCTCAGCATCGGCCGGGCGCATTTCTGAAGGGGTGGCATCCCGCTCATCCTACATTTTATGCCCGTCGTAAATGCTACGAAAGATTAGGCGGCTTTGACATTTCATTTGATGTCTCCGCCGACTTTGAGCTAATGCTCCGTTTCTTGGAGGCTAATCGTCTTTCTAATCGCTATATTCCCCATACATTCGTAAAGATGCGCATGGGAGGCGAGAGCACAGGCTCTATCGGCAAAATCATTCAAGGAAACAAGAATGTGCTTCGTGCATTCCGCAAAAATGGGTTCAAGGTGCCGCCTTTCTATTTACTCCGTCGCCTTGCTCCAAAAGCCTTGAATCTAATCAAAAACAAAATGCATATTTAATCCAACTCCTCCAGGTACTGTAAAAGCTGAATTCTTAGGGGTCGCAAATCATTCTTTATGGTGTTCCATCCTTCATGAGAGTCAATCTGGTAGTAACCATGTACTAAGAAATGACGCATTCCTATAATCTGATTCCAGGGGGTTGACTGATGTGTTTCCTTAAATTCCGGTGTCAGCATGTAGGCAGCCTCTCCGATAATTTCAAGATTCTTGATTACCGCATAATATAGCAATGAATCAACTTCAAAATCATCAAGAGTCTTATCTGACATAAACCGGCAGATATTTTCCATCGCATGAAGCATGTGGCGAAGTCGGCCGGAATCACGCAGTTTTTCTCTCATAAATAAGGATTTTATCTTTTTCCACCTGTTCGCGAACCCATGGAAACAGAGTGCCGTCAGTGACAAGGTCAACCGCCCGGCTCAGTATATTCTCCAAATCCATTACCATCGAGGCATGCTTGAACAGTCCGACATTTGCTTCCGGATCAAATTCGACAAGTATGTCGACATCACTCTGGGAATTATTCTCTCCACGTGACATAGAGCCAAACAGCCATGCCTTCACGACAGGCTGCCCGGCAAAATAGCGCTGAATTTTATGGATAAAACTCCTGTTCATAATCCACTGATTTCTGCAAATATAATAACTCTTTGCATTTAAAACAATAAATCCATAATAAAAAGTTCTTATGAAAATAGCAATGATTGGTGCCAGCGGTTTCGTCGGCACCCGGCTGATTAATCTCCTTAAGGAGGAGCCGGCAAAATATACATGCAGCAATATCGACCTGCAGCCGAGTCATTTCTTCAATGAAATCACCACAATAGGCGATGTCCGCTCACAGGAGCAGATGGACCGCGAGCTTAAAGGCGCCGACGTAGTAATTCTGTTGGCCGCGCAGCACCGCGACGATGTGTCGCCCGTGTCGCTATACTACGACACCAACGTCGGGGGCATGGAAGTGACTCTCAAGGCCATGGAGAAGAACGGCATACACCGTATAATATTCTTCTCGTCGGTGGCTGTCTACGGCCTCAACAAGAAGAATCCCGATGAAAACCATCCGGCCGATCCGTTCAACCACTACGGCAAGTCGAAGTGGCAGGCCGAGGAAGTGCTTCAGAAATGGTATGAGTCGCATCCCGACTGGAACATCAACATCATACGCCCCACCGTAATATTCGGAGAACGCAACCGTGGAAATGTCTACAATCTGCTCAAACAGATATCCTCGGGCAAGTTCCTGATGGTGGGCAAGGGCGAGAACAAGAAGTCGATGGCTTATGTCGGCAATATTGTGGCGTTTGTGAAATACATGATCGACAATATCACCGAGGGCTACAATGTGTTCAACTATATCGATAAGCCCGACAATAACATGAATCAGCTTGTGGCGCATGTGTCAAAGGTGCTGAACAAGCATATCCCGGCCACACACTTCCCTTACTGGCTCGGAATGACGGGCGGATACTGTTTCGATTTACTCGCGAAAATCACCGGAAAGAAACTTACCGTATCTTCAGTTCGCGTCAAGAAATTCTGCGCCACCACAGAATTTGACGCAACAAAAGTGCACACCTGCGGATTCAAAGCGCCATACACCCTCGACGAGGGACTCGCCCGCACGCTCGAGTTTGAATTCGTGCATCCTCGTCCCGACGACATCACATTCAAATCCGAATAAGCACACTTCGCGAGCATCCTACAAGCATATAAACAATCCCGAGAGGGATAACAGTCAATGGTGCAAACTTCCATCATGGGGTTTGCACCATTGTTTTTTTATGACATTACTTGGGGGCAACACCATTTCAGAGGCTTTTTAATGCTGCAAAAACCATATTTAAACAATTTAACCAAATTTTACAAGGCAAACATTTGTACGTTTACGTTTTTTTTGTATACATTTGCAAATATAACATATTAACCCCCATAACCAATATTTACTAACCTTAATAAACCAAATCAACACATGAGGAAAAGATTTTTACTCCTTGCGGCTCTTTTAGGGCCTGCCGTCACACCATCTGTTCACGCTCTGAATGATGTCTATGAGATATGGTATATAACCCATAATGAAGCAAAGGATGTCTATACCATTGAGATTCAATTCCCGGAAAAATACGACACTACCGATAAAGAGTCTCTCTACATCGAGCTCAGTAAATATCCGGATTTCACATTTATCGAAAAAGCATATAAGGTCGAAAAGGATAGACATCGTTACTTTACGCTGAACCTCGACCCGTCGGAAATTCCTGAAGGCCAGTATTATTATCGTGCGGCAGTATACACTCCAGGCACCAGCTGGTGTGATTTCAGGGTCTACGATTCACCGCCGGCCTCATCTTCATATAACGCTGCAAAACTAACCAAAATTACGGGCACAAAAGTATCAGACAGCCAAGGATACTGTATGACCGTCGACACAAACACTTACGAAGATATCCCGATATCCGATGACACAAAACTGTCGATTGAATCAGTATGGCTCAGATCGGGGCTAAACGGACAGCCGCTTATGCCCACCACTCCTCCGGGCCTCAATCCACTCAACCGTTCCGAGTTAATCGGAACACTAGAGAACTGCGACAACTCTCCGTTCGATAGTTTCTCACACGGGGCAATTGTAAGCAATGGGACAATCTATATCGGAGTCGGCTCTTCATGCAGTTTTCACCCTGCAGTAACAGGCAAATACGATAACCAGGTGAATAATCCAAGTCCTGACCGCCTGATGCTATACCGATATGACCTCGCCACAGGCAATTTTCTGTCCACCGTACGGATTAAAAACAAAAACGGCAACGAAATCGACCAGACAGGGTGCCGGATGATGCCATGGCTTCGCGTCGACGATGCCGGCACTCCATACTTCATGTGTCCTCCGTTGCATTCCAAGTCCGGCCTCGGGTCCAGCTTCCAGAAACCCACTTATGCAACGGCCGCGTTTACTCTCGATTTGTCAAAGATAAAAGAGGTCACCGGAGGGATTGCCACCTTGATTGCCGACACTATCGACTTTCACGAAGATATCAAACTTGCTGCAAATGAAACCGACTATATGTTTGGCACAATAAGCGGCGATATAATAAACAAGCCTTATCGGGTATGGGGTATGAAATACAGCCGCAGTGCCAATAGCAATCCGACTGACATCTGGGACACCAATATAAAGACGTGGGACATGGCAAACAAGAACTCCACGTTTCCACCATTTAAATCCTATACGATTGATGTAAATCCGTTTGCATCAACAGAAAAGATATTTTCGTCGTATACGCCCAAAATATATCCGGTTGATAACACGCATGTCTACACCCATGCCACACCTGCATTAGTTGTCGGTAAAACAGACTTTGCCGACTACGACAACTACGAGCCGGCATTTTATGAACTTGAGGAAACCGAAATGACTGCAACTCTGAAAAATAAACTCAGCGATGCCATTACTCCGGAAATGGATATAGCCCCGGCTACGGACACAAAACGCATGTCAGGATTTCCCGTAGTGAAGATTGGCGATATCACTGTGGCCGCATACGGGCATATCTCAGACAACAATAATGCCACAGCCGTACAATTAATTCAAATCAAAGACCCGGCACTCGGATTTGAGCCGGGCAACATTGTGCCCCTGTGGGATCTATTCAAAGAAACAGGGCTTTCCACATCACTGTTCCAAGCACTTGACATGACATTCATTCCTGCAGGAGAACAAAGTGAAACCACCCAGTCCGATGACAGCAATCTGCTGGGCCATCTGCTCGTCTACGCATCCGGAGGCGGAATGGGACTATATCGTATCAACGCACTCGAGAATGAACCGGTAACTTCAATCGACCGAATTCACGACGATGGCTCAATTGAAATCAAAGGGTCATCCCTTATCATCAACAAGACTGCAGCCTCAATCGATATTCTTGATATGCAGGGTCGAATTGTAAAGCATTACGATAGCCCGGCATGCGGCACATATCCCCTGCCCTCTTTGGCCAAAGGTGTATACATACTGCGCACTCCGACTACCGCTACAAAATTCACCATCTGAAATATCCCATTTTACCCCTCGTAACCAATCCACGGGTCTGTGTCGATAACAATGCTTTCGGCACAGACCCACTTTTTTTAGAATTACATCGGCTTGTATGCCCAACCTTGCCGATTTGCCTGCCATGAAAATTGCCGGCTATTTCGGACAAGGCATGAATGAAATTGATGTAATGCCTCCTTTTTTCGCGCCTATGTAAGCAGGCACACGAATATCGCCGCGCTCAATATCACAGACATATATTGGATGTCCGATACACAAAGTGTGGAGAGTAAACTTGTCGCCGACTAACAATTTAATATTCTGCGAGCTATTGACACGAAACCTCATATGTGAGATACACTCTATCTCACAGGATTTGTCAACACCCCATGTCAACACAAGCATGTCGCCACATTTAAGGCTGTCAGCATTCACAGCCGACTCATTTATAAATCCGGAGTCACAGGTATCATTCTCCATATTATGAAACATAAACGATTCCCAATCCTTGAATTCATTATATTGGGCGAGAATATTAAGTGTGGTCACAGACGGAAATCCCTCATATTTCACATAGCCCCATATACGTTTAATTGACGACAAGCTCAATGAACGTCCAGTCTTCTGCTGAATAAGCCGACTAAGCTCATTGAATTCGGTCGGTGTCGACGGCACATAGCCAAGATTATTATTGGTAATGTCAACAAGGGCTTCTAATGCATTGTTCTTTTCCATAATATAATAAAGGTGAGATTAACTATTGTAATTAAGCATAATAACAATGGCCGCCGCAAGTACCAGGCAGACGCCACACAAAATATATGTCAGTATTTTTGAGGACAGGAGATTAGTGAGCGTTTCCATGGCCGACTGACGCGCCCCCGGCAATTTAATCATAGCCACAGATTGCGGCCGCTTATCCGGATTATGGCTGACACACTGTTTGGCTACCTGTGCCAGAAGTCGGTCGCCGGTAGCCGAAGCAAGTTCGTCAAGTACAACCCCGAATGAATATATGTCGGCCACCGCCGATGGTTTCGCATCGGGACACATCTGTTCGGGAGCCATATAATTCTTAGAGATTGTCTAAAAATTAGTGCGAAATAATGTTATTAGGCATAACAAACCCTCAATCAGAGTGTTGAAAGAGAAAAGGCTAATATTATG